>OGRO01002358.1_pt1 | contig 14859 bp, 7 predicted proteins | sample 1553451 | NCBI WGS metagenome assembly OGRO01 (sample SAMEA2580021, study PRJEB22360) | human gut metagenome
ACCCCTGTGTTTGCATTCGCCTGCGCAACAAAATTGTTGATAATCTGCATAAACGCCTGTCCGATTGCGCCATTTTCATCCTTACCGATAACTGCCGTGATAACGACAATAACCGCTAATATCGCAACAACCGTAATCAGAATTCCACCATACTCCTGAAAAATTTCTTTCATATTCTGTTTTCTCCTTACTCTGGAAACGCTGCAACTGACTTGTTGCAGACATAAAGAAACAGGCCTATGTGTACATAGCCCATCGAATGAAAAAAGATATTATTAATAATACATGATTTTTTTGATTTGTAAATACTTTTTAGCAAAAAACAAACATTTCAGCAAAAAGGCATACTTTCAACGATAATTGTGTGAATGTTGTCAACACGCTTGACTATGCAAAAAAATTAAAGGAAATAGACTGTATGGTTGAGTGCCATATTTTTCCTGAGGGAAATCACGGCATTGGTTTGGCAACAGGTGATGATGAGGTTTCAAAGCACGTATCACAATGGGGTACGTTACTTGTAAATTGGCTTAAGTATATTAATTTCTAAAAAAGTTAATGTTTGTGTTTGAAAGGCTGAAACAAAGACTTCGTTTGTTTTAATGTTTATAAATGTTTTCTTAATTTAATAAAAAATACAAAAAGACTTGTTTTATCAAAAAAAGATGCTACAAGTCTTGTTAATTATGCTTTTTTGTATTGTTATTGTACAACCCAAAAGCCGAAGTTGAGTTTTATCTTTGTTTAAGCTGAAAATAGAAAACATCTGTTATATCGCATGCTTCGAGGATATATCAGGTGGAATATTGGAACATTATATCCTGATTTGAAACTTGAAAATAAAAAAAATATCCTGTAAAATCAAGTATAACAGAGCAATATAAAATGGAGGCTGTATAATGATTAAAGAAAAAACCGTCGGATTTAAAACGAGTAATGAAAAATTACAAAGTTTATATGACAGGACGGAAAAAGCTTTAGAAAGAAATATAAAATTTTTTGGCGATAAGAAAGTATTGGTTGAAGGTGGGGGTTACTGGAACGTTTGGATGGAAACCCAGCCAATGGGTGGTGAAATGTATTGGAAACGTGATGCGGAAATTGCTCTGAATAACCAGCTGATATTTTTGGAACAACAAAGAGAGGACGGAAGATTGCCGGGGATGGTGAGCTTTAAGGATGATGTGCTGACACCGCATTTTACTCATCTTCAGGGTTATTGCTTTCCGTATCATGCAATAAATGTGTATTATTTGAATAGGCTTGGAAAAGACTATCTTGAATACTTATATGACTGTTTTGAAAAATTTGATAACTACCTGTGGAATGAGCGTGATTCTAAAGGTGAAGGATGCCTCGAAACATGGTGTGAATGGGATACCGGTGAGGATAATTTTAAACTTTTGAAAGGTGCCCCGCATGGTTGGAGTGAAAATTACCCTCCGGAAGATGCCGGAAATATGCCGCTTCAATCAATATCGTGTATGGGATATTCCCGTGACGGAAGAGCTGCTTTGGCGGAAATTTCAGAAATACTTCAAAACGGTAAGGCAAAATATTGGAGTGACAAGGTTAAACAAGTGGATGAAAAAATGAGAAATTATCTTTGGAGAGAAGATAAGGGTGCATTTTTTGACAGAGATAAAAATGGAGAGTTTCTGGACTGCCTATATCAGGGCAATATGAAAGCAATGTATTACGGGTGTTTCAGTAAGGAAATGGCAGAACGGTTTATAGAGGAGCATTTACATAATAAAGAAGAATTTGATACGCCGATGCCGTTCCCTTCGGTTGCGATAAATGACAAATATTATTACAACGATCCGGTGAATTGCTGGAGTGGTCAGTGTCAGTCACTTACATTCCAAAGATCAATCAGGGCGTTTGAAAATTATGATAAATATTCGGAAATTACCGTAGTAGCTGAGAAATATTTTAAAAATATGTATAATCAAACGTTTTTTCCGCAACAATTCGACCCATTTACCGGGATTGCCGAAATCGGCTATTCAGACGGTTATTACGGTCCTTGTATGCTGGCTATTTTGGAATTTGTTTCAAGGTTATATGGTGTACACATAAACCGTGAGGAAGTTTATTTCGGGTGTATTGCAGACAGAGGAGAAAGCGAATACTATCAGATGTTTGCAGACAGAAAATATGAAGTGAAAAATAATGGGGAAAGAGCAGAAGGATTTATTGACGGAAAGAAAATATTTGATACTGATTCGGGAGTCAGAGTGGTTATCGACTACAAAGGCAATATCAAACGAGTTATAAATATAAAGGAACATTCGGATATATTTAATGTAAACGGACAGAGAATTTTCCTTCAGGCTAATGAAAAAGCGGAATTTCACTATTAATACAAAAAAACACAAGAGAGGAGTATATTGATGAAACGTTCATTAATTATGATGCTGGTCATCATCTGTTTGTTTTCCTTTGGAGGTCCGACTTTTGCGGAAAGTTATGAATACAATGCCGGATATAACTGGAAAAACGTTGCGTATGGTGGCGGTGGTTTTGTAACAGGACTTGTTATGCATCCGCAAGATAAAACCGGAATATATGTCAGAACTGATGTTGGCGGTGCATATAAGTGGGATGAAGAAAACAATAGATGGAAAAATTTATGTGAACAGTTTTCCATGAATGACGGCAATTTGTATGGGATTGACGGTATTGCCCTTGATCCGGAGGATGCAGATATTGTATATATCTGTGCAGGTAAATACGACGCCGAAAGAGCGGAAAGATATCAGCTGTGGGTAAACGGAAAAGCAAAATATCCACCGTGCGATGTTTTGAAGAGTACAGACGGTGGAGAAACATGGGTATCAACAGGGTTAGAAAAAACGTTTAACGGAAACGGTACCAACCGTTCTATGGGTGAGCCTATTATGGTGGATCCGCTTAATTCCGACAAAATATTAACCTTTGCAAGAGATAACCGGTTGTATTGTTCGGAAGATGCGGCTGAGAGCTGGTATGAAGTAACAGGCTTTCCCCAGATTCCCGTTAGCGGAAATAGTGAGGGACTTTTGGAAGGCTATGCGAGAATAATACTATTTGACAACAGTGAAGAGGGCGAGTATACCCGAAAAGTATATGCAGGTATATATAACTATGGCGTATATATGAGCAATGACGGGGGAAAAAGCTGGGCGAATATCAGTGAGCAGAATGGACCAAATCAGCCGTGCAGAATGGTGACAGACCCGGAGAGTGGTATTTTGTATGTGGCAGATGCAAATGGTGTATTTAAATATGAAAATAATAACTGGCAAGATATTACTCCAACAGGTACATACAAGAAGTATACTGCTATTGATGTAGACCCGAATAATCCGCAAAGGATATACTGTTTAAGAACTCAGGGTGAGGGCGGAAGACTGTTTAGAGGACATATTATGCGCTCGGATGACGGAGGAAAAACGTGGACTGATATGTATAAATCTGCAGAAGAAATACACACAACCGATTCGTGGGCACCTGAAAGGCACTTTATGGCAAATGTTTCGTGTTTGAAAGTAAATCCGTTAAACAGCAAGGAGGTTTGGCTCTCGGACTGGTACGGTGTCTGGAAAACCTTTGATATTGACAAAGACCCTAAACAAATATGGATTAACGATATAAATGGTATAGAAGAGATGGTTGCATTTACCGCTCTGTCTATACCCGGGGGCGAATATAAACTGATTACCGGAAATGCGGATAATGATGGGGCAGTATGGGAAGATGACGTATATGAATATCCGGTAAATATCCAGCATTTTAATGATACGACAGATACTAATGATTTGGATTTTTGTGAAGAGATGCCCAATATTGTTGTCAGGGCAAGCGGTAACGGAAGCCTTGGCAGATGGGGATATTCAACTGATTACGGAAAAACCTGGACCCAGTTCAAGACCTTCCCGAATAATGCGGCAGGACCTATGCTTTCCGGAAGAATTTGTATAAGCTCTCAAGTGAATTCTGAAACAAATAATCCTGCACTCATGATAATGCCTGTGCAAAGTCCGATTTATTATTCGCATGATATGGGTGCGACCTGGAAAGAATCAAAAGGCGGTCCATCCAATCTTATAAGCGGACGATTTGCCTGGTCATATAACTTTTCGTCCGACAGAGTCGTTGGAGATGTATTTTACGCCTATGCCGGAGGAGCATTTTATGTAAGTCGTGATGGTGGTGCGAATTTTACCCAGACAGTATCGGATTTGCCCGGTTACAGCAGAAGTTTTGTGAGGGCGGCACCTTATATGCCGGGTGAGGTATGGGTTGCTCTTGGTTTTGATGGTCTGTACAGAAGCGGTGATTATGGACGGAACTTTGAAAAAGTTGAAAATATAACAAGAGCATATATGATAAGTTTTGGTAAAGAAGCACCCGGAAGAACAAACCCAACGTTGTTCCTTTACGGCGAAGTTAATGGTGAAAACGGAATTTTCAGAACAGTGGATATGGGCAAAACCTGGGTAAAAATAAATGATGACAAGCATCAGATGGGTTGTGAACCGACTTGCTTAACCGGTGACAGAAATACCTTCGGAGTTGTTTATATAGGAACAAACGGTAACGGTTATTGGTGCGGAGAACCGCAAAAGGCAGATGAACTTCTGGAAATCGAGAAAAATGCAGCTAATATTACTGTTTCAAACAACATAACCGATATTGAACCGGAAGATGATACTGGAATTAAAATATATATAGATGGTGAAAAAATTGGTTCTGGCGGAAAAGCAGAAGTGGTAAACGACAGAATAATGGTTCCGGTTTCCGAGTTTTGTGACGCTGTTGGCCTTGAAGTGATGTTGGAAAATACATCGGGTGTAGCTGTAATAAAAAACGGTTCTGACGTAATTTATATTCTCGAAAATGATAGCCGGATTATGGTCAATAAAGAGAAAAAAGATGCATACATGTCTCCGTATATGAAGGATTCTTCGCTTATGGTATCTGCTCGGTGTTTATCGGAGTTGGGCGGGTATGATATAGAATGGAATCAGGAACAGAATACGTTGTATTTAACAAAAAAAGAGGTTGAAGAATAATATGAGTGCAGAGTTGAAAATAAATGGGGTAAACAGAGTAAGCAGGAGTAAAGTGTTAAAAAAGAGGATTATAAAATACAGAGAAATGTATTTAATATTTTTGATTCCTTTTGTATACTTGATAATTTTCAAATATGTTCCGATATTTGGAAACATAATGGCGTTCAGAAAATATTCAGCAAGCGCACCTTTTCTGGGAACAAAGTGGATGGGGCTTACATATTTTAAAATTTTATTTTCTGATGTCAACTTTTATCAAAGAATTTTGAACACGCTTGTGCTCAGCGTTGAAACTTTGGTAATAGGATTTCCTGTACCGATAATATTTGCTCTTTTGATTAATGAATTAAAAAGCAGGAATTTCAAGAGATTTGTTCAGACGGTTTCGTATTTACCGCACTTTATATCAATAGTAGTGGTTGTTGGTTTTATAAATCAATTACTTTCACCGAATACGGGTGTTATAAATATGATAAGGACACAATTTGGTTTGGAAGTTATAAATTACATATCCGAACCGGAGTGGTTCAGACCGATATACATACTATCAAGTATATGGCAGGATATGGGCTGGAATGCAATAATTTACATTGCTGCGCTTTCGAGCGTTGACGCGGAATTATATGAAGCGGCAATGATAGATGGTGCGAACAGATGGAACCAGGTGTTGAATGTAACAATTCCGGGCATTATGCCGACGATAATAATTACCTTTATAATGTCGGTCGGAAATATGCTGGCTATCGGACATGAAAAGGTGCTGTTGCTAATGAATAGTCTTAACAAAGATACAGCAGATGTTATAAGTACTTATGTGTACAGATTGGGTATAGTTGACGGTAATTACAGCTACTCAACGGCAGTCGGTTTGTTCAATGCAATCATCGGTCTGATACTCGTTTCTGTTACTAATTATATCTGTTCAAAAGTTTCGGAAACATCACTTTGGTAGAAAGGAGAGGGCAATGAAAATGAAAAGAAGTTTTGGCGGTAAACTGTTTGCGTGTTTTAACTTAATACTAATGATTCTGATAGTTTTTGTGACGCTTTATCCTTTCATCCATGTTGTTGCACTTTCTTTAGGTGCTGAGAAGTACATATTTGCAGGACAGGTTAACTTATTTCCGAAAGGATTGACCGGCTATGCTTATGAAATGATATTCAAGCATCCGAATTTTTTGACATCATACGGTAATACAATCTGGTATACTTTTCTTTTTATAATTGTATCACTTGTTTTGACGGCTATGACAGCGTATCCATTAACAAAAGATGAGATGCCCGGCTGTAAGTTTTTGAAAAAAATGGTTATGTTTACAATGATATTCAGCGGAGGAATGATTCCAAACTTTTTGCTGATTAAAATGCTTGGTCTTTATGACAGCGTATGGTCTATTACCTTACCGGGTGCGGTGAATGCGTGGTATGTTATGATAATTATGACATATTTTAAGTCAATTCCCGTTGCACTTGAAGAGGCTGCGACTCTTGATGGTCTTTCAATGACAGGTGTATTTATACGCATAATACTTCCGTTGTCTACACCTATAATAGCTACATTGGTATTGTTCTTTGCTGTTGCACAGTGGAATAACTGGTTTGCACCGCTTATTTACTTCAAATCAAATGAAAAATACCCTGTTATACTTGTTGTGAGAAATTTGTTATTTAACGCTCAGCAAGTAATGCAGGACAGCAAACAGGCTGAAGAAGCACTTAAAAATCAGGAAAAAAATATAGGCGAAGGAATAAAGTATGCTTCTATAGTCTTTACAACATTACCGTTTGTTTTAATTTATCCGTATGTACAAAAATATTTTGTACAAGGAATGATGATTGGCTCAGTTAAAGGATAAAAATATAAAATTAATTAATGGAAAGGAAGAAAATTATGAAAGCAAAAAAAATTATTGCGATGACAATGGCGGCAACACTTGCAGTTATATCTGCAGGTTGCGGTGAAAAGGAGACTAACGAAAAAACAAAGATCAGCATATTGTTTTCCGAAGGTGCTAAAACCAGTTATAACGATAATTGGTTAATGGTTGAGGAAATCGAGAAAAGACAGAATGTAGAGTTGGAAGTTCAGGCGGTTCCCGCGAGTGATTATGCTACTAAACGTTCGATAATTCTGGCTTCTGATGATATTCCTGATATATTGGCAAATACATGGGCAAATCAGGTAAGTCAGTATGCGGTAGCCGGGGTTATGCTGCCGGTAAGCGACTATCTTGACAAGCTTCCGAATCTGCAAAAAGTTATAGATACATGGGATTTAAAGAGTAATATTGATGATATCAGTGAACTGGACGGAAAGTTTTATGTTTTACCCGCATTTGAAAAAGAACCGGTGTCAACATACGGAATGGCAGTTAGACAGGATATTTTGGAAAAACATAATTTACCGGAACCAACAACTTACGATGAACTTGCAGAGCTGTTGGTGAAGTTGAAAGAACTGTATCCTGACAGTTTAGGACTTGGAGATATATACAACGGCAATATGTTGATGTCGTTTACCGCTTCATGTTTCGGAACAAAGGGCGGATATTCACTTCCTTACGGATACGTTTATGATTCAAACAAAAAAGACTGGTACTTTGCTCCGACTTCTGAGCAGTATAAAAAGCTTTTGACTTATTTCAACAACCTTCATAATGCAGGATGTTTTGATTTGGAAGGTTTTACACAGGACAGTAATCAGTTTAAACAGAAGATAATGAATAGCAAATACCTTGTTATTCCGTGTGCCGGCTTTGCTGCGGCAGAAGAGTATACAAGTATGTTGAGAGACATGGGAAATACAGAGGCAAAGTTTAAAATGCTTTATCCTTTGGCAGGACCCGACGGAATAAGAAAAGGTAAGCCTTGCAGCCGATATGTGGGCGGAAACGCAATGCCTGCATCCGTAGCGGAGCGTAGTGATTTTGATAAGGTTATGTCTTTTGTTGACTGGCTTTACTATAGCGAGGAAGCGGCAGTTCTTTCAAAATTAGGTGTTGAAGGTGTTACATACAGCAAAAACGGTGAAGCCTTTGAAATGAATAAGGACATCAAGACCGTATTCAATGTTGACGGAACAAAGGAACTGCAAAAGGATTTCGGAATGAATAACCACGGAATTCAGACATTGGTTGCCGATCTTGTTCCACGGAATATGATGAATTTGATAGAAGCACCTAATGTACAGGAAGAAAAACGGTATCTGATTGATAATGATATGGTTGATTACGATGACCCGCTTGTTAAATTTACAGAGGAACAGAGCGAAAATGCAAAACTTCTTTACACAACATTGAATGAATATACTAATACAATGATGATGAAGTTTATATATGGTGAGGAATCATTGGAAAATTGGGATAAATATGTGAAAAAATGTAAGGATTTAGGCTCAGATAAACTTATTTCGCTTGTTAAGAAGGCGTGGAAAGAAAATAACAAAAAGGATTAATTGGTGAAATTATGAAAAATAAAGTTTTTGTAATGATATTGATTGTTACAACTTTTGTTAATTTATTCAGCTGTTTCGCTTTTGCAACAGAGAATACAGAGGATACAGAGGATATGGATCAGATACAAATTCTCCATACCTTTTATTCGGACGGGACATTCAATGCGGCACATCAGCATATGCACGTACTTACTTATTATGACTATGCCAATACAGAAAAAAGTATGGAAGGACACGAGGGCAGTGCTTTAAAGTTTACGGGTCAGTTATATATGATGGAAAAAAAGGGAAAAGCATTTTCGAAAATATCGGATGAAATCGAACGAGCATTTGATGCAGGGGTTGCGTATCTGACGTTCTGGGCGTACATCGAGAGTGAAAATATTTCACCGAATGATCCTAATTATGCCGGACTCGACCTGTATCTGCCCACCAATATGAGACAGCGCGGTAAATGGGTTTTTGTAAAGCAACAGCTCACAAAGAAAGACCAGACACAGTTGTATTTCAAATCCGTAGGTGTTTATACATGGCTTGACGATATAAATATTGCCATAATACCGCCCGAAGATTCTGATATGAGTATTGAAGCCGTATCATATAAAAAGAAAGACGGAAGTGCTGCCGATGAAAATACTGTGTACTACAAGTCGCCTGTAGAAATTGACTTTAATTATTATGTGGATGAAAAAGCAGAGGGCATGGAAGTGCAGATATTGAAGGTAGAGGACGGAAGTGTTGCGGAAACCAATGTGGAATACAACGGCGATAAGATTATAATATCTCCCGCAAACGGGTTTGAGAGGGATGTTACGTATAAAATAGTTTTAAAGAACGTAACAAACATCTTCGGCAAAAAACTTGCCGACACAGAGCTTACCTTTACAACTGCAAAAACAGAGAAAAGACTTGAAAACATAAGTGTGACAAGTGGCGGCAACCTTATAAACAATGGGGATGTGATTTCATCTGTGGATTTGTCCTGCAATATTGTTAACGAAAGCGATGCAGATGCTGATTTAAACCTGGTATTCGCAGTTAACAAAGATGATGAAACGGTAAAAGCGTCTTGCGGAAATTTTGAAGTGCCGGCAAGCAGCACGTTGCCAAGCGTGGAAATTAGTGTTTCGGATTTGAAAAAATATGTACACGACGACACATACAAATATGAAACCTATCTACTGGATGAGCAGATGTTACCGGTTGAATATGAGGAACGTACAAAAAAGGATGTAATGACAGCATCGGCGAGCCTGAAAGGTGCAAAACTGGAGTTTGCGGCTGAGTTTTCAAGTGCAGAAAAAAGAGCAGTGACCGTTATGATGACAAAATCAGAAAACAGTTCTGGTACAGGTGATTCAATAGGCTATTTTAAAACCGGATTTACTGACGAAGACGGGTGCATTAAGATTAACGGTGAAGTGTCAGATTCGGTTGAAAGCGGAGATTATTTCCTGCTTGTTTACGGTGAAGGAGTTGATGAACCGTACAATCGGAAGGTACATTATACCGGTGCTGACATAAGAGAAAATCTTTCAAAGGTAATAAGCGAAGGAACAGATACTGATATCGAAGCTTTGCTTGACGATGCAGACAAAAGTATAGACCTGAAGGCTATGGGAATTATGCTGGATGAGTATGAAAACTTATCTCCGGAGCAAAAAGATTATGTCTGCACCCGGACTGCAGATGAGGAGCTGGATTCCGGAACATACACGGATTGCATTAATATGCTGAACCGCTATATAGTTCTTGCAAAGTTGAGAGCATTGAAAAATATGGAATTTGCAGAGACTGTAATAAATAATTCAGATTTGCTTATGATAGAAAAACGTGTTGTCAAGGTGTTTGAAGGGGCAAAAGCTTCCGGAAACACAAAGGCGTTTTCTATCATTAAAGATATAGATAATTACAGTACGATTGCTGAGTTTACGGAGCAGATTAAAAAAATTGCGGCAATAACGGCTCTTAATCTGGTAAGCGGCAATGATTATTTGTCGGTTTCGGACATATTGACGGAATTTGCAGACGTGATAGAAATTGATGCAGAGGACAGCTTCAGTAAAAATAAAATCAGTGAGTATAATCAGACATTGGTTTTAAAGGAACTTATAGGACTTAACTATACAAGCGCAGAAATGATAAAAAGTGCTTTTGATTCGGCTGTAAACAAATATAGAACATCGAGCATATCGGGCGGTGGAAGCAGTAGTGGCGGCGGAAGCAGTAGTGGCGGCGGAAGCGGCGGTGGCGGAAGTTATCGCCCTAAAGAGTCTATCACGGTGACAGGCCGTGTTGAAGACATTGTTGCGGAAAGTAAGAATAACACCAATAAAATATTATTTACGGATATTGAGGGATATGACTGGGCAGCTGATGCAATCGGTAAATTGAGCAGTGTGGGAATGTTGAACGGATATGCCGATAAGACATTCAGACCGGCGGCATCAATCAACCGAGCAGAGTTTGTCAAAATAATTATAAGCGGAATGTTTACAGAAGTCGAAATGTCAGATGTGGACTTTTCTGATGTGAAGGAAACAGACTGGTACTATCCGTATGTCAAAAGAGCGACAGCTCTGGGGCTTGTTAACGGAATAAATGAAGAATATTTTTGTGCTGAAGAGTATATCACAAGAGAACAGATGGCAGTTATTTGCAAAAGAGTGATTGATAAATGCAAGCTGAAAACAGGGGAAGTCAGTGTTAAAAAATTCAAGGACATAGGTTCTGTTTCGGAATATGCATACGATTCTGTAAGTTTTCTTCAGAAAAGCGGAATAATAAACGGCGATGAAAACGGATGTTTCAATCCGCAAGACAAACTAACCCGTGCAGAAGGCGCAAAAATAATATATGAAATATACACCCTGATGGAGGAACAGAAAGTATGAAAAATAAATTTATAAAATATATTTCAGTCATTGTTATTTTTGTTTTCTGTACCGGAATTGCGGAAAATGCGTTTGCAAGCGTTAAAGGCTTTGATGACGAGCATTTTAAGTTTTATGCTTCCTTTGAGAATGAGGAGTTCAAGGCAGAAAATGTTGTTGCAGGTGAAAAAAAGTGGTCAACCGTTGAAAATCAGAAACAAGGTGACTGGTTTGTAATTGATATGCTGGAAAATCATGAGGTGGGACAGATTATACTGAATCAGGATGAAAACAATTATCCTGCCAGATATAATGTTTATGCTTCGACAAAAAGGGAAAACCTGACATTGCCTATTATATCGAACGGGCAAGGTAGTGCCGGGTTGAACCTCACAATTGATTTTCCGGAGATTGTCAAATGCAGATTTCTTAAGATTGAGCTTGCAGAAGGTACGGAGGAAAATGAAAATCCGTGGAATATCAATTCGGTTAAAGTTATTTCGTCAAATGAGGCTTCAAGAAAAGCTGTGAGCTTTGAAGTTTCAGGGAGCAGTAAAGAAGATCGGAAGACAACGATTTCAGTGCTTTTGAATAAAATCGGTATTGAAATGGATGCGTATGACGGAACAAAGGCTTCTTTTGCAAAGGTTCTTACCGAATTTTGCGGTATGGGAATAATCAAAGATGAAAATATGAGCTTCCGTGACGTTAAAAGTACGGATAAGAGTTATGACTATATCCTGACCATGAGTTCAATCTGTGGGATTACGGATAAAATGTTTTACCCCGAAAAGGAAATAACGATTCAGGAAGTTCTGAGATATATTCTTGACGTAATGGGGTACAAATTGAAAGCTTCTGTTTCTGGCGGATATCCGAACGGATATAAAAAGCAGGCGGTTCAGTTGGGACTGATTGGCTCGAAAACAGACTGTTTGCAGAAAGCGGATAAAACAATTCTTGAGAATATTCTTTATAATGCGTTGTTCGCGCCGATACTTAAACAAATAAGCTACGGCAGTGAATCCACTTATGAATCAAGTGAGGATTGGACCTGCGGTTCTTTCTGGCATAACCTGAAAAAAGCGGAAGGATTACTTGTTTCAACTTCACTTTCATCAATAACAGGAGATGCGCTGGTTAATGAGAACAGTGTTATGATAGGTGAAGAGGTTTACAAGTGTAATCTTGATGCAGAAGTTCTGCTCGGAAGTTCTGTTACAGCCTATATTATTGACGAACGTGGAGAGGAAAAGGAAATAATATATATTTCAGAGAACACAAACAAAAACAGCACACTTACTTTACCTGCTGTTAATATTGTTGATTATTCAAATTATAAACTGCAGTATGTTAAAAATTATCCGGATTCAAACAAAGTTGAAAAAGTTTCAATTGATAAAAGGGCGGATATGATATACAACTTCAGAGCCAAAGTGCCATTTGACGAATCGCTTCTCGGCCTGAAAAACGGGTATGTGAAATTAACAGATAATGATAATAACGGTGTTTATGATGTTGTGTCTGTATACGAGTATGTTAATTACGTTGTATCGTATAAAGATAAGCACAGTATGATTATTTCGGATCATTATGGCAAAAATAACATTTGTTTGAGTGAAAGCGAGAAATATGAATTAACCGATGGTGAGGTCAGTCTGGACTTTAATGATATTTCTGAAGGCGATGTTGTATCGGTTTTTGCTGACAGCATCAGTAAAGGTCGCGGTATCCCGGAAGTAAATGCGACAGATGCAAAAGTATTCAGGATAATTGTTTCAAAAAATGTTATGTCAGGGGAAGTAACAGGTTTTAATGAAGCAAAGAACCTTATTTCAATTGACGGAAAAGAGTATTATTTTGACCATGATTATAAACTGCTGATGAAAAAAAATAATGCTATACAACCTAAAATTGGCGAGAGATATGTATTCCGCACAGATTATGAAAAAAATATATGTGATGTGCGGAATGCAACGGAAAGCGATGTTTCGATCGCTCTGATCCTGGGAGCGGCAACAAATGGTAATTCACTTTGCGAGGTTGTTTCTTTGAAGCTATTGACAACAGACGGAAAATTAAAGGTTTATCCGGTTTATAAAAAGGTGAAAATTGACGGTGTCAAGGTATCTGAAGACTTTTCTGTAAATAAGCTTAAAGCACTTTTCTGGGATGACGTAACTCTTGAAAAGATTGACAATACCACGGGTGCAACAATAACTTATACAAATTATCAGATTGTACCTCAGGTTATAGGTTACAGACTGAATGATGCCGGAGAGATAAGCTATATAGACACCAAACATCATAATGCAGATAAAGAAAACAGCAATACGTCAATAGGATATATAGATGTAGCCAAATACACCTGTAATATATACAGAGGTATGATATATCCCACAGAAAAGAATAACAAGCCCAACCTTAACCTTTCAGGAGTAAGACCTATACTGTTTGTAGGGCCTGTTGACGTGAGTTCTGCCGATATCAATACGGATTATGCCGTATATGACGGTAACTATTTTGAGCAGGACGGAAAATATGAAATTGAGGTTTTCAAAAAGTCAGAATTCAATGATTTGGAAATCGCATTTATCCATGCCAACGCCAGTGATGCAATGGAACGGTACAAGTACATTCTTGTAGAGGATGTTGTTAACGAATTAACTGCTGACGGGGATGTTAAGAAAAAACTGACCGGTGTTAAGTACGGTGCAAGGTTTGAAGCCTTCTTTGAGAGTGACGAGGTGTTAATAAATTCGGGTCTGACATTGAATAAGGGCGACCTTGTTGTAGCTGAGCTGAACCCGAGAGGTGAAATAGCCTTGATTTCAAGACTTGTTGACGTAAAGAATCCGAACCTGACATTGCACAAGAATGATAAATATTATTCCGGTGAAAGAATTACGATAGGTCAGGTTTACAATTCGGATGCAAAAAATCTTATGGTGAGCGGAACAAGGCGTGTAAGTGATCCTGACGTTGTAAATGAGCTGGAGCTGTTTATGCTGCCGGAAACTGCCATTGTTTACGATGAAGAGGCGGATGAAGTAAGAATTGCACAAGTAAGTGATGTTCTGGCGTACAAAAAAACAAACAGTGAAGAAAGAACATCGGTTATTTATGCCTGTACTTCATGGGGATTACATCAAAGTTTTGTTATATACAACTTCAAGGATTATGTCCCCGATGCAGGAATATAAAAAAATTAATAAAATATTAAACATAACAAAAGAAAGGAAGAGATGAGATGAAAATAAGAAGTGGAATGAAAAAGTGGGTTAGTTTTTGTTTGGTAGGCATACTGCTGATAATCCAGGCGTTACCTGCTTTTGCAACAGAAAAGACCGAAGAAGTAATACATGTATGGTACGATGATGCAGGCTGTACAAGCGGAGGTCATACAGGGGCAGATGTGACAGGCGGATATTTCATATTACAGGCAGGAACGACAAATATGAACCAGACAGAT
>OGRO01002363.1_pt1 | contig 14838 bp, 12 predicted proteins | sample 1553451 | NCBI WGS metagenome assembly OGRO01 (sample SAMEA2580021, study PRJEB22360) | human gut metagenome
ATTTCCGATAAATATGCACCGAACGGTGAAAAACTTTGTGACAGCGTTATTGACCTTATGCTTTCAATAATGTTTGAATCAACTTCATTCAGCGATGAAATTGTCGAACAGGAAAAGAAAAACGCAAAAGACAGAATAATGGCAATGATGAACGATAAGCGTCAGTATGCTGTAGAACGCTGTATCGAAACAATGTTTGAGGGTGAAAATTATGCAATTTCAAAACTAGGTACACAAGAGGGTATTGATAAAATAACTGCCGACAATTTGAAAAAGCATTATGAGAATATTATTACATCATCTGTTATTGATATTTATATATGCGGTGATGCGGACGCAAATGCACTTGCCGAAAAGATAAAGAAATACACAGGCAAAATTGCGTTTAAGAATGCGGATATTCCTAAGACGGAAATATATGTTCCGAAGAACGAAGTTAAAAACGTTACTGATAAAATGGACGTTGTACAAGGCAAACTTTGTATGGGATTTTCAACAGGCATAAAGCCTACAGACAGCGATTATCCCGCATTGATGGTTGCAAACAGTATATTCGGCGGCGGCGCTCACTCGAAGTTGTTTAACAATGTGCGTGAAAAGCTTAGCTTGTGCTATTATGCTTCGGGCAGTCTTGATAAAAACAAAGGCGCTTTGTTTGTAAACGCAGGTATTGAATTTAAGAATTTCCAAAAGGCATATGATGAAATACTTGTTCAGCTTGAGAATGTTAAAAACGGCGAAATATCACAGCTTGAATATGAGTCAAGCATTAATGCGATTATAAATTCGCTTGAATCATACAAGGATGACCAAGATATGTTGCAGTCATTCTATTTGGGGCAGAAAATAGTCGGAACTGATTATGATATAGACACGCTTAAAGAAAAGATAAGCAAGATAACGATGGAGGACGCCGCAAGAGTGTTTAAAAACGTTAAACTTGAAACAGTGTATTTCTTAACGGGAAAGGAGGATGCGTAATGGAATTGCAGTACAGAAAAAATGACAAAACAGGTGAGGAACTGTATTACACAACACATTCTTCAGGACTCGGAATATATATAATTCCTAAAAAAGATTACAGCAAAACGTATGCAATATTCGGTACAAGATACGGCTCTGTCGATTCAAAGTTTGTCGTACCGGGTGAGAGTGAGCTAACGGAAGTGCCTGACGGTATAGCACATTATCTTGAACATAAAATGTTCGACCAGCCTGACGGCAGTAATGTATTTGATAAATTTTCAAAGTACGGCGGCAATGCAAATGCGTTTACATCATTTAATATAACGGCGTATCTGTTCTCGGCAACGTCTAATATCGAAGAAAATATCGAAACGCTTATGGACTATGTTCAAAGTCCGTATTTTACGGAGGAAAGCGTACAAAAGGAACAGGGTATTATCGGACAGGAAATAAGAATGTATGACGACAGCGGAAGCTGGAAGTTGTTCTTTAATTTCTTGAACTGCCTGTACAAGGAACACCCTGTCAAAAAAGAAATTGCAGGTACGGTTGAAAGTATAAGCCATATAACGCCTGAATATTTGTATAAGTGCTACGATACATTTTATAACTTGTCAAATATGTCGATAGTTGTTGTCGGAAATGTTGACCCGGTTAAGATTTCTAAAGTTATTGAAAACGGTGTAAAGAAGAATGAGCCGTTTGAAGAAAAGATGGGGCGTTTGACATCTGAACTTTCGGATATGTTTGCGAAGAGCCATGAGTTGGAAGATGAAATTAGGAAGAAGTTGGGGGCGATTGGGTATGAAATATAAACTTGAAGAAATTGTAGATGTAACAATGGGACAATCACCTAAGTCTATGTATTATAACACAGAAAGAAAAGGGTATCCTTTTTTACAAGGGAACAGAACCTTTGGGTTTAAATATCCAACTTTTGATATCTATACAACCGTTATGACTAAATCAGCAAAAGCTGGTGATGTCATAATGAGTGTTAGGGCTCCTGTTGGCGATATTAATATTACTCCTATAGATATGTGTTTGGGGCGAGGGGTTTGCTCGCTAAGAATGAAGAATGGAAATCAAGAATTTCTATTTTATATGATGAAATACTATATCCCTTATTTGCTTAAAAAAGAAAGTGGTACAGTTTTTGGCTCAGTAAATAGAAATGATATAAATGGATTGGAAGTAGATATTCCAGAAGATGTACAAACGCAAAAGAAAATAGCGCGTTACTTGGAGATGATAGATGACAAAATTGAGCTTAATAATAAAATAAATGAGAATTTAGCGGCTTAAATGTCCAGAGCAGAAATGTTCAGTTCACCAGACATAAGCTTAGGCAAAATTGTATCTCTCAATTCAGCTAACTTAACATTTTGAGCACAGTTTTTAAGAATAGTAGTGAATAAAGGTTGTACCCATTCTCCGAATTCTTTTACTTTTGAATTCTCAGGAGAAAATATCCATATATCATTCACATTTTGCTGGTTAATACCAGGAACTGCGGCTTTTCCGCCGTTGTTGGCGAGCCAATGATATGCATAATCTGTCTGCATAAAGAAATAAGCAAACTCATTAAAACCTTTATTGCCAAAGTCAAGCTTGAAAACATGTTCATTGATAAAGAATTTCTGATATGGAAAACCTTCGCCAAACATTGAAAAGTGTGGAATAAATGTTCCAGGTTTTCCACCATCTTTATATAACAATAGTTCATAGCCGTTTATCGCTCCAGTTTTCATTTTTGCTGCAAACTCTTCAGGTATGAATTTGGCAGATGAAAAATTTACAACTCCAAGTTGTTTAACATTCTCCGCACCTATACTTGGTATTCCAGATGCCACAGCACCACCCTTAGGACGTTTGCCAGTTTCCAATACATGAGGGATATTAACAATTTGAACCATTTGCAGCGATGCTGGTGCATAGATACCTGCAGGTGTTTCAATTAAAGGTTCGTCAAACGGAGTAAAATCTTCAAACCAAGACTTAAAAACAGCTTTTGCTTGCTGCTCTAAATTCTTGTTTATAATTTCATTATTTCTAATGGTATGATTAATACTTTTCATAAACGATGCTATTATTTTTTGCTCTTTCATAGATGGTACAGGCACTTTCAGTACTCTAATAGTCTTCATCGGTATAGTTGGTTGACCTGATCCAGTCATATGATTTGACATAGTTTGATAAAACTCCGCCGTTCTAATATAACTATACAAAAAATAAGGATCAATTTTTTCTGTATTAGGCATTATCTTGCAAATATTAGGTGCCAAATGATATTTGTCATCTTCTTCTATAATTGCACAATCTCCATAACCATTTCCTGTATACGTCAGAATAATATCATTTTTATACAATTTACTTCTAAGTAATGAATCTGATACTTTCTTATCAATTCTTTTTATATCACTTAAATCTAACTCTCCTCGACGCAAATTTAATGCTCTAAGTGCAATAATTTCTCCATCATCTATGTATTTTATGTACTTCGTGAACTCAAAACCTGCGAGTTTTGTCACCTCAGCCACATCTTTAATTTCTTTATATTCAAATCGCGTCATTACTACACCTTCCTAACCTATGTACTTTCTATGAGCTTGTTTTACATTACTCTGCTTGACCATGGCATATTGCAAAGTCGTATCTATGCGCTTATGACCCAACAATTGCTGCAATTGCTCTATCGGCATTCCTTTGTCAATCGCCATTGTCGCAAGTGTTCTTCTAAACTTATGCGGATGAACCTTTTCAATTTCTAATTCTTTACCCATTTTCCGCAGTCTTGTTTCAATACCTCCAATCTTAATTCTTTCAAATGGAGAACGCAGTGTTACAAATAATGCTGGATTTTCATCTGTCCTGCTATTAATATAATTCCGCAAATGGATCTTTGTTCTTGCATCAAAGTACACTACTCGTTCTTTGTCGCCTTTACCAAAGACAACACATTCTCGCTCATTGAAATCAATATCTGCCTTATTCAGCAGCACCATCTCGCCAATACGCATTCCTGTTGATGCAAGCATATCTATAATTGCAAGATCACGAAGCTCTACACAATTATCGCGCATTTTCTCCAAGTCTTCATCTGTATATGTTTCTTTTACATTAGTCGCTGTTTTCACCTTATGAATTCTGCGAACTGGACTTTTTATGATGTAGTCCTCATCTTCTAACCATGAAAAAAAGCTAGACAAAATTCTCCGGATATTATCAATGGTCACTCGGCTTGGACTATTTTTCTGCTGATAATTAGTTAAATATGTTCGCAAGTCTTCCGTCTGTATATGACGAACACTTTTTCCAACTGCTTCGATCATATTTTCTATCGTGGTTCGATAATATTTCAATGTTTTTTCTGAGCAGCCTTCAATACGTTTTGCCGTTATAAAGGAATCAAGCAACTGATTACCATCATCTTCATCTCTTTTTGCTTGCGTTTTAATTTCACAATCAAACAATTCATGCTCCAGCACACTTTTTAATCGCTGTAGTTGTACATTATCAAGATGCTGCAACATTTGCTGAATAATTGATTCAATAATTTGCTGTTTCATAAGTAGTCATCCTCCTTCTTTTCCAGAGAACGACTCAACGGCAGTTCTATTGGTTCTTACTTCTGCCGTTGCTAGAAGTGTTAATCAATCAGTAAAAAATATCCTACTATTATAAAGAAATTTATTCTCCATAGTATCCTGTCTTAGCTAACTCGCGCCACTTAAAATACATTTCCTTATAATTTTCCTTTATAAATTCTCTTATTTGTCGAACCTCTCGATCATTTAATTGTCCTTGCTTTTCTACAGTTGTATCGCCATTGCTCTTAACAAAAAATTTAGCTGATCCTGCTTCCGTAAGTCTTCTATCACTTGCATGTACATGCATTGCCTCAATGACACAGCTTGCAGTGTAATAAAGGTAATAACCACATACTTTAAATCCGTAATATTTAGGCATCTCACTCCTCCATAAATCGCTTATTCTTTTCGTAATAATCCAAAGCAATCTGAGTTTCAATATCGTCCATATTCGTTTCAACTACTCTGTCATTAAGAATCACTGCTGCATGATTCAAATAATCAAGATTCAGCACTCGAATATATTCACCATCTCTTGTAAATGCATATCCATTAACTATCATATCAGCTTTATCAGCAATTTCTTTAATATCAAGCCGCATAATCAATTTTTACCTCCTTAATTGGTTCTAAAAATTTATCTACGTCATAATACAATTTATCCAGTATCGGTATCAAGTCAATGTACTCTTCTACTTCGCCTATATTTTTATATTTCGCCATCACAACCAGATATCCGTGATCCCATTCTACAATCTTCGTATATCGTTCTAAGCGCGCTGATGTCATAAAGCGAATAACGTCGTTATTAAACTGAAATATAGTATACTCACCTTTACTTTTTAAAATAGCACATCTGTTCATGTTTCACCTCCATTTTTAACATATTGATCAATTTTAAACAAGAATTTAGAACAGCAAGTTCAAGCTGTATTTAATGAAATGTTTCCTGATATTTTTTCATTTAATACAGATGCTACTCTTCAAGATTTAATCACATTTGCAAATGGTAAAAAACGCCCCAAAACAATCGGAAATATTCCGGTATATGGTGGCAATGGCATATTAGCGTATACTGATAAATCAAATGCTGACAATTGCGTTATCATTGGAAGAGTTGGTGCATATTGTGGGAATACATTTTTATGTTTTGATAAATGCTGGATAAGTGATAATGCTATACAAGCCAAAAGCCGTACTGGCTCATCACCATTGTTTGTCTACTATTTATTACGAAATGCATCATTATCTTCACGTCATATTGGCACTGGACAGCCACTAATGACGCAGGGAATACTAAATGCTATACCAATTAAGAATCCAACAGAAGAAAAAATTTCTGCATTTATCGAAATTTGTACCCCTGTACACATGATGATTTCTGCCAATAGACAGCAAAACGAATCACTTGCATCAATGAGAGATTCCTTGCTACCAGAACTGATGTCTGGTGAGTTTGATGTTTCCGATATCGACATTTAGGCCGCTGTAGACTCGAAACTCGCTTTTCGGCTCTCTCGTTAACTTCTCTGTCAGACACTTCACCATCCGTATGCGAGTATCTGTCTGGTTTTGGTATCTGCCTACGTTGCTACCGCAGCTATCCGTTCATTGCACGGATGAAAAGTTAAATTCTTGTTTATTATATGGAGGAAAGGTATATGGAATATGAATTTTTTTATGATGAAGCTGAACATAGTAGAAAAATCAATTATAAGACAATAGCTGCACAAAATTACTATGACAATTTTGTTGCAGTTATTGTGGGGTGGAATACTGCGCAAAAAGATCGAATAAGGGAAAATCATGAAGCTTTTGAAGAAAAATACAAAGAAAGGGCTTCTCATGGAGAATTAAAAAGTACAACAATTAAGCAAGAGCAACTTAAATATGGTTTTGCGTCTTTGAATAAGTTCAATATTCAATTTCTCGACGACTTTCTATCATTGTTTACGGATGATACATATATATACTTTTCGGTAATAAGCAAAATTGAATATATAGTACGGCAAATTTTGCAGGACTATGCAGATAATCCTTTTGTAAGCATACGGGCAATGGAGTACTCTATGACAAAGGCTATTTTGACGTATAAACCGGAGAATGTTTTAAAGGCCATATATGAAGAAAAAGATTCAAAATTGATAGTAAAAGAATTAGTAAAGTTTTTTCAAGAAAGAATAGAGTACGACAAAGGAAATTACGAACTTAAGGAAATGGAAATAAATGCTTTTATACAAATTGTATGGATTTTAGAATCAGTGCAACAGGTAAAGCAGATTGAGTGGAATTATGAAATATCATTTGAAGGTTTGCAGCTATTTCTGGTAGAAAATAATATTGATGATTATAAATTAGTTTTGGACAAAGAAGGAGATTGCCAAAATACATTAAAAGCAGCATTACGGATGGGAGTAAAAAATGTGTCGGAAGAGGATTCTAAGGCTAATTTTGGTATTAGAATTTCGGATATGCTGGCTGGTGTAATTGCTAGGATGATGAAGTCATTGAGTGAATCACTTCGATCAAGCAACACAACTGAGAAGCCTGAAAAAAGATTATTGAGGAAGGAATGGTTCATGGTGAATGATGCACAACTTAATTTGTATAAGAAATTGTATCATATCACTTGTGAGTTAAATAACGCATGGTATAAATCTTACGCAGGTGTATATGCAGATGATTTAGTATCATTTGTTGCGTTATTAAAATATATGAAGCAGGTCGATAATGCAAAAGATATGCAGAACCGAGAACTGGAAATGCAACCGGAATACTTTAATGCGTTTGTGTGTCAAATGTTAGGTGATAGATATAAAACTATGTCAGAGACATTGCCAGTTGAAGTGATATCAGATGAATCAGAGGAATATTTTTTCAATAATCGAGGTGGAAAGATATACTTTGATATAAAGAAACAGCCGGTTTTACATATCGAAGGAAGTATGAGATATAAGGTTTTATCGGTAGGATATCATCGTAGTGGAGTACCTTTGGTGACTATAGATATGAAAACAGAAATTCAATGCTATGTTTTGCCAGATGAATTAACTGATTGGGCATTAACTGTTATTAAAATGTCAAATGAAGGTATGAAGCGTTTCCCGGCAGAGGTAATCTTTTCCGAAAAGAACGGAAGATATGTTGCTAACATTTTATGAAAAATGTGGAAGCTATAAGTTATCAATGAATAAATTATTTACATAAGATAAACCTTGAGATAAGGAGAAGGAATTATGTCAGGATTTTATACAGAAGCAGACTATGAAAGCTCTGTTATAGAGCTTTTTCAAAATATGGGATATCAGCATATATATGCACCAGACCTAGAGCGAGATTTCAGAAGTCCATTATATGAGGATGAGCTAGACGATGCGATTCATCGTCTAAATCCAACATTACCGGAGGAGGCGATTTCAGATGCATTATATAAGCTGAAAAACTTTGAGAATGCGGAGTTAGTTCAGAAGAATGAGCTTTTTATGGAATATCTTCAATACGGAATTGAAGTGCGCTACTTTGTTGGAAATGAGGAGCGCTCTGGTTTAGTGTATCTTGTAGATTATAAAAATCCTGACAGAAATTCTTTCATTATAGCGAATCAATGGAGCTTTGTTGAAAATAGTACGAAGCGTCCGGATATTTTACTGTTTTTAAATGGTCTTCCAATTGTTCTTATGGAGCTTAAATCTCCATCGAGAGAGGAAACGGATGCTTCGGAGGCATATACACAGATTCGCAATTATATGCATGAAATTCCATCTATGTTTATTTACAATTGTATTTGTGTTATGAGTGATCAGCTGACATCGAAGGCAGGTACAATTACTTCTGGCGAAGATCGTTTCATGGAGTGGAAAACGAAAGATGGCGATTATGAAAATACACAGCATGCGCAGTTTGATACCTTTTTTGAAGGTATATTTCAAAAAGAGCGGCTGTTAGATATAATAAAGAATTTTATTTGCTTCTCCAATGAAGGAACAAAGCAGGCAAAAATTCTGGCAGGATATCATCAGTATTTTGCAGTGAAAAAGGCCATTGAGTCAACAAAGAAGGCTATACAGACAGATGGGAAAGGTGGCGTCTTCTGGCATACGCAAGGAAGTGGGAAATCACTGTCGATGGTGTTTTATGCGCATTTGTTACAGGATGCACTTGATAGTCCTACGATTGTTGTGATAACGGATCGTAATGATTTGGATGATCAGCTTTATGGACAGTTTGCAAAGTGCAGAAGATTTTTACGGCAGGATGCAGTTCAGGCAGATAAAAGAAAACTGTCTGATCAGGATATGGAGAGAAATGCACATCTACGAAAAGGAGAGAAACCTATAATTGGTTTGATGGACTGGCTGAATGGAAGAAAGGCAAATGGTATCATCTTTACAACTATGCAGAAGTTTGAGGAAGCATTTGATTGTCTTTCTGAGCGTAGAAACATTATTGTTATGGCAGATGAAGCGCATCGCAGCCAGTATGGTCTAAAAGAGAAAGTAGATATAAAGACTGGTGAAATCAAAATCGGAACGGCGCGTGTTATAAGAAATACGCTGCCAAATGCGACTTATATCGGATTTACTGGAACACCTATTTTTGAGAAAAACAAGGGTGCGGACGGTCGCACTACGGCGGATGTGTTCTATGCAGGAGATAAGTTAGATTCATGCTTACATAGATATATGATTAAAGATGCGATTGCAGACGGTAACGTGCTTCGATTTTCCGTAGAGTACCAGCGCACCATCTTTGCAAGAAATCTTGCTAAGGGTATTGACCCAGAACAGCTGGACGATCCAGAATATTGTAAGCGTCATAAGATTGATATGGAACCGCTGTATCATGATGATGAACGTATTGCCAGCATTGCAAAACATATTTTTGAGCATCATGAGCAGCATGTGCATCCACAGGGCAAGGATATTTATACAGCATTGTTTGCAGTAGATAAGATCCAGACGCTTGGCAAGTATTATGATGCGTTCAAGAAATTGAATGATGAAGCTCCTACAGATAAAAGATTAAAAGTTGCAGCAATCTTTTCTTATGAGGCAAATGAAGATATGGACGATGGTGCAGATGAACATTCACAGGAGCTTCTTGATCGCTGTATGCGAGATTATAATGCTTTATATGGTACAGCATTTATGATTGATACATTTGATGCATATAGAAAAGATATTGCAAAGAGATTAAAACAAAAGGATTTACCACAGGTTGATATTCTATTGGTAGTTAATATGTTTCTGACTGGATTTGATGCAAAGCCATTAAATACACTGTATTTGGATAAGAATCTTATCTGGCATTCACTTGTGCAGGCATATAGTCGTACAAATCGTGTAGATAAAGTGACAAAACAGTTTGGACAGATTGTATCGTACAGAAATATCAAGCAGTGGCAGGATGATGCTCTGACTCTGTTCTCAGGGGATGGAGATCCAAATGAATATCTGCTTGAAAATTATGAGTATTATGTGAATCAGTGGATAAATCAGGAACCAATACTGCGGAAGATTACAGTAGATGTAGATGCAGCTGGTCAGCTCAAATCAGAAGATGAAATTCGTATGTTTATTATTGCGTTTCGTTCCATGGCAAAGACTCTTGCAACATTGAAGACATTTTCTAAGTTTGACTGGGATGATCTTGCGGTTGTGATGGATGAAAATGAATATGAAGGATTTAAAAGCTGGTATCTGTATTACAGGGATCAGACACATAATCCAAATCCGAAAGTACCTGTGCCGGTAGATGTGGATTTTGATATTGAACTTGTTCGAACAGACCGTATTAATGTTGTATACATCTTAAATTTGCTGAAAAATGCGAATACGCGCGACAAGTCAGAGGAAGAAAAGCAGCAGGATGTTGATTTAATTTTGCGTGAGATGGAGCGTTCTGACAATGAATCTTTACGATTAAAGAAAGAGGTCATGAGACAATTCATTTTGACCAGATTTTATGATTTGCCAGAGGACGCAGATATAATGGAAGCATTTACACAGTTTGAGAAAGAACAGATGAAGGCTGATATGGAAGAATTTGCATTCAGTAATAAGATTGATTATAGCATTGTATCAGAGTTATTTACGGAATATGTGTTCCACAACACGATTTCAGATGATGATATTCGTAAGAGGCTGACAGCATATAAGATAGGGCTTTTGAAAATGACGAAGCTGACAAAATTAGTGAAGTCATTTGTGGAAGATATCTATAACAAATACAAAGCAGAGGGAGAATAATTATGGTAAGTACAAATACATATCAGGCACAGGCCAATGAGCTTTCTCAGAAGCTCTGGGCAATTGCCAATGAGTTACGAGGACAAATGGATGCTAGTGAGTTCAAAAATTATATTTTGGGAGTAATATTCTATCGTTATCTGTCAGAGCGTACAGAAATGTACATGGCAGAAATCCTTAAAAATGATGGCGTAACATATGAAGAAGCGTTTAAAGATGACGAGTACAGACCTGTCGTAGAAGAATGGTCGTTATCTAAACTGGGATATGTTATTAAGCCGGAAAATTTGTTCCGTAATTTAATTCGTAAGATTACCAAATTTGATAATGATGCAGATAAATTTAGTGTGGAAGATTTTGAAAAAGCAATCAATGACCTTGTAGGTTCTACAATGGGTTATGAATCTAACAAAGCATTTGATGGATTATTTAATGATATGCGTCTACAGGATGCACGTCTTGGTGAGACAGTAGCAGATCGTACCGATATGATTGGTCGCGTTATGGTCAAGGTATCAGATATTGATTTTGATTTGCAGGATTCTCAGTTTGATGTGTTGGGAACAGCGTATATGATTTTAATTGGTCTGTTTGCTTCAGATGCTGGAAAGAAAGGTGGAGAGTTCTTTACACCTGCTGGACCGAGTAGACTTTGTGCGACACTTGCATCCCTTGGACTGGACGAAGCAAAGACTGTCGGTGATTGCACCTGCGGATCTGCATCTATGTTGTTGGAAGTTCAGAAGCATTTGACTACACATAAAGTTGGCCATTTCTACGGACAGGAGCTGAACGCTACAACATACAACTTATCAAGAATGAATATGATTATGCATGGTGTAGACTGGCAAAATTTTGATATCTATAAAGGTGATACACTAAAAGATGATAAGTATGGTGATGATTTGAAATTGACCGTACAGGTTTGTAATCCACCGTATAGTTTGAAGTGGTCTGCTGATAAAAAATTTGAAGACGATCCACGATATAGTGGAGCTGGAAAGTTGGCTCCAAAGTCTGCTGCTGATCTCGCCTTCGTTGAGCATATGATTTATCATATGGATGATTCCGATGGTCGTGTAGCTGTACTGTTGCCACACGGTGTATTATTCCGTGGTGGTGCAGAAGAGACAATTAGAAAATACATTATAAAAGATTTGAACCGCTTGGATGCCGTTATTGGATTATCGGCAAATTTGTTTCATGGTACGGGAATCCCAGTATGCGTATTAGTATTGAGAAGCAATAGAAACGGTAATTCAGGTAATATTTTATTTATTGATGCCTCCAAAGACTTCAAAGCAGGAAAAAATCAGAATATCTTAGAGCAAGAGCATATTGATAAGATTGTAAATGCGTATGTAAAGCGTGTGGATATAGATAAGTTTGCTCATGTGGCAGATATGAGTGAGATTATCGAGAATGGCTATAATCTGAATATTCCGAGATATGTTGACACGTTTGAGGAAGAAGAGCCAGTGGATTTAGAGGCTGTAGTAAAAGAAATTGAGGATTGTGACAAAGAAATCCTTCAGACCGAGGAAATATTAAAAGGGTACTTTGATCAGTTAGGGCTTCATTTCCCGGAAATTCGAGGTGGTAAATGATGAAAGAAATGGAAATGAAAAGAGTACCTAAGTTAAGATTTCCAGAATTTACGGATGATTGGGAACAGCGTAAGTTGGGTGAACTTACTTTAGAGTCTTCTGAATATGCAACGTTATCGTCAAAATTACCGTTGTTGACATCTTCCAGATCTGGTTTGATGTATCAAAATGAATATCGAGGAAATCTTACTACAGAGAGTGAGAAAACAATATTTAGTGTGGTTCCTTTTGGAACTTGTACATATCGTCATATGAGTGATGATGATATATTTCACTTAAATATAAATACTCTCGAAAAAGGTCTTGTAAGCCGCGAATATCCTGTATTTATGGCTTCAGAAGATAATGTTCTAGAGTTTATTGTTCAGTATATTAATTCGAGTTCAAAATTTAGAGCTTTTTGTGCAGAACAAAAGAAAGGAGGAACTCGTACAAGACTGTATTATAAGACGTTGTGTGAATTTTCATTCATGGTTACTAAGAGTAAAGAACAGCAGAGAATTGCAGAATTTTTTACTGATCTCGACCACCTTATCACCCTTCATCAGCGTAAGCTTAAAAATTTGAACGTGTTAAAAAAAGGTGTGATGCAGAAATTGTTTAGTCAGAAAATAAGATTCAAAGCTGATGATGGAAGTGAATTCCCAGAGTGGGAAGAAAAGAAATTAGATGATGTTGCAGTTAGAGTAACAAGAAAAAATAAAGATAATATTACAGATATTCCACTGACTATTTCATCCGCTGATGGGTTAATTGATCAAAGAGATTTTTTCAATAAAGTTGTAGCAAGTAAGGATATGTCAGGATACTACCTGCTGAAAAAGGGAGAATTTGCATATAATAAAAGCTACTCAAAAGGTTATGACTTTGGCTCAATAAAAAAATTGGATTTATATGCTGAAGGTGCATTATCTACTTTGTACATATGCTTTGCGCTTAATAAAGACGAAAATCCTGATTTTTATCAGAAATATTTTGATAGTTTGTTCTGGTATTTGGAATTGCAAAAGATTTGTGCTGAGGGAGCCAGAAATCATGGATTATTAAATGTATCAACAAATGAATTCTTTCAGATGAAACTGAAAGTTCCAAGCTCCAAGCAGGAGCAGAAAAAGATTGCCGATTGTCTTTCATCATTGGATGAAGTAATTGAGAAGCAGAAAGCAACAGTAGCTGCGTGGGAAGAACTGAAAAAAGGTCTGTTGCAGCAGATGTTTGTGTAAGAAACATTGGACAAATTATAGGTGAGCAGGTGATGTACAAGTTTTGTATATTGCCTGTTTTCTATACTTCAATGTAGCGTGATATGCATTTGCTAGATTAGAGCTGAGCTAGTATATTTAAATAGGGCTAGAAAATTTGAGGAGAAGAGTATATAATGTAAGTATTTATAGGAATGAACAGTAATTAGTATAAACATAGAGGAGGAAGCAACATGGAAATAAATACACCTGTTGTTGGAGGTTTAAAGAATCAAGCTATATTTTTTGGTCGAAAAATAAAAGTATTTATTAGTTCTATCTGTGGCATTGAAAAATATGATACGGTTCGGGCAAAGTTAAAATGTGCCATAGAAGATACAAAATTAGCTGAGGTTTATACGTTTGAGGGAAAGGGGGCATCTACACTTCCCGCAGGTAAGCATTATACTTGGGCATTAGAAGATAGTGATGTTTGTATCTTTTTGATTGATAATGCGGATGGGATTAAATCAGGAGTGCAAGCAGAAATTGATACTGTAAAAAAATATAATATTAAGGCATTATATTATTTTTGTGATGAAACGTCACAAGAAAAGACCGCTATAGAGCAGAGTTTAGTTGATTCATTGTATGCAAAAAGTAAGACTGTTCATCGATTTGAAGATTTGAGTCAGAATGGAGCACAAGCCCTTATAGATGATATTTCATATATTTATCATCATTATTGTCAGGGTAGATTATTGCCGAAAGAAGATGAGGAAGAAAACAGGACTAGGGATTTAAATTTAAATAATATTTCTGATCAGAGAATAGTAACTGCTCCTAAATCAGTTGTGAAGAATATCGATAAATGCAAAGATTATATTCACAACTTAGTTTTTGGTTATTCTAGAGGATATATATTAGATGAGAATACGGAAGCCAAAACGAGTGAACTTGACGAATGGGGGAATCAATTTTTAGAGGTCCTTTTTGGAGATAAAACTATAAAGAGTTTTAACACAGGAATGTTTTTAGAAGCATTAGCGGAAGAACAGGATGAAGACTATCACAGCTTAGTTTGTCAAAGATGGAATGCTATTCAAGCTTATTATTTGGGCAAAGTTGATGATGCAATTAAGTTATTGGAAGGGGCATTGACACAGGCAAAAGATGAGTCAAAACCAGATTGGGTTATCCAAGATATTCTGATCGATTTAAGAAATCTTCATTGGGTTAGCAATAC
>OGRO01002366.1_pt1 | contig 14832 bp, 10 predicted proteins | sample 1553451 | NCBI WGS metagenome assembly OGRO01 (sample SAMEA2580021, study PRJEB22360) | human gut metagenome
TGTCTGCATGATGCTGCGGCGATAGGGTTTTTGATTATAGCTGATTTTTACTTGATAAACGGCAGCTTCCAGTCCGAATACCTTTGCGGCATACGATAGAGCAGCGCCCCATTGTCCGGCACCGGTTTCTGTCGTGACATTGGTTACACCTTCTTCTTTGCAATAATATGCCTGGGCCAGAGCCGAGTTCAGTTTGTGAGAGCCGATGGGGCTGACACTTTCATTTTTGAAATAAATATGTGCGGGAGTCCCTAGTGCTTTTTCCAGTCCGTAGGCACGTACCAATGGTGTGCTGCGATAGTATTTGTACATTTCACGCACTGCTTCGGGGATTTCAATCCATGCGTCTGTCTGGTTTAATTCCTGTTTGCAAAGTTCTTTGGCAAAAATGGGGTAGAGGTCTTCCGGTTTCAGCGCTTCTTTGGTTTTGGGATTCAACGGCGGCATGGGTTTGGTCTTCATGTCTGCCTGTATGTTGTACCAGTATTTAGGAATTTCATCCTCTGGTAAGATAAAACGTTTCTGTTTTGTGCTCATAATCTTTCAATTTAATAGTTTTGCGGTCAAAATTAGGTAAAAAAAGTATTCCTTACTAATTTTCAACTACTTTTTTGTCGGGAACAATAAAAAAAGGGGCTGTCAGAGTAAAAATGCGAAGTTATTTGTTATTATAGACAGAGATGTGAATATTTTGATTAAGTTTGTTTTCTGTTAATGCAAGATAATATCGACATGGAACCTTTACACAAACTATTTATTTATCGTAAGAAGTTAGTAAAACCGTACATAGAGCGATTGCTGAAATGGATGGACGGGATAACTTATATGATGTCGGCTTTGTTAATCCTTACATTGGTTTATGAGCATGGATTTCTTATTTCTTTTGAAGAAATGGAGATGATAAACACGCTGTATCATTTTGTCTGGATTGTTTTTCTGGTTGATATTTCCCTGCATCTTTTATTAAATTACTCGGACACGAAGCGGAAGTACCGGGGACTGGCGTGGCTACTGAGTCTGATGCTTTATCTGACTTTGATTCCGGTTATTTTCCATGAACCGGAGGTGCAAGGGGGAATTCATGATTTCTGGTCTTTTTTCCACAGCCGTTTATATCATGTGGTGCTGCTCACTTTGCTTTCACTGTTGCAATTGTCTAATGGGATAGTCCGGCTGCTGGGCAGGCGCACCAATCCATCTTTGATCTTTGCATCTAGTTTTCTCATATTTATTCTGATAGGGGCGGCGTTACTGATGCTTCCGCGTGCCACTTATCATGGTATTTCTTTTATCGATGCTCTGTTTACCGCTACCAGTGCCACTTGTGTCACGGGGTTGGTCTCGGTCGATGTTTCTTCTACATTCACGCCCGAGGGGTTGTTCATCATTATCATGTTGATACAAATCGGCGGTTTGGGAGTCATGACTCTGACCAGTTTCTTTGCTATGTTTTTTATGGGGAATACTTCGCTCTACAATCAGTTGGTGGTCCGTGATATGGTAAGCTCGCAGTCACTCAGTTCGCTACTTTCCACCTTATTATATATATTAGGATTTACATTGGCGATAGAGGCTGCAGGGATGGGGGTTATTTTTTTAAGTATACATGGCACTATGGGTATGGATATTGAAGAGGAATTGGCTTTTTCTGCTTTCCATTCCATCTCTGCCTTTTGCAATGCTGGATTCTCTACTTTGTATGGAAACTTAGGTAACGAACTGGTACTTCATAATCATAACTTGCTATATATCACTATCTCTTTCCTGATTATTTTGGGAGGTATAGGTTTCCCGATACTGGTAAATCTGTATGAGACGGTTTCTTATGAAAGCAAGCGCTTGTATCACCGTTATGTCAAAAAGAATAAGAGGACAATCCGTAAAATACATTTATATAACCTGAATACCCGTATTGTATTGATTATGACGGCTATCTTGCTAGTGACGGGTACTGTGGTCATTGTTATTTTCGAATGGAATCATGCTTTTGCGGGAATGACGGTTACAGAGAAATGGGTGCAGGGCTTCTTTAATGCGACTTGTCCCCGTACGGCAGGATTTTCAAGTGTGGGCATGACTACTTTCAGTGTGCAGACGTTGCTGCTGATGGTGGTGCTGATGATGATTGGCGGCGGTACGCAGTCTACGGCCGGTGGTGTGAAGGTGAATGTGTTTGCTGTAGTCATGTTGAACTTGCGTGCTATTCTTATAGGTGCCGATAAAGTTAATATTTTCAACAGGGAGTTATCTCATGATTCCATCCGGCGTTCTAATGCCACATTGATTCTTTATCTGCTGATTGTTTTTGCGGGTATCTTTAGTTTAAGCATTCTAGAGCCGCAGGCTTCAGTGATGGCGTTGGTTTTTGAGTGTACTTCGGCACTCAGTACGGTAGGTTCAAGCCTGGATCTGACACCTACTTTGGGAAGTGACAGCAAACTGATTGTCATTGTTCTGATGTTTATCGGACGAGTAGGGGTGCTTACTTTGATATCCAGCCTTATTAAACAGAAAAAAATAACGAAATATAAATATCCGAGTGATAACATCATAATCAACTAGTTATGAAATACATTATTATTGGTTTAGGAAATTACGGCGGTGTGTTGGCCGAAGAGCTTTCCGTATTGGGACATGAGGTGATAGGAGTGGATACAAACGAGCATCGTGTGGATGTGTTGAAGGACAAAATCGCGACTTCTTTTATTATTGATGCTACGGACGAACAATCGCTCAGTGTGCTGCCACTGAGAGATGTGGATGTGGTTATTGTTGCTATCGGCGAGAATTTTGGTGCTTCTGTGCGTGTGGTGGCACTGCTGAAAAAGAAAGGAGTGAAACATATCTATGCCCGTGCGGTAGATGATGTGCATAAGACCGTGCTTGAGGCTTTTAATTTAGATAGTATTCTGACGCCGGAGAAAGAAGCGGCACGCAGTTTGGTCCGGTTATTGGATTTACACGTCAATGTGGAGTCTTTTCAGATTGACGAGGAACATTATGTGATGAAGTTCAAACTTCCTTCTTGTTTTGTAGGCTATAAGGTGAGTGATCTGTCATTAGAAACGGAATTCAATATGAAAATCATTGCATTGATAAAAGGGGAGCAAGTGCTGAATGGTTTGGGTATCTCGATATTGGAGCATCAGGTGGAGAATCATTTTGAGGAAAATTATGAGTTGGAAGAAGAAGATCAGTTGGTCTGCTATGGGCTTTATAAGAATTTTATGGATTTTTGGAAGGCGTTGTAGCAGGAATGCCTTTCAAAGAAAGAATATTTTTTTCTAAGTGAGATTAAACCTTTTCTTTTGGGTTTAGTCTAACTTAATAAATAATTTAGTTTAGTTTTTAGTTTTCTCTGAAGGCCGGCCAATGTGATATTGCCCGGTTTTCGCTTTTTATAGAGGTTTTCTTGTGAGTGTCCGTTACTTTTTGTTACTTTGTCACCTAGAAATCGAGATTTAGATGAAACAGATATATTTTTTATTTGTCGTTTTGCTGGTTGTAATGACCGCTTGCGGAGGTAAGAAAGAGGCTTCCGTTGATGCAGAACAATTGATGTTCCAGATAGACAGTGTGGATCATGTGACAGGTTTGCAGCGTATGCAGGTTTCACGTATTGACCAGCATATTGTCAGTGGCGGAAAAAAATATAATTTGTTTATAGAGCGTGCTCCCAGTGATTCCCTGCCTTCAGTCAAAAGTGATTTGGGGATTTTTGCCGATAATCGTATCGTCGTTAGAATTTCCCGTGAAAATGGGAGTCGGGTCTTTGCCAAAACTTTTACCAAGCAAAGTTTCTCAGGATTCGTAAGTGCTGATCATCTCCGTCATTTTATATTGGAGGGCGTGGTATTTGATGAAGAGAAGACCCGTGAGGGAAAAAATATCATATTGGCTGCCAGTGTGAGTTATCCTCAGACAGATTTGTATATTCCTTTCTCTATCACTATTACTCCTGAAGGAAAAATGAGCATATCTAAAAATGAGGATATGGAGGAGCTTCCTCCTATGTTGGGAGACAGCCTTAATTAAATCTAAAATACAGGAATAATTTTTCGCGTCATAATCTTTTTAGGCGGTTAGTTGTTGGTATGGCATTAACTAACTAAAGAATAAATTAGATTATGAGAAAGATTTTATTTTTAATGGCTATGCTGGTATGCTCTCTTCAGTTCGCCATGGCGGGCGATGTCGTGACCCGCGATGTGAATAAGCTTCCTGTTGCCGCACGTGAAATGATTGGCAAACATTTCTCTCAGACTAAAGTTGCGTATATCAAGATTGAAAAGGACTTGTTTCAGAGCACTTCCTATGATGTAAAATTGGCCGATGGCATTGAATTGGAGTTCAATTCAAAGGGAGAGTGGCTTGAGATAGATTGCAAGAACAAGGCGGTTCCTTCTACTTTTATCCCTCAGGCTATTTCTAAATATATGAAGGCTAATTATAACGGGCATAAAACGGTGAAGATAGAACGTAACCGCAAGGGATATGAACTGACATTGGAAAATGGGTTGGAAGTAGACTTTGATCAGTTTGGAGGATTCTTGAAGTTGAGCGATTAAAAAAGATTTTTTCTGTAATAGGGGAACTATCTCTCCTTATAGTAATGATGCCATAAGAGGGTGTATCAGGAACAAATTGAACTATCTTTTTATTATCAGCATTGAAAATGATGGTCGCAACGAGTTCTGATTCACCCTTTTATGTATTATAAATACAGTTCTCGGTCTTTTCCCTGTTATTAATCCATCGGCTCGTAATCCTTTGCCAGACCACCTTCGCTGGTTTCTTTATATAAGGAAGGAAGATCATGGCCGGTCTGTTTCATTACTTCCACCACTTTGTCAAAGGATACACGGTGATTACCGTCTGTAAAGGCAGAATAGATATTGGCGTCAAGAGCTCGGGCTGCCGCATAGGCATTTCTTTCGATACAAGGGATTTGTACCAATCCGCATACCGGATCGCAAGTCATTCCCAAGTGATGCTCCAAGCCCATTTCGGCTGCATACTCTATCTGGGCCGGGCTACCTCCGAATGGCAGCGGCGGATGCCATTGAACAGGCCACTCCTACTTCTGCCTGGCAACCGGCTTCGGCTCCGGAAATGGAGGCGTTGTGTTTTACTATATTTCCTATCAATCCGGCAGTAGCCAGTGCTCTTAAAATCCGCATATCGCTGAAGTCACGGCTTTTTTGCAAGTGATAAAGTACAGCCGGAACCACTCCGCATGATCCGCAAGTAGGGGCTGTGACGATTTTGCCACCTGAGGCGTTTTCTTCACTGACTGCCAGAGCGTATGAGAAGACTAACCCGCGGGAACGCAGATTGTCCTTATAACCTTTTGCCTTAATATAATAGGTGGAGGCTTTTCTGCGCAGATTAAGTGGGCCGGGTAATACGCCTTCTTGATCCAAACCACGCTCAATGGCTTCTCTCATGGTTTTCCATACTTCTGCCAGATAGTCCCAAATGTCTTTGTCTTCACATTGCTGGACGTATTCCCAGTAATTGCGCCCGGTACGTTCACACCAGTAGAGGATTTCACTCATACGGTTCATATCATAGATTTCCGGAGTTGAGCCTTTGTCGTGCCCTTCTTCAGCTAGAGCACCTCCGCCTACACTGAAAACAGTCCATTCATCTGTCACTTTTCCTTTTTCATTCAAAGATTTGAAAGTCATCCCATTGGGATGAAACGGATAGAAGACATGGGCTTTCCAGATAATTTCTGTAGGCGCATGCGGTTGCAATGTATCTAAAATGGCTACATCGGTCATGTGTCCTTTACCGGTAGCGGCGAGGCTTCCATAAAGAGTAACTTGAAAAGCTTTGGCTTCGGGATGTTTTCCTAAGAAGATTTCAGCAGCCTTGCGCGGTCCCATAGTATGACTGCTGGACGGACCGGTGCCGATGCGGTATAGTTCTCGGATAGATTTCATTTCGTTTTATAAGGTTAGTTATTATGAGGAACAAAGGTATAAAATAAAAGGAGGAAACTAGCAAAAAAGGAAAAGAAAAACTCTCTTGACAAATAGGAAAGTTGTCAGGAGAGTTTGGAAAACCACCGGTAGGATTTGGTGTATTGTCTTTATTCTAATTGTCTTTGTATACCTTTGTCACCAACGACAAAATACTGATTATTTTTAATCAGCATGGCACGTCCGCGCTTTTTTTCCCGGTTTTCTTTATTGTCTACATTTACTCCGATAACCTTTCCGTTATAGAAAGTGGAAATATCTTTGAAAATGGTATGTCCCACAATAATGTGTTTTGCCTTATAACGGTCCATAAGCATTTCTAGGGAGTCTTTTACCAGCGGATTGTATTTGACATCGGTGCGTACCAGTCCGCGATACCAGATGGGCCCGCTGTTTCCATACAGGAAGGCTGTGAGTGGAGAAAGCGCTTTACGTTCTTTTTTCGTCATAAATAGTCCTTTGCTCATTTCTTCATTGACAGTGGGGATGCTCAAGTTCTTGTCATAGAAGTCTTTGCCTAGTCCGGCATGCACATATAGGTCGTTACCTATCATTTGCATGGTGTTACGGGTTCCCAACCATCTGCCCAGTTCGGTATCAGGACCGAATAGCCGGGGGTACTTCATCTTTAGTTTTTCAGCCAATATTTTATATTTTTCTTTGGTGTATCGGAGGTCATTGGCCAGTACCATCGGTTCATGATTTCCCAGCATGAACGATACGTGTCCTCCGGCTTTGGCTGCTTCCTCTTCCAGTTTGTAGAATAGCCAGAAGATTTGCGGTACATCTTTTCCTCTGTCAAAAATATCACCGATAATCATCAGATGGTTTTTCCCGAAGCTCCATTTGTAGTCTTTATCAATGATATGGTTGCCTTGTAACAGGCTGATTACACAGTCCAGCCTTCCATGAGGGTCGGACATGACAAAAACTTTGTCTGCCTGAGGATAATTCCATCCGGGACGTTTTACCGGGTGTAGTTTTACATCAAATGGAAACCTGCCTTTGTGGTCTGTCACATGCAGGGTAAAGTTTTGAGGTAATGTGGTATAAGTGGTATCAATGATATTCCCTTTCTTATCTACATTGATTACTCTGGTTTGGCCGTCAGGCTGATACAGTACGTATGGACCATCGGCTGTTAACTCTTCTTTTTTCTCTTTGTCTTTCTTTTTGTCTTTGAAATCAAGAGTTCCGGCAGTAAGGTCGGAACTGATGAATGCGAGGGTAAATGCAAGAAGAAAGTAGTTGATAAAATTAGTCTTGCTTGTCATCGATTTGATTTAATATTAAAATTATAAATTTATAGGACATCTATTAATAATGTTCAGTAATGGGGCCTTCTCTATCATCTATTTCTTCTATATTGCTTGTTCCTTCTATAATATCTCCAGTTGCAAAATATTTTGAGAAGCTGAATTTTATATCTGGATTATTTTTATTTATTAGTTCTACATAAAGATGGATAAGTAAATCATCCTTTTTTATTGGGTAATGTGCATGAAAATGTTTATCACTGGAATCCCCTTCTAGAATATCAGTGCTAAAGCTGGAACCTCCCCCATAATACTTCATTTCATTTATATAGCCAAAAGGAGGGGCAGATGCATAACTGTTTGATTTGAAAAGTAAATTAGCTTTGGAATACACCCTATATTCTTGAGAAACAACAGGATTAACAAGAATTTCGTAATCTCCTACTTCATATTCATAAGTAAAATATCCGGCATCATAATACATTCCGATTTCTCCTTCGACATTTCTGATTATTTGAGGAGATTTTTTTAGATTCCACACACCAAGGGGAAAGTTATAAATGGGTACATCATTATTGTTGTTTGTGGTTCCTGCTACTGGAAATGACGAAATACTTCCCCAACCAGTTGTTGTTTGTTCACTTTCAAATTGCATTTGTGTATTTGTATTGATTTTTAGATCAATTTGTCCAATTGAAGGCTTACTTTTGTTGATGCCAATAATGGAACCTGCTAGACCTTTTAAAGCACTTACAGCTGCAGAGCCTCCTGACGTAACTAATGCTTTTAACCCGTTTTTAATGCCACTAACAGTTGCACCTTTAATACTGTTTCCAATACTTTTCCAAAAAGAATCTTTCTTAGTTATTCCGTTTTCAATTTCTTTACTGACTGTATTAATAAACCCTTCTTGATTAACTGCAATAGAAGTTTTTGAATTATTGAATGTATTGGCAAGATTGAAATTGAAGTTAGAAATATTAGTGGTGTTCATTACGATAGTACCTGTGATATCTCCACTTGTTTGAGCCATACCTGTAGTTTTTATTTTATTAACAGCCCAACCTCTAATTTCGAAATTAGCTAAGCTTTGTGTATTAAGACTAGGATCATAAGCACACTCTATTTCTAATCCATACCAATTGTTTGCTTTATATCCAGAGCTAACAAACTCGTTTCCTAAAAATGTACCTTCTGTACTTGCTATATATGAAGATTTTTCTGAACGATTTATGGGTATAGAAATTTCTTCCATAAAGTTGAATAGACTGGTAGTTTTGTCTGTACGGATTCCCCAAAAGGCCTCTGAACTACCTAAGCCTGCTGATGAAGCTATTTCATAAAAGAAAAAACGGAGTAATCCTGTATATTTGTGGTATAAAGCAAAATATTTTGTAGGAGTACTTTCGGTTATATTGCTATAAATGAGTTCCCAGCCATTTTCTCTAGAATAATATCGATTTGCATATATTGGATCAGAAGCATTCTCGTCTAACCATGTTGAAGGAATTCCTAGATTATTGCTGCTACCTTTTTTCCATGGAATTCCCATGGTAGTTATGGTATGTGTAAATGGGTTTATAGTTTCAATGTCATTTATACGGTCCCAATCAAAGTAATTATCAAAAGCAGAACGATTACTTGGTGGATTATTGGGGTGGGTGGTTATTATGTCATTGGTAAAGGTGTCATCACAACTATTAAATAAACATGAAGCAAAGATGAATAATAATAAGGATTTTCTCATATCTTTATGTATTTTATATAGTTAATTTCTCTTTAAGTTAGGGAGTGATAATACTCCCTAACTTAAAGAGAAGGATTTATTGATTTGGATTTTATCAATTTATGTTGACTATTATTTCAGATATTCTGGTGTTTGTACAATATTAGAATTAGCATTAATTTCTTTTTGAGGAATAGGTAATATTGTACGATAATAGTTTCTGTCGAAATCCATAGATGTTTTTTCGTCAGCGAAATGCACTACCTCTTTCATCATATCGTCTGTTTCGTTAATACGAGTTACTCGTAAGTTATTACGTAATAAGTCAAACATGCGGTGCCCTTCACCAATGAGTTCTTTCCTGCGTTCTTCTAGAACATCATCAAGGGTAACCTTTGCGGGCATCGTATAGTCCGGATTTCCTCGGAGTGCGATGGCTTTCAGGTATTTTGCAGCTTTTGTTGCATCTCCGTTTTTCACGGCTGCTTCGGCTGCATTTAAGTAAGTTTCGGAAAGACGTACTATAGGAATATTGGCATCCATAATATTTTCTCCAGGTTGTGGTTGATACTTATTCAAATACATTACTTTTTTGTCTTGATTAACTAATAACTTAATGCGTACATCATTAGGCGTTTCTAACAGATGGTGATAAAAACTGACTGTAATGCACATATCTTGATATCCTTTTGGAGAAGTTAGATATCCCATACTTTCATTGCCGGGGCTTTCGGTAGTAGTATTGACTATTTCGAAGAGAATTTCTCCCGGATTTGCTTCGGAGGCTTCCGTACCCCATACAGTGGGATATTCTTCGGTATTCCATAATTGGTATTTATTGGCTTCCGATCCTTTTATTGCTTCTTCTGCAGCTTGTAAAGCTTCACTGTTCTTCCCCATATACAGATATGCCCGACTTAACAAAGTTAATGTGCCCCATTTACTGATTTTACCTTTCTTATTTAAGGATAAATCTTTTTGATTCAAACTAGTACCTGACCATGAATATGTGGGTATCATTAAACTAGCCGCATTCTTTAAGTCTTTGATTATTTGATCATAACATTCAGCTACAGTGTTACGTGAAGGCTTACTGTCGGCAGTGGCTGATGCTGAAGTGATGATAGGTACTCCTAAAGAGGCTCCGTTATCTTTTAAATAAGTATATCCGAAGAAGCGCGTAAGGTCAAAAAGGGCCAGACCACGTATTGCTAATGCTTGTCCTTCCAAATCATTGCGGAAGATATGCTCATCTTCATCGTTTGGAAGAATTTCGATATTGTCAATGCCGTCTAAAATTACATTACAGTTTTGAATGATGGAATAAAGATATGACCAGTGTGTACTTGGTCCATTTGCAGGTAACCAATCCATTTGGTAATAGTGAGCTGTTCTACAAGTTGATTGTACAGCTTGCATGTCATCTCCTGTTACATCTCCGTAGTAGATTAAACGCCCGGAATACGCATAGGCATTACGCATTGTCGCATAAATGGCGTTTAGTGAATAATCAATGTCGGAGAGAGATTTGATACTCGTTTCTGTTGGAATTTGTGTGGACGGTTCTAAATCCAACCAATCGTTTCCACATGAAGTAAACAATCCGATGGATAAGACTATTGATAAAAAATTATGTAATGTTCTCATATTGTTGTTTTTTAGTGGTTAAAAATTGATGTTGAGACCAAAAGTAACGGTTTTTAAAGGCGGTGTGGTTTGAGTTGCACTACCGGCACTAACAGCTTCAGGATCATAATTGTCATAGGCCGCCCATGTCCATAAATTGCTTGCTGATGCATAAAAACGAACATTTCCTATATTGATTTTATTTGTCCATTCTTTAGGTAACGTAATGCCGAATGTGATATTTTTTAAGCGGAAATAATCAGTACTGTGGATACGGCGGCTACTTGTTATTTTATGCATTGATACAGAAGATGATTTACCCAGCATATATACTTCTATATTGGTTTGATCACCTGGCTTTTTCCAGCTATCACGATAATAAGTCGGAATGTTTGCATAGGAATCGTAACCGCCATGTTCTGTCTTTTGTGCCCAAGTATCATAAGAATATCCTCCGAATTGATAGGAGAATAAGAAATTTAAATCAAGCCATTTATAACGCAATGAATTAGAGATACCTCCGTTAACAGTTGGTTCTGCATGTTTATAAGGAATGAATTGTGCATTTTTAGAGTTCTCGGTAATTTCTTTTATATAATTTCCGTTCTCATCCAATTCATTGGTATAGAATAGAGGATTTCCTGTTTCAGGATTGATGCCCGCAAATTCTTGTACATAGAATGTACGATAAGAACTTCCTACTTTGTGTATTTGGGTTCCACTGACAATTTGTGTCTGTTCGCCATCTAATTTTACAACTTTATTGGAGTTATGACCTAAATTGAAAGTTGTATTCCAGCTAAAGTCTTTTATTTTAATATTAGTGGAATTAATAGTTAATTCAATACCTTTATTTTTCACTTCACCTATATTCATTAAATAACTACTAAATCCTGTTGTCATGGATACAGGACAGTCCATTAATAAGTTTTTAGTTGTACGGGTATAATATTCAATCATGAAGTTCAGACGATCCCAAAAACCAAAATCCAAGCCAATATTCATATTATAATTGGTTTCCCATTTCAGATTAGGATTTGCAATTTGGGACATTTGAATACCGGGTTGCTCCAAGTAACCACCACTAATGGAGCTTAATCCCATATAGCCGAAATAATCAGAAGGAAGAGTACCGTTTACACCGTATGATGCTCTTATACGCAAGTCTGTCAACCAATCTTTTACAGGTTGCATAAATTCTTCTTCAATAGTACGCCATGCTCCGGATACAGACCAAAATGTTCCCCAACGATTGTCACGGTGCAAACGTGAACTGCCATCAACACGAAAACTAGCTCCTAGATAATATTTATTTTTGTAATCGTAATTCAAACGGCTTAAATAGGATACCAGTCTGTACCTTGAATCACTTCCCCCTACAGATACTGTTTTCATTCCATTACTAATGGCATGTTTGTCGGGAGTTGTAAAATTGTAAGCTTCCCCTGATAAATAGTCATTGTAGGTATCATCAATTTCATATCCGGCAAGAAAGTCCAAATGATGAATGTTGTTGAAAGTAGTTAAATAGCTTAAGGTGTTACTCCATACCATTTTTTTATATTCTCTTATGCGTTTTACTACTTCTCCATTTTCATCTTCACCGTTGGAAGTACGTGGGTCATACCATTTCTCACCTTTTACAGTAGTGTAATCATAACTGAATGTTGTTTTGAATTTCAGATTTTTTATGATTTCGTATTCGGCATAAAGCGTATTGAATGCGCGTAGCATTTTTTCATGTTTATAATCGTATTCAGCTGATAATTTGGGGTTGCGGTCATTGGCTTTACGAATAAATTTACGATTCCAACTGCCATCTTCATTGTAGACCGGATCTGAAGGAGTAGCCCAATTACGTGAGGAATAGAAAGGAGATGTATAAGTGAATCCTTCGTCATAAACACTCTGATTTACATTTGAGAAAAGTATCTTGGCGCCTACAGTCAATTTGTCTGTTGCACTGAAATCTGCGTTCAAACGCCCTGTTACACGTTCCAAACCGGAACCTTGTACAATACCGTTCTGCTTCATATATGATAAAGAAGAGTAATATTTAAATTTATCGCTGCCACCGGCTAGTGATGCTTCATAGGTAGAATGATGTCCCTTTTGGAAAAGCTCTTTATTCCAGTCTGTGAAACCACACCATGGAATTGGAGCATATTTATCGATTTGCCCATCTGCATAAGTTTTACTTTGTGACATTAGCTCTTCCTCTGATATATTAGGATTTTTATCAGCTAGTTTACGTTGTTGATATAATATCAATCCATTGTAAATATATTCACGTCGTTCTTCTCCCCCCATAACTGGGCGATAATCCATTGCGAAATCATTGCTACCCCAGTCTGCTTTTAATGAAATTTGTGCTTTTCCGCTTTTTCCTTTCTTGGTGGAGATTAAAATAACTCCATTTGCAGCACGTGAACCATAAAGGGAGGCTGCTGCAGCATCTTTTATTACTGTAATATTTTCAATATCCGAGTTGTTTAATGTAGACATTATGTCAAATCCGGAGTCGGAGCTGGTAGCAGCAACAGAACCGGATTGGACGGGAACACCATCGATTACGTATAGTGGAGAATTGCTTGCATTGAAAGAACCCATACCACGAATACGGATAGAAGTGGAGGCACCAGGCTGACCTGAACTGGAAGTGACTTGTACTCCGGGAGCATTACCTTCTAGCAAACTGGAGAATGAAACTACGGGTAAATCTTTTAATTCTCCTGTCTTCACAGTAGAAGCAGAACCTGCGTATGCCGATTTCTTGAAAGTACCATATCCCGTTACAATTACTTCGTCCAACAGGTTATTATCCACTTTCAGGATTATGCTCATCGGCTTGCCGGGAGTTGCAACTACCTCCTGTGACGTATAACCGATATAAGAAACTACCAAAATCGCATTGTCCGGTACTTCCAGACTGAAGTTTCCATCGATATCCGTAATCGTTCCGTTCGTAGTGCCTTTAACGACAACATTCGCCCCGATAATGGGTTCTCCCAAGGCATCTTTTACTTGCCCGGTAATCTTTCGTGGCGAAGACTGGAATAAGGCATTCGGATGTGAGACACTTGAAACACTCTTTGATTTAATTATAATCTGCCGGTCTACAATCTCATATTGGTATCCCGTATTTTTCAAGGCTTGCTCTAAGACCTCCTCTAACGAAGCATTATTTGCTTTTACACTCGTTTTCCTATTTACATTTACTTGATTATCATTCAAGAAGAACGTGTACTCACTATTTTTCTCTATTTCTTTTAGCACTTCCGATATACTGCAATCCTGTTTATTCATGGAAAGCTTATAATTCTGTCCATAGGTAGAAGCGGATACAGTGCATGCGAAAGCCAAGGATAACAACGCACTTATCTTCATGACTCGGTTTACTTTTCTGATTTTTTTCATAACTTTGTAATGTTTCTGATGAATAAATTAGCAGGTGTGTCGGCCTCTCAACTCCTAACGCCTGCCGTCAAGAACATTTGATCAGGAGGAGAAACCTAGTTTTTCCTCCTGTTTTTTTATTAGACTCAAGAACTGTTAACAAGCATATCTCTTAGAATTTAACGTTAGACACTCATTTATCTCCCTTTATATATAGTTCATATTCATTGTCTTTCTCTCTGTATTTAATGGGCGACGTATTGCTCAGCATAAACAGGATTCGCTCCAAGGACTCATCCCGTACCTTAAACGTAAACCGATATTTCTCCGCTATCTCCTTCGGGCACTTTATCTTCCGCCCGAACCAAGGCTCCAGACGGGTAAGGATCATGCTCAAGCGTTCGTTCTCAAAACTGAGGACACCGTTACGCCAACCCGAATACTCCTCGGCATTAACCGTCTTAACTCTAACGGTATTCGCTTGTTTGTCGAAAACCAACATCTCGTTCGGATTCAATATCACCTCACGCCTGTTCTTCACATTGGGACCTCCCAAGCCAATCTTCACCTTACCGTTTAACAGGATCGTCTCCAACTTGCTCTCGGAATCATAATTGAAAACCTCGAAGGCCGTGCCCAAGGCCGTTACATCCATGTTCTTGGTATGCACGGTAAATGGTCTTTCCCGATCTTTCGCCACGTCGAAGAAGGCTTGCCCTTTTAATTCCACATCACGGGTCTTGCCATCGAAACTCTTTGGGTAGATCAATTGGCTATTCGGCCCCATTCTCACGGTCGTGCCGTCCGATAAGGAAACCGACTCTATGCAACGGACACCGGA
>OGRO01002372.1_pt1 | contig 14810 bp, 7 predicted proteins | sample 1553451 | NCBI WGS metagenome assembly OGRO01 (sample SAMEA2580021, study PRJEB22360) | human gut metagenome
CCGCTGCAAGAGTGATACAGACTGATTCCCGGCATCCTTAATGCGCTGTAGGGCGAGATTGATGGTTTCGAAGTGCTGATGGATAAGCGCAAGATCTCCCATGGTCGGAAGCCACCAGTTATGTTTTCCTATCTGACAAATCCTACTGCCCTCAGTACGATTCGTCATATAGTTCCAGCAGTAAGCAACACCATACGTTGCAGGGTCATCGTTCTTGTAGTAGCTGCTCGCCATGATGCCGGCAGTACGTGTTGAGCCATCGAAGGTATTTAAGTCTCCCGATGTCTGATACCCGACAGAACTGTTATTCTGCACGCTTCCCCATTTCATCGTATTCGATGGTTCGGTCAGAGCAATGCCCAGTCTGTAGCCACCATGCTGGATGACGATTGCATCAGCATCGCCAGATAAGATACCGATGCCCGTTGTCTGCCATGGCTCGATTCTTTTATACGAACCAATTACTGCATTCTCATCTCCAGTCTGAGGACCCCATCCGTCATTCTGCATCTTGCCGATGTAGACACCATCCTGCAAAGGACGAATGTTCTGTTCAAGATAAGCCTGCATGCTTGCCTTGCTTGCGTTTGTGACCGCCTGCCCATTTGCAGACAGCCAGTCGCTGATTTTTCTTGTCTTTATAGCCATAATATTATGTATTTTAAATGATGTTATTACTTATTTTTCTCATCTGCTGATACCGCGTTGTCGATAGCGGCATTCACTGCGTCAATGAAGCAGGGAGCGGTGGTGCGTTCAACGAGTTCCTTGATGATTTTCACTTCGTCATCGGTGTACTCAGTCTCGTCACTTCCGTTCCACATCTTCACAGCAAGAGCCTGTCCTGCCAGCCCCAATCCTGCTCCCTGCGAGTAGATGATGTTTGCAATCTGCTTGCGTGCGTTAACTACCTGACACTGATTCTTGTCGAGTGTCATAAATACTTCCAAGTGTTCTAACTTAACTTTCATATTAATTTTTGCTTTTATGATTATCTATCCGACCAATTCAAGTCATTTACTCCGCTCCAGAAGATACCACGACCGAAATAGGTCTTATCATTCTGACTAGGAGTAAGTATTTCTGGGTGTATATATACAAGATTTATTGTTTCTCCACCATGAAGTTGATGCCATCCACCGACATCGCAGAAATATATACCATTATTACGGTCATTGGCATTTATTGCCATCCAACGCTTACCTGTTCCTCCAGGTACAAACTCGTAATAATATGTAGCAATTGATATAAGAGGACTGAATACTACTATATCAATAGGACATCCGGACAAATTTTTATTAGGACTATACAATGGAATTTTGTATACGGTTTTATTGTCATAAGAAACACGCTCTAGAGGCACAGGTATTCTTTCGCTATCGTATCCGTCAGGATAAACTTGCATAGCATCCCCATATACTACTGCCAATGTACTCTGTCGATGCCCAAAGGCTGATCGACACCATACACTACTAGAATAGAAACGCCAACCCCTTTTCGCAGCAGAATTATATCCTTGATTATAAATATCTGCATCAAATGTTATACGGCCAGAACCATCAAAATATATTGAACCAGCGCTTTTAGTTCCATCAGAACTAACCGCAGTCAATCTATGAAAAGAGCCTGTCACACCCTTCAGTTCTCCTGCGAATATACCATTAGACGCATATAACGAACCATCTTTCGTTACGCTGAATGGAGCATCAGCCCCATTCGGTGCGCCAAGCCACAGAGCGTAATCATTATCTTTACTAACAACCCTAAACGAGCCAAACATTGCGCCACCTGACGGATTGTACAGATTAATCTGATTGCTTCCGAGCATATTGATGGTAGCGTTCTCGGCAAGAAGAAGATGAGTTGCTATTGATTTATATTGGCTCATCTTTGTCCAATGCCCATCAGTCAAACTAGGCGAAGAAGTTTCATCGTCATACGTTTTAGTACATTGATACCACTTGCCTTTAACACAAACAACATCAACGTATGCTTCTTCTCCTGCACCCGAAAGATACTTATAGCTGCCCGATTCAAAACCGTCATGTTCACGCATAAGAGCACCTTTTTGCCCTTTGTCTCCTCTCTGAGAGAAGGAGATAGAGCCAGTTACTTCTGCTAAAACCTTTGTCATAAGCTGTACTATATAGTTCCTGTTATCGAATACACCGCACCCTTATAGGCTCTGATACCAGCTTCGGTAATCGTAAACGTATTTCCCGATTCGGTGATTGCTGAATTGATAGGCACACCTGCGTTGGAATAGAGCGACATAGAAAATGTTACTCCAGTCTCATTTTCGGTTGAACCTCTCTTGCGCATATATGGCTTATAGACAATTTTGCCGCCTGAGTTTTGAACGAAGTTCTCAGCTACAGGGTTGTTGTTGCCGTCTGTAGGGTTCGGATAAAGAATGTACTCGTCTGATACGTCATTGATAGTCTGTGTGTCGGAAGCATAGAAACTACCAGCCTTCCATGCTTCGCACTTTACGATGATGGACGAATCCACGTCCGTCTCGTTGATGGTAAATGTAGCGGAGGTGTTATCCTGCCTGAGTACCCATCCACCGCTAGCATCTGGCAGATACCACTTGAATGTATATCCAGTAGATGTAACCATATTGCCATCCGTAACCTGCGCCTTGACAGTACAGGTTCCACCCTTCTCCGTAATCGCGAAGAGATTCTTGTCTGACGTTGCGATGATGTTCACACGCTTGGAATCAATCACACCTTCGGCTATATATACTGGATACATAGCTTGAAGTTTCACATTTGTGTTTGATATGGATATATCAACCTTACAGATAATAGTGAATGAATCGCCACCATTGATATTGACAAGGTTCTTATTGACCGTAAGGGTCGGATTGCCGCTAGCATCAGACCCCTCCGTGAAATGACCTGCCGCACCGCCAAATGAATTCGTTGAAACGTGCGAGGCATTGAAAGTCAGCGCAACACCTGCGACAATCCACGTTGGGGTGCCTCTAGTGAGGTCAAACGAATTGCCCGCACCCTGTTCCGCCGAATATGCCTGCATAACCAGCTTTGGCTTCGTTGCACCGCTCGCCTCGAAGTTAGGCACAACGTTGGAAGGTGACGCAGGGTTGCCGTCATAATTCTGATACACGTCTCCTGTAGTACATTGCAGAATAGTGTGCAAGGTAGTACCATTACTTGTAACGGTAATCTGTCCTGTAACTGTAGCTTTACTCATTGTTTACCTCACTTTCTTCTTTAGTATCTGTATTTTCGTTACCTGTATTCTCGGAAGACGGATTGTCGCTGCCACCCGAACTGATATTGCCATTATCTCGGGTATCGCCATCGCCGCCGAACTCAACTGGGGTATAGCAGGAGGCAGGAGTATCAGTAGTTCCCTTGATTTCCGCAAGAGCATCACTCTCTACTACAAGTGAGCCGCCGACATTGGCTGCCCTCTCGTTGAGGTTCACACCTTTCACACCATTCAGCTCACTCTGATAGAGCAGACAGTTTCCGTCACTTGTCATTGTCAGCGGTACTCCGCTTTTGATAATGGTCTCTGCGACCTGCTTAGTTACCTTAACGTAGTATTTCATAATTTTGATTTTTTAAAAGTTAAACACTATCCGTTATTCTCGTCAATCTCCCTTGATATGATGTATTTTCCGCCCTCATCCACAAGGGCATTTCCGTTCTCGTCAACAATCAGCTCGTAAGCACCTCGGTCTTCGATAGACAGACGAATGCTCTTCTTAGCCTCAAATGGGCACTGGAATGTCTCGCCATAACCTAACGTCTCTGCACTCTGCGTCATTGTAGTAACACCATTATTTGTGCTCTTGCCGTATGTTATCTTCTGCCATTTTGCTCTCAGCACTTTTTTCCAAACGGATGGTTCAATAACTCCATTGTTGTCGCTGACAATAGCTCGGCAGGCAACTGATGTCGCATCTTCATTGAGTCCGAAGCCATCGCCGATGAACTGAGCCGTGAGCGGCGGTATGGTTCTATTGATGTACGTAACCTTCCGAGCATCAGCATCACGGGGCGAGGAGGGAATACTGCCGCTATAGATATAGCACGCTCTCAACTCATATCCGATACCTTCGCCTATCATATCACAATCAATAGTGATAGAGGAAATCTGCCCGTTTACACCCTTGGTCATTGCCGTAATCTCGTAATTCTCGGCATCGTCAACAGATGATATAAGCTGCTTCGTACCGTTGTCAAGAATGCGATACCACCATATTCTCGTCTTGCTGTCTGCTGTCTTATCCTTAGCTCCAACCATAATCTTGGCGGTAAGAGTTTTAGATGCAGCGTGCTTGATAGGATTCCACAGCACTGTAGGTGGACTATCAAGCATAATCTCAGCTCTCGCATTGGTACAATCTTCAAGATAGAGAGCCTTGTTAGCCGCGAACGTGTACTTATATCCGCAAACTGGGTCTGTCCAGCTTCCTTCAAATCGCATTGTTCGTGGCTTGCCTAGAACGGAGTTCTGCTTGATATAGAGAGTTCCCTTATCCGAACCTTCCCTCACAGCTTCATATCCAGCCTTCACACTTGCATTCTCACTTGTAGCTACTACCACGATGCCGCTAGATGTCACCTCCGACCACTTGAATGTATCCAACTGACTATTGAAGACAGGTGTTTCTCCTGGGTTATCGGGGTCGATGAGATGGCAGGAAGGAAACATCGTGCAAGGTCGAATGGTGAAGTCGGGCGAGAATGAGCCTTCAATACCATCATACTGCTGTCTGTTGATGATATTGCCAACAATCTCTATGTTGCAGGATTGAGAGTAAGCCGTAGGCTGTATCTCCATCATCTTGTCAACACTAACTGCTAATTCTTTAGCCATATTCTATTTATTTTAAAAATTTAACATTAATCAGAAACTAACACTCACATCTTCGGAATACATCGTCTCTCCATCCCTGATTTCGGCATCACATCGGAATGTCACACTACCTATCTTGAATGCAGCACCGCCAAGGTCTTCATAGGTCAAATCAACCGACAATCCGCAGTTGGCGTGAGAGAGTGCCCATTTATTATCTGCCGTTGGATTTCCGCTGTCTCTAGTCCACACAACATTGACCATAGAATCGGTCACGTCTTGATTGTAGAGCCTTCCGACTACTGATAGAGTAGTGAATACTTTCCAAGAGCCATCAGCGTTCGTTGCCATCAAGTCGTTGAGACGGAAGTTCCACAGCTTCGATGATAGCATTTCGAGCGTGAAATAAGGGTTGCCTTCAACGAACGCCCAAGCGGTAGATGAGTATGTCGGCGGCTTTGTTGTCTTATCTTCAAGGCATTGCCACTTGCACCCGAGGTAATAGACGGTATCAATCGTTCGGTCACCATTGCGGTAAGGATTGTCGCCTTGCGCAACAGCCAAGCTCCAAACACCTCTGTCTCTTGTCGTGTAGATTGGGTTGCCCTGATAGTCTATCTGCTGGAATGATGCAGCCATCATCCACTTAGCATAGAACGCTCCATCACGCTTGTTGGCGGTAGGGAAGTCTTGGAAGAGGAACGATAGTGCATCTGGCAGCTTACCCATCGCAAGAGAGTAGTTCGTCTTGTCTATGATAGGCTTAGTAACGTGGTCGAGCCATACAAGCAACCCCTCAGACGATGATATGTACCAGCAGCTCTGTCTGTCTTCGTCCACCGCATTTCCCCATCGTATCAATCTTGCCAGCTCGCAAGGTGGATAGTTCTTCTTACTAGGACATTCATCATCGGGGTAGCAGACTACCGTAATGGTATTCGTTACGGTGTTAACCGATAGTACTCGCAGCCACATATCATAATACTTGCCGTTCTCTGCCAGAGTATTGATGGAAGCTAAGACAACATCATTCTCCTTGAATGCCGTAAAGTCGTTATCCCATCGCTTCTGCAACTTCAAATCATAGGTTACATTACCACCCTCCGTTGCCGCATGAGTCCCCATCACCGACTCAACCATACCGCTCTCGGTAAAAACGAAGTTACTCTCCATCGCCGTCTGGCGGTTGACGATAAGCTCCTTAGCGATAATGGAACTGCGAGACGTAATACTCTCGAACTCAGCGTTTCCCAGTTCGTCAATCCTGCCACCAGTACCAAAGAGCATTCCTTGTATAAACTCGCCGAAAGTTGCACCCTTCTTAAATTGAGATAAGTCTTCTGCTGTCAAGCCTTGAAGGAACTTCTGCACCTTCTCCCAGGTAACTGTACCTTTTGCGATGTCATCGTTTATCTTTGAGATGAAGTGCTTACTTCCCTCTGTTGCAATCAGATTCTTAACCTGTGCAGTTGTCAAGCCTGCACCTGTTCCGCCATTTTCACTTTGGAGAGACGATATCTGTTGCTGAATTTTCTGGATAGTTCCAACCTCCTTGTCCTCACGGAGAGTTATATCGTAGGTAGGAATCTTACCATCTTCTTCCTTGATTGTGAGCTGATCGATAGAGATGATTCCTTCGATATTGAGGTCTGTATCATTGAAGTTCATCAGGTCGCCGGCCTTAAGCGTATCGTGGATGCTCTTGATAACTCCGGTATCGTCTGCCTGCGCTTGGTCGTGCTGCCTTGCCATGAAAATCTCATCTACCTTCGGCTGATAGACGTACCTTGTATAGTCATTCTTGTCAATGAGCGCAATGGAGTACTTAAGGAGCTTCAGTGATGCAGCATTGACATACGAATTAGGAAGTGTGATGCCGGTAAGAACGAAATGGTCTCCTTTCTTGATAGGATAGTCCTTGTATGGGAACCAAAGCTCAAGAGCATCGTCCTTGATTCGCTCGATAGTGAGTCTCCATCTTCCATCTACCTTGGTAGAGGATGCTACCTTGAACGTTCGGCCACCGCACATACCATCTTTCATGGAGATTGAGAAATCGTCATCCTTTAAGTCGTTGATATCAAAGTCGATAGCCTTTTTAAGATAGATATCAACATTCTTTACGGTTTCATTATCGCCAAATCTTCCGTCATCATCAGGAGCCACACCCTCATCAATCTCATCCACACGCACACCACCGATAACCATTTCTTCGATGGTAGGGTAGATTTCTACGACTCCATTCGTCTTATCATCGGTATCGAAGAACTGCGATGCCGAACGAAGACCAATCTGATCGATGTTGATGGAATCGATGTATGGTCTATGCGGGTCAGTAGAGAATCTGTGTTGTTTTCCGGTAGGGTTCACGTACTTCTTCTCCTCATCCGTGAGTGAATCATAGAAGTCACTCAGCGATACATGGGGAAATCCAGGCAACATAAGCCTGTTGATTGACATATTGTTCGGGAGATTCTCTGCATATTCCTTCATGGACGAAGGAATATTTTTCTTGTTGAGGCCCGATGTGATATACATCTTCGTGTTCCCTGCCTTAACCTGAGCGATGAAAGTGTTAAGGTTTTCCCTTGATTCTTCGTCACCGCTATCTACCTGCGTTCCCTTGTATTCCGAATAGAATCTACACTTATTGGTATTGTATTTCTTTGTTACATAACCGGTAATCTCAGTCTTGAAATCAAATGTAACCTTAAGTACCCAACCGAGAGACTGCTCGCCAGTTTCCCCAGGAGCAATATACTTTCTCGGATTCTTGAAATATGTTTCTATATAGTCGAGGTCCAGTTCAAGTGTAACATTCGTGCTGGCCCCGACGACTTCCATGATGTTCGCCACATACTTGACACCGAGGTCCGCATAGTAATGAGAAGGAAGGTTCTTCTCGGAACCATAGGCTCTTAGTCTTGTAACGACACTCTGGTCGGAATCAGCGTTCTGGATAATCTCATATAATCCATTACCGAGTCCATACTTAAAGATATGGTTTGCCTGTATTCCGGTAGTACCGACATATATGTTTCTTCCTCTGACGATGAAGTTTATGTCCCACTTCTCGTTCACAAGCGCAAGGGCCTGCCAGCAGGTCTGCGAATCCACTGTAATAGACATCGATTCGATGACGTTATCTCTTGTTCCTTCGCCGTACATTGACAGCCAGTCGCTCGCGAGGCATCCACGCTGAACGGAACGCTCCTTGTTTCGGGAGTAAATCTTCCAAAGACCTGCACCAATCTGCTCATCGAGGTTCGCCTGGATCCTGTCTAGTAAATCATCCAAAGTCTGTACATAGAATGGGAATTTCGGTAGGGCAGTGTAGTGAAGTTCGTTATCGTTCAATACCACATCGAGGAACTCTGCCCTGGCAAGCTCGTCCTGCAATGCGTTGAACTTCACGCTGTCATATACGAAGCCCTCACCGTATGTGTCTGGTCTGGCCTGCTTGTCTTTGCCCGGCTCGTAGTTGAGTTCGAACCGCTCGCCACGATAGACAATATAGTCGCCTATCTGGAAGTTGATAGGCACTTCATGCTTGAAATTGATAGCCACGAAGCACTCACCCATCCAAGAATCGGAGTACTCCAATCCATGAACGGTTATCTGCTCTCCGTTAACGTCTGTCAGCTTCGAGCCATCCTTATGATAAATATTCCAAGCGCTCATCTGTATGCTATACTAAATTTGAAATATTGCCCTGTGTATCCTTAATCGGCTTAATATCAGTAACAGGGTCGTTAAACTTGAAAGTAATAGAGAGGACTAGCAAGTCCTCGTTTCCCGGGTATCTGTACAGGTCCGGATCAATGCTCTTCAGTCTTACATGTTGCCTTCCAATCTTGTTGAAGTCGCAGTACATTTTCATCATGCCAGACATGCGGAGATAGTCAATGAAAGCCTTGCACTTCTCGTTGGCTCCGAAAGCATCGCCCTTAAACAGGAACTTGACCTTATTCTCGTATGCCGCCATGTAGAGTCCATCCTTGCCGATATATTCGTCATCACCATGCTCATCGTGCCACTCCCTTTTAATAGGTTCCTTGACAGAATCACAAGGCTTGAACGGGTTCTCGCTGACGTACATACCGAAGTCGGCGATGGAGTCCTTCACCTCGTTCCCATCGCCTTCCTTCTGCATGTATATCCTGAAATAATCTTTCATACCTTAAATCAACTTTTTATAATTGCAAATATACGAAAAATAGAATAAATATGCAAGAAATATTCAATTAAAAATGCATAAATATACAAAGGGGCACGAATATAGATCCGCGCCCCCGATTATTACTTCATCTTCAATGATTTTGTTCCGTTAAGAACTCTGTTGAAGTTGTCGTTGTATTCCGTAAAGATGCTTTCGATTCTCTCTGCCGCATCTGCATTTCGTAACGTGTTACGAGCAATCGTATTAAGTTGTGTCAGCTGAGACTTGGCAATCTCACTCATCTCCAGATAGTACTTAGCCTGTTCTGCGCGGATAACAGAACAATCCAACCTAATAGCATTAAGATACGACAGACCAAGATCTGCTTCTTCTTCTGTTATTCCCTTCACAGAGTTTCTTGATGAAGAACTGCTATTATCTGACCATCCGTAAGTTTTCTTAAGGTAATCTCTCGTTGCCTCGATTTGCTTTGAGAGCTCATCTGTGCTGTTCTTTACGTCGGCATACTCGGCTCCTGTGTATTCTGAAATAACATTCCCGTTGGAATCCTTGATCTTGTCACCATTCTCTGCGTACCCCTGAGTCTTCTTCAGAAGAGCCTTGATTTTGTCTCCATATATATTCTCAATCATGGAGTTCAAGATGGTCTTCTTCAGATTTTCCTCGAAATGGTCAACGAGATTGTCTGACGTGTTTGCCATCGTAGCCATAGCATCTCCCCAAGAAGACACTAGGTCGGAGAACTTGTTGCCGGTAAGCTTCTCTGTAAGAGCCTCAATCATGTCATCAGCCTTCTCTCCGTACTGAATGAGCCTTTCCAGGTAATCCCTGAACTCAGAGTCCATACTAGCCCAAAGACCGGTATAATCCTTTTTTATCTTTGAAAGAGTATCGGCGTCCATATTGAGCATATCCTCCATTCCATTGAACTGAACTCCGTACTTTGAAGAAATTTCTCCTGCTACATCACGCCAATTCTGACCATTGTACTTGTACGAACCCTTCCACATTCGATACCAAATAGAATGAGATCCGGCAGAAGCACCAGAATTGAGCCTCTTCTGGGCGATAACCTTGGTCTGCTCAATCTCCGCCTTAAGCATTTCCTGAGCTTCCTTGGATGCCTCTGTAGCCTCTGTACCCCAATGAATGTTCATGTACTCAGTCTTCTTGGAGATGAGAGAATCCCAAATTGAGGTCAGGTTGTCGTACTCAGCCTTCGCCTTGTTGTAGCTGCTGTAGTCTGCACCGAACGCCTTGATGAGCGAGCCGCCAATGCTCAACGCTGCGGAAGCGGCTGCTGCGTATGGACCAGCACCTTTGAGGAACCCGAGACCCTCCATTTTGCCGAGGGTATCAAAAGCCCCGGCTGTACTTGCTGCCGAAGAGAATGCGCCTGATGCTCCACCTACAATTTGACCAAGGATTGAATCCTCTTCACCCATAGCCTTGAACAGATTGATTACCGGGTCAAGAACCGTATTGAGCGCCTGCATCTTTGTCGCAAGTTCAGAGATGGCCTTAGACGAGTCGGCGTATGCTGACTGCTGATCATTCTTCAGACTCGCCTTGGTTCTTACGCCGCCAGCTATTCCAAGTCTCGAAGCATCCTCCTTGCTGATGAATATCTTCACAGTATCGTCCATACCGCCAAGACGCTCATTTATGAACTTTCCGATAGCCTTACCGCGATTCACCCCTCCGAAGATGAAGCCGAACGGGTTTCTGCTAATCTGCTCATTTCTGAGCTTATCCAAGGCATCCCTCAACTGTTTGATGGATTCTACGGACAGACCAGTAGTCATAGAGAACTGGTCAATCTTCTCAATCATCGAGTTGATGGTAGCGGAAGACACCCTGTCGAGGTCATCAAAGATGGCAACCCAATCAGATTCCTGTTTGAACTGCTCGAGCTGAAGCTTTGCCACATTCTCATCGTGAGTCTTTGTGGCTCCGGCCTTGGCTCTGTCTCTCATCTGTGGGTCTTCGATGCCCTTGATGAGTTCAAGTTGTCTCTCGTATTTGCGATTCTCGTCCTCAATCTGCTGGGCAATGGTAGCATTCTTCTCAATCAGGCTAGCCATAAGGTCGATGGTTTCCTTCTTGATTTTATTGTTCTCATCTTCCAGCTTCTTTCGGATATCGTAAACACGAGTCTCCTCGCCATATTTATCCTTGACATTTTCAAGGCTCATTCCCTTAACCTCGTCCGTAGTCAAGTTAAGGCCGGACTGAACGTTGTCGTGCTTTACCGCAATATCGAGTTGCTCCTCCAGGAACCTCTTGTATGTATCAAACTGGACAATTCCGCCGAAAACTATGTTTTCTGAACCCTTCTTGTTTCCTGTCAGCTCATATATCTTCTTGTATGTCTCATACTGCTCAGATATAGTATCAAGTTGCTTATTGAGTACATTCAGTTCCTCTCTGCGCTGGTCTTCGAGAAGCTTTCGGTTTTCAGTTTGAATGCCAGCCTTCTCGTTTGCAGCATAGGCCAATCTCTCCCTTGTTGAGGCCGGGAGAGTCTTCAAGAGTTCTTTAATAGAGGCCTCATAATTGGTGTAGTCGGAGATAGGGAATCTCTTTTTATCATTGAATATAGCCTCAAACTCTCCGTCATTAGCAAGCTGACCAAGAGCACCTTCTCCATAAATCTCCTTAAACTTCTTGATTTCAGCATACATCTTCTTGTATAAGTCGATGCGCTTCCTCAAATCTTCAAGAGCCTTATCTGTCTGCGCGCCTGTTGACCTACGGCCACCGGTTTTCTTGTTTTTCTTCTTGTCGTCACCAGTAAACCATTCGCCCCAGTTATCATGATAAGCCTGCATCTTAAGTTCGTACTCCTTCTGCTTCTGTGTAAACTCATCGAGAGAAAGCTTGCCCAGCGCAAGCATATTCTTTCTGGTATTGAGTTCCTTTTTTGCAGCAGTAATGTCCGACTCTGCGTTGCTCTTCGCTTTATCGTAGTCGTCTCCGGCATCCTTTCCCCAGCTCTTGACGTACTTGTTCTTCTCATGGTAGTCGTAACCACTACCCTTGAGATTCTTTTCGAGCTGCTGAGTGAGATCCGAGTCATCGTTCCTGAATACGAGATGAATGACAGCCTCGAATCTATCAGCCGCAAGCATTCGCTTCAATGCGTCTGATGCAAAAGGATAGTCTTTCTGAACCTGAGCCGCAGCATCCTTCATCATGTTTGAAACCTGTACCTTCTCTGCATCTGTCAATTCCTGGTTGTTGCGAATCTTGTCACCAATCCATGGAAACGAAGTGTTTACTGCGTTATCGAGAGCATCCTTGAATTTGTTCTCGTAGAAGCCAGTTTCAACACCCATCGCATTAAGAACGTCAGCACGGAACTGATCAGAAACATCCTGGTTCCATCCCTGCTTTGCAAAGAATGACGAAAGAATCTGATTGGCCTTACCCTGCAACTTCGGGCTGTTGCTAATATCTCCAAGCTCATCAATGAGATAATCGCGCATGGCTTTCACCTCATTCTTATACTTTTCCTCCCAGGAGTTGAAGCTAGCGAAGTCGGATTGGGTGGCATTAATCATATTCGCCTTTGCGGATGCTGAAGAGAATGCTTCTGCTATTTCCTTTGCAGAAGACAGTTTCTCGTCGAATCCATTGTATGTACCCTCGTCCGAAAGAGATTTCTGAGTACTCTCCTCAACCTGCTTGAGAAGAATGAGCTGTTCTTTGAGATACTTAAGTCTATCCTCATTCGATTTCTTTTCGAGAAGGCTCATTGTGAAAGCATTCTCCTTTTCAGGAGCAATCTCCTTAAGCTTTTCCTTATATGCGTCAATGAGGTTTTCTATCTCTTTCTCATCGCCGTCCTTAATGGCTTTATCTGCATCGTTATCGCGAAGGAACTCGCCGATCTGAGTGTACCTGTCTTTCAGTTCGTCAGCCGTAGTCTCCATATCCTGTTTCAGCTGCTGATGCTTCTGCCAGTAGTATGCAAAGATTGCAGATCCGGCAGATATAGCTATTCCTGGAAGACCACCAAGAAAACCGATGATAGAACTGAATCCGGACTTCAAGCCTCCGAGAAGCAAGCCTCCTGCGGCTCCCCATTTACTAGGGCTAGCCAATCCCTTCAGAACTCCACCAAGGGAGATTCTGTTTACCTGACCCTCCTGTTTGGTGAGAGCCATACCTTGCTTGTACATCTCCTTGGTTATCTGACCGGTAACATACAATCGCCTGAGCTCGGCTTTTGTTATCGCATTCGCCTTCGCGAGTGCCTGAATATCCTGAATCCGAATCTGATTTTTGTACTGAAGAATCTGTTTCTCTACAGGAGTTATTTTCTCTCCACGCAAAAGCTTAAGCTCTGCTTCTTTCGCAATATTTCCCTTAGAGTTCAGTATCCTCTTTCCTATACCTCCTTCCAGGGTCTTAACTCCACGCATAAGGGCCGGACCTGCGAATGCCGCAACCATAGCAGGACCCAAGACGTGAATCTGCTGCACGAGATTGGTGACAACATCAAGAATACCCTTGAAAGTTCCACCTATAATATTCTTGCCGTTAGCAAAGTCGGCAAGCATGATTTCCCAGGCATCTTTCAGCTTGTTATATCGTCCGAGCAGAGTCTCACTCAGAACCTGCTGCATATTATAGAACTGACCACCTACATCAGTCATCTGCCAGAAGATAGACTTCACATCATCAAAACTTACATCTCTGCTTGATATACGAGTCTTAATCTCTGATGTAGAGACATTTCGACCCTCTTGCTTAGAGTAGAACTCAGATAACTTTTCAAGCAGAGGAATACCTGCATAAGCAATCTGGCGGAGTTCCTTACCATCGAGCCAGCCACGAGCCTGAACCTGACCAAATGCCAATGCGATACGGTCAAAGCTAACACCAAGACCGGAAGACATATCCGCAAGCCTCTTGGTTGTGTCATAGAGCTGGTCGTACTCAACTCCATACGCAGCCAACTGCTTAACATCTCGGTTCAATTCAGAGAATGTAAATGGCGAATTAAGAGCGAGTTCCTTAATCTGATTAAACATTGTGTTCGCGTTCTGCATATCACCAAGGATGGACTGGAGAGCGATATGCTGCTTCTCCATCTCACCACCAGTTGTGATGATGCTCATAGCGAACTGCTGGGCGCCGAACACAAGACCTCCCTGCAAGAAAAGCGACTTCAAATCCTGTACGGTTGAATTCAGCTTTCCTGCATGGCTATTAGCTTTCTCGAATCCGCGAACTAAGTCGGATTGTATCCTTGCGCCTGTTTGCGCTATTTCCTGCTGGTGTTTCCTCTCTAGATCTACAGCCTTTTGTTTTTGGCTAATAGCGGATTCCATACTTCTAATAAGAGGGGAATAGTCGCTTGTCCCTCGTCCCATTGAGAATAAATCTCTTATAGAATACCCACTAAGATTAGCCATAGCTCCTCGAAGAGTATTAAGCTCGCTTGTTATTTGCGAAAAAGCAGCCCTTATACGAGCCAAATCTTCTGTAGATAATGTATTCTTTCCGCTACCAAACAACCCTTGCAGTTGCATTCTTTGTGCTTCAAGTTCCTTAACTCTATCACGAACGAGGGATTCTGCTTGTTTTCGAGATACTGAAATTGCTTCTCTTCTAGCCTGGTTAGTTCGCTCAGTCGCTTCTCTTAACCTATTTTCGGCAGCGATCATTTCCTCATTACGGCGTACGATAGCATTTCGCAAGTCAGAGAGTTCTCTTTCCCTGGCAGCTAGCTCTTGTGCAGCCTGCGCTTCATTTTTCATCGCGACAAAGTTACCGTGCTCGG
>OGRO01002379.1_pt1 | contig 14781 bp, 13 predicted proteins | sample 1553451 | NCBI WGS metagenome assembly OGRO01 (sample SAMEA2580021, study PRJEB22360) | human gut metagenome
GATAGTGCTGCTTGACCCGGGTCACGGCGGCAAGGACGCGGGCGCAAGCGCAAACGGAGCGGTTGAAAAGGAGCTGAATCTGGAAATTGCAAGGCTGGTGCAGGGGTACATAGAGGAGGGCGGCGGCGCTGCGATTCTGACGCGTACCGAGGACAAGGACACCTCCGACCCAAACCGCGCCGCGGGAACATCGTGGAAGATGTCGGATTTGAAGTCGAGGAAGAAGGACATAGAAAATTTTAAGGCTGACGCGTTTGTAAGTATACATATGAATAAATTCGGTCAGTCAAAGTACCGCGGCGCGCAGGTTTTTTACACCGCGGAGTCGGAGGAAAGCAAAATACTCGGCGAAACGCTCCAGCGTTCCGTCAAAGATGTTCTTGATGACGGAAACATAAGGGAGGCAAAGCCGAGCAAGAATGCGATATATGTATTGAAGGGAAACACAGTTCCGTCCGCGCTTATAGAGTGCGGATTTTTGTCGAATGCGGAGGAAGCACAGCTGCTGTCCGACCCCGATTACCGCCGCCGCGTTGCGTGGGGGATTTATATCGGTATTGTACGGTTTTTCAGCCGTTAAAGCGGCATGAGTATAGAAATCAGCGGTTTTTCAGCCGTTAAAGCGGCGCGCGCATAGGCATAAACGGCTTTTCAGCCGTTTATCATTCTGTTTATGTCGCGTTTCAGTTTGGACATTATACGCTTTTCAAGCCTTGAAATATACGACTGGGAAATGCCGAGCATATCCGCAACCTGTTTTTGGGTTTTTTCCTCGCCGCCGCTGTTGATGCCGAAACGCAGCTCCATTATGTTTTTCTCTCTGCCGGAAAGTCTGTCCATCGCTATATGGAGCAGCTGACGGTCGACCTCGTTCTCAATCTCGCGTTGGGTTATGTCGGGGTCCGTGCCGAGAATATCCGACAGCAGCAGCTCGTTTCCGTCCCAGTCAACGTTTAAAGGCTCGTCAATGGAAATATTGGCGCGGTTTGAGCTGTTTTTGCGCAGATACATAAGAATTTCGTTTTCAATGCATCGCGACGCATAGGTCGCAAGCTTGATATTTTTCTGCGGGTTAAAGGTGTTGATTGCCTTGATAAGACCGATTGTGCCTATTGAAATAAGGTCCTCCACGCCTACGCCCGTGTTTTCAAATTTTTTTGCAATATAGACCACAAGGCGCAGATTTCTCTCAATCAGCGTCTTTTTTGCGCCTTCCGCCCTGCCGCTGTCGGAGAGCAGAGCAAGCAGCTCCGCTTCCTCCTCATGCGTGAGCGGCGGGGGCAGCATATCTCCGCCGCCTATGTAGTGCGCGATAAGGTCGCCGCGGATATATGCGGCGATTCGGCTCAGCTTTTGTTTAATGAACAGAATAAGTTTTTGTTTCATAATTGTTTTTTACCTCCATAGAATTTATAAGTTCGGAATTTATAAGGTTTGGATTGAATACTGCGTCAAATGTTCCGTCGCCGCAGACAGGGTATTTTGAGATTGCCACCGCGGCGCGCTCAATGTCAAAGCCGCCGACCGATACCGAGCTTGGAATAAACGCGTGCAGTACGCTTGATGGGTTATTTATGCAGCGGAACGGAATACTTCTGTATATGCCGAGGAATTTTTCGTCATCTGCTCCCGAAAAGCCGCGTTCCGCGGCGGCAAAAAACTCCTTTGAAAGCAGCCGCTCGGCGGTATCGGCGCCGATGACTATCACGGGCGCGCCGCTCAGCGGCTCGCAGAGGGTGCACCCGGTATCGGACAGTGCGCGCACAGTCTCGCTTTTTCCGAATACCGTAATTTTTATGTCAAACGTCCTCGCCTTCAAATCCGTATTTTTTTTGTTCACATAAGCCAAAATATAAAGTGTTATATATGTAATTACGATTCCGAAAATCAGGTTTGCGGGACTTATGTCAAGGTATATTTCGCCGTTTGACACCGCAGCGCCCACGGCAGTTCCAAAACTGCTGAAAAAAATCAGTGCGAACATTATTCCGCCCGCCGCGGCGAATACCGCAAGCATTACGGCAGCGTTTTTGACCGTCTGCGCGATATTCCGCGTCGGAAACGCCGCAAACGCCGCCGCGGCAAGGAATATCAGCTTGCATACGGCAGAGCAGAGAAACGACAGCTGCGGAAAAAACATGGCTGCAGAATACAGCGACATAAGCGCGGAAACCGCCGCAAGCCGCGGAATACGCAGCCTTTGCCCAAGAACTGCGGAGGTCAGATACAGCAGGATTGAATCCATAAAGAAATTCAGAAGAAACAGCATATCTATATAGACTACGGGCCGCAATTCAGGTCACCTCCGTTGGTTTATATTTACAGATTTAAGTATACAACATTGCACGTGAAATATTTGTCGTTTTAAAGGGACGGCAAAGGTTGTTTAAATCGACTATAGAAAATGACGAAATCCGACCTTTTTTCGTTAAAGCAAACAAAAAAAATAAAAACCGTTGAATTACCGAGCGGATTGTGCTAAAATTCATAGGATAGTTAATGATAGGAGAGATTTATATGACAAAAAACATTGCTTTGGACTACAGTAAAGCATTGGGCTTTTTCCGTGAGGAGGAAATAGCAAACGTAGCAACACAGGTAAAGGCGGCTCATGACGCGCTGCACAACAAGACGGGCGCGGGCAATGACTTCCTCGGCTGGATTGACCTTCCGGTCGATTATGACAAGGAGGAATTTGCAAGAATCAAAAAGGCTGCGGAAAAAATCAGGCAGGATTCGGACGTTTTGGTGGTAATCGGTATCGGCGGCTCGTACCTCGGTGCGAAGGCGGCAATCGACTTCCTTACAGGTCCGTTTTATAACTACACCGCAAAGACGCAGATTATTTTTGCGGGCAACAGCATAAGTCCGAACTACATCAACGGTCTTATGGAGGCAATCGAGGGCAAGGACGTTTCGGTAAACGTAATTTCCAAATCGGGAACGACCACAGAGCCGGCAATCGCGTTCAGAATCTTCAAGGAATATCTTGAAAAGAAGTATGGCAAGGACGGCGCAAAGGGCAGAATTTACGCGACCACCGACAAGGCTAAGGGCGCGCTTAAAAACCTTGCTGACAAGGAAGGCTACGAAACATTTGTTGTTCCGGACGATGTGGGCGGCAGATACTCGGTACTCACGGCTGTGGGATTGCGGTATGCGGCGCGGATATTGACAAGCTCATGGAGGGCGCGGCAGAGGCAAGAACAATTTATGCAAACGACAGCGTGGCTGAAAACGACTGCTACAAATATGCGGCAATCAGAAATATCCTTTACAGAAAGGGCAAAACGGTTGAAATGCTCGTAAACTACGAGCCGGAGCTTCAGTATTTCATTGAGTGGTGGAAACAGCTTTACGGCGAGAGCGAGGGCAAGGACAACAAGGGTATATTCCCGTCCGGCGCAAGCTTTTCGACAGACCTGCACTCAATGGGTCAGTACATCCAGGAAGGTCTGAGAAACCTTTTTGAAACGGTAATCTATGTCGAGAACTCAAAGACCGACATCACGGTCGGCACAGACCCGGAAAACATTGACGGACTTAACTTCCTCAGCGGCAAGACAGTTGACTTTGTAAACAAAAAAGCGTTTGAGGGTACGCTCCTTGCGCATACTGACGGCGGAGTGCCCAACCTTGTTGTAAAAATAAAGAGCCTTGACGAGTTCACGCTCGGTCAGCTGATTTATTTCTTCGAGAAGGCGTGCGGCATAAGCGGCTATATGCTCGGCGTAAATCCGTTTAACCAGCCGGGTGTTGAAAGCTACAAAAAGAATATGTTTGCGCTCCTCGGCAAGCCGGGATATGAGGCTGAAAAGGAAAATCTGGAAAAAAGATTAAAATAGTAAAAATATTTTTAAAAAACTATTGTGAAATTGAAAAATATATGATATTATATAGGTGTGGCAAAGAAATTTTCTGCTACACCTATATATTTATAATAACGAAGGGCGGTTTTACTATGATAAAGATTCATATCGGCTTAAAGGGCAGCGGAAAAACAAAAAAAATAATTGACGATGTCAATAAGGCTGTAAGTGCGGAAAAGGGAAATGTGGTTTGTATTACAGAGGGTGATCGCCTTATCCACGACATAGACAGAAGCGTAAGATTGGTTAATACTGAGCAGTTTGACATAAAGAATTTTGATATGTTCACAGGTATGCTCTGCGGAATCATCGCACAGGATTTTGATGTTACACACATCTTTATCGACAGCGTATTCAAAAGCGTTCCCAAGGCGGATATGTCAAATATTGACGAGCTTATCACTGCTTTGGAAAGACTGGAGAAGAAATTTGACGTTTCGTTCACGCTGATGATAAGTGCGGACACTTCCGAGGCAACGGAGCTTACGAAGAAGTACATGGACTAAGAAGAATGTAAAAAGGCGCAATGGCGTTTTTACATTCAAAATGATGGAATTTTCCGATACGGATAAGTCGCAGAATTGCAAAGGAGCAGCCTGTTCCCGGAAAAAATCGGGTTGCTCCTTTGTTGCTATGCGGATATGGCTTTTTATATGCGGTAATTATAAAAGTACCGATGTCAACGGTTTCGGCGGCGGGGCGAGCCGCGTTTTAAATGGCAAGTAAAAATCTCTGTCTGTAAAGGCGGCGGTGCGGCTTGCTTTTCGGCTGTAGGACAAAAACCGAAAAAACTTCAAGGAGGGTTTATTGATGCAGTATATAAGCACCAGAAATAAGGATATAAAAATAAAATCGGCTCAGGCGATAAAGAAAGGCTTGTCGGACGAGGGCGGACTTTTTGTTCCGGAGGAAATACCCTCGATTTCGCTTGCGGAGCTTGAAAAGCTCATTCCGATGAGCTATACCGAAAGAGCGGTGTATGTACTAAAGAAATATCTTTCGGATTTTCTTGTAAGGGAGCTTCGCGAGTGCGCGGAGGGTGCATACGCAAGCGGCAGGTTTGACGGCGAGAACCCTGCGCCGCTTGTAAACCTTGAAAAAGGCGTGAACATTCTTGAGCTGTGGCACGGTCCGACCTGTGCTTTTAAGGATATGGCACTCCAGATTTTGCCGTATTTCCTTACCAAAGCGATGAAAAAGACAGGCGAGGACAAAACGGTTGTGATTCTTGTTGCGACCTCGGGAGATACCGGAAAGGCGGCTCTTGAAGGCTTCCGCGATGTTGACGGAACAAAGATTGTCGTTTTCTATCCGAGCGAGGGTGTGAGCGATATTCAAAAGCTCCAGATGATTACACAGGAGGGCAAAAACGTATTTGTATCGGGTATCGAGGGCAACTTTGACGACGCTCAGACGGGTGTTAAGAAAATATTTACGGACGAGAAGGCGAAGGCTGACTTTGCGGAAAACGGCTGCGTTATGTCGTCGGCAAACTCGATTAACTGGGGCAGACTTGTACCTCAGATTGTGTACTATGTTTCGGCGTACTGCGATATGGCTGCAAGTGGCGAGATAAAGGTCGGCGAGGACATCAACGTATGCGTTCCGACCGGCAACTTCGGCAATATTCTTGCGGCATACTATGCAAAGAGAATGGGTGTGCCGATTCACAAGCTGATTTGTGCGTCAAATGCGAACAACGTGCTTACCGACTTTATAAGAACGGGTACCTACAACAAAAACCGCGACTTTTACACAACGGTTTCGCCGTCAATGGATATACTCATTTCAAGCAATCTTGAAAGATTGCTGTTTGACCTTTGCGGCGGCGACGACAAGAAGGTAAGCAAGTGGATGAAGGACCTTTCGGAAAAGGGCAGCTATACGCTTCCGGCGGAGATGAAAAAGAAGGTTTCAAGACTGCTGTGGGCAGGCTGCTGCGACGACTACTTCACAAAGGAATGTATCTACAAAACCAAGCAGAAGTACGGCTATACGGTTGATACGCATACTGCGGTTGCGGTTGATGTGTACAACCAGTATAAAAACGAAACGGGCGACACAACACCTACGGTAATTGCGTCAACCGCGAGTCCGTTCAAGTTCAATCAGAGCGTACTTTCGGCACTTGGAATGGATAACGAGACAAAGGGTAAGAACGATTTCGAGCTGCTCAGACTGCTTTCCGATGTGTCGGGCATGGAGATTCCGAAGTCGCTTAAAGAGCTTGAAAACAAGGAAAAGAGATTCAACGGCGTTTGCGGCAAGGACGAGCTTTTGGAAACGGTCAGCGAATTTATCAAAAAATAGGCTGAACGCCGAAAGGCGCGTACCCGAATGGGAAGATTCCCGACCGTGCGCCTCGCGCGCGGCGAGGGCATAACGGCTTTTAATCAAGCGGAAAAGGGACTCACTATTCCGGTGCGTCCCTTTAATTATGTACGGAATAAATACGGCAGGCGGAAAGGAGATGAAGGAGTGGCGATTTTTGCATTGTCGGATTTGCATCTTTCGTTCGGAACGGACAAACCGATGGACGTTTTCGGCGGAAGGTGGGAAAATTATACCGAAAGAATTTACGAAAACTGGCAGAGGACGGTGAGCAATGACGACCTTGTCATCATTGCGGGCGATGTGTCGTGGGCAACGTATATCGAGGACGCTGTGGCTGATTTTCGGTTTATAAATAATCTGAACGGAAAAAAGGTGATAATCAAGGGCAACCACGATTACTGGTGGACTACGCTAAGCAAAATGGAGCGCTTTCTGTCCGAAAACGGGTTTGACACAATCCGGATTCTCAATAACACTGCGGCTGTGTTTGAGGACACGGCGATATGCGGCACGCGCGGCTGGGGCTTTGCGGACGGCGAGAGCCGCGCCCATAACGAGATGATGTTCGAGCGTGAGAGAATGAGGCTTGTACGCTCTCTTGAACAGGCGGAGCGGCTGCACCCAAAGCGGAGAATTGTCGCAATGCACTATCCGCCCGCGGACAAAAACGGGGTTGACCGCGGTTTTACGGAGATTATGAAAAACTACGGCGTGGACTGCTGCGTATACGGACATCTTCACTCATACGCGCACAAAAATGCGGTGGAGGGCATTGTTGACGGGGTCGAGCTGAAGCTGACCTCGTGCGATTTTGTTAATTTTACTCCTGTTTTACTGTGGTAGGGGTCGAAAATTTATCTATTTTTACGATAAAAAATGTTAAAATGGTATTGTCAAGAGCAAATTATTATGGTATAATTTATTAGTATGGATACGCATTGAAAAATGCTATAAGATGTTAGAGAGGAATGTTTAAATGAGTACAGTAGAAAAAGCGGAGAAGAATGTTGTTGAATTTGAGTTTTCGATTACGGGCGAAGAATTCAGGAACGCCATTGAGAAGGCTTACAGAAAGAACGTAGGCAAAATAAATGTTCAGGGCTTCAGAAGAGGCAAGGCTCCCCGTCAGATTATCGAGAAATTCTACGGCAGCGAGGGATTTTACGAGGACGCAATTAACATTGCACTGCCTGACGCATATGATAAAGCAATAGAGGAAAAGAATATAGAGGCGGTTGCGCAGCCGGAGATTGACGTTAAGGACATATCAAGAGAGAACGGAGTTGTATTCACCGCAAAGGTTGTTGTAAAGCCGGAGTTTGAGCTTGGCGAATACAAGGGCGTTGAGGTTTCAAAGGTTATTCACAGAACAACCGAGAAGGAAATCAACGGCGAGATTGAGAAGATAAGAGAAAGAAACGCGAGAATGGTTTCGGTTGATGACAGAGCGGCAAAGCTTGACGATACCGTAAACATTGACTTTGAAGGTTTCTGTGACGGCGTTGCTTTTGAAGGCGGCAAGGGCGAGAACTTTGACTTAAAGCTCGGCTCGGGTCAGTTTATACCGGGATTTGAGGATCAGCTTGTCGGTAAGAGTATAGGCGACGAGGTTGATGTAAACGTCACCTTCCCGAAGGAATATCACGAGGAAAAACTTAAGGGCAAGCCGGCTCTGTTCAAGGTGAAAATTAACGGAATTAAGGTTCAGGAGCTTCCGGAGCTTGACGACGAGTTTGCAAAGGATGTCAGCGAATTCGACACATTCGACGAGTTCAAGGCTGATTTGACAAAGAAACTCAAAGAAAGCAACAAAGAAAAGTCCAAGAAGGAATTGGAAGAGAAAATTCTGGAAACAATATGCAATAACACCGAAATTGATATTCCGGAAGAAATGTTTGACAACGCGGTCAACGGTCAGCTCCGCGAGTTTGCTATGCAACTCAGATATCAGGGTATCGACCTTGAGCAGTATGCAAAGTACACAGGCGTAACGGTTGACGGACTCAAGGCTCAGATGCGACCCGAGGCGGAAAAGAGCGTAAAGAGATCGCTTGTGCTTGAAAAGATAGCAAAGGTTGAGAACATTCAGGTAAGCGAGGAAGAAATTGACGACGAGCTTGCAAAGATTGCAGAAAACAACAAGATGGATATTGAAGAGGTTAAAAAGTATGTAAACCGCGACGATATTAAGGAAAACAAGCTTGTTGAAAACACAATCAAGTTCGTTGTGGACAACGCGAAGGTAAAGTAAAAACCTTTCGGAAAAGTTAATTTCAGATAGACATAAAGGGGAGTTAAACACGGTGTCGGGTTTGGCTCCCCTGTTCGTCAACTCGGACCGGATGTGCGCCTATTCGACATTTTTGGCAGAAAAGACACATCCATCTATTAGAAAACAGCGATTAAAAGAACCGTTGATTTTGGGTGTTTGTCGGACAAAAGGCTCTTATCATTTTTTGCCCTGCGGATAAGAGCGAAAAAAGAATTTTATTATGCCGGCGCGGGGCGGCGGAACGGAGAGATTTTCTATGTATAACAGTTTAGTACCTTATGTAATTGAGCAGACAGGAAGGGGCGAACGCTCATACGATATTTTTTCAAGACTTTTAAAAGACAGAATTATTTTCCTTTCGGATGAGGTAAACGACACAACTGCGAGTCTTGTTGTTGCGCAGCTGCTGTTTTTGGACAGCGAGGATCCCGATAAGGACATAAATCTGTACATTAACAGCCCGGGCGGCTCTATTACCGCGGGTATGGCGATTTATGACACCATGAAGTACACAAAGGCGGACGTTTCGACAATCTGTGTCGGAATGGCGGCGTCGATGGGCGCGTTCCTGCTCTCCGCGGGAGAGAAAGGCAAGCGTTTTGCGCTTCCGAACAGCGAGATAATGATTCACCAACCGCTTGGCGGAACACAGGGACAGGCAACCGATATCCAGATTCATGCGGAGCGCATTATAAAGATGAAGGATAAGCTCAACAGAATGCTTGCAGAGCATACCGGTCAGCCGCTTGACGTTATAAAGCACGACACGGAAAGAGATAACTTTATGTCCGCGGAGGAAGCTCTGAAATACGGACTTATAGATAAGATTGTGGAAAAGAGATAGCAAAATTCATTAAAGGAGTTATGCAGATGGCTAACAAAAACAACGACAAGCACTCGCTGCGCTGCTCGTTCTGCGGTAAGTCGGAGGAACAGGTAAAACGGCTTATAGAGGGACCGGGCGCTTGCATATGCAAGGATTGCGTGGAGATGTGCGAGTCCATATTTGAGGAAAGCTTTAACGATATAATCGAGGAATCCTACGCAAAGGAGCCTTTAAAGCTGCCTAAGCCGAAGGAGATAAAGGCTTTTCTTGACGAGTATATAGTAGGTCAGGAGGCGGCAAAGAGGTCACTTTCGGTTGCGATTTACAATCACTACAAAAGGATAAATTACGGCGAGGAAAATGACGACATAGAGCTGCAAAAGAGTAATATTTTGCTGCTCGGTCCGACAGGCGTGGGAAAAACCTTCCTCGCACAGACGCTTGCAAAGATGATGGAAGTACCGTTTGTAATAGCGGACGCGACATCTCTTACCGAGGCGGGATATGTCGGCGAGGACGTTGAAAATATCCTGTTAAAGCTGATTCAGGCGGCTGACTATGACATACCGAGCGCGGAGCGGGGTATAATATATATAGACGAGATAGATAAGATTTCAAGAAAGTCGGAAAATCCGTCCATAACGCGTGACGTAAGCGGCGAGGGCGTGCAGCAGACTCTTCTTAAAATTCTTGAGGGTACGGTCGCATCGGTACCGCCGACAGGCGGACGTAAGCATCCGCATCAGGAATTTATCCAGATTGACACAACAAATATACTGTTTATATGCGGCGGCGCATTTGAAGGAATCGACAAAATTATCGAAAGCCGTGTAAACAGCAGAAGCATGGGTTTTGGCGCAAAGATAGACAGCAAGGCGGACAAAAACCGCGGCGATATTTTAAAGCAGCTTATACCGGACGATTTGCTGAAATTCGGTCTTATTCCTGAGTTTATCGGACGTGTTCCGGTTATAACCACGCTTGATTCGCTTGATAAAGAGGCTTTGAAGAAAATACTTACAGAGCCGAAAAACGCGCTTGTAAAGCAGTATGCAAAGCTGTTTGAGATGGACGGCGTAGGACTTGAATTTGACGACGAGGCGGTTGACGCGATAGCTGAGCTTGCGATAAAGCGCAACACTGGCGCAAGAGGACTGCGCACGATAATCGAGGACATTATGCAGGATATAATGTTTGAGGTCCCGTCACTGCGCGGCGTGAAGAAGGTAGTTATAGACCGCGACTGCGTTGAAAAAAAGACCGAGCCGGGCATTGTCCGCGAGGAAAAGCGCAGTACAAAGAAGGTTCAGACCAAGAAGGCGGTTGCTGCCGAGGATAAGAACGATAAGCCGGCATGATGTGCGTGAAATATTGATTGTATAGCGCAACGTAAAAAGGAGTGTTACCTATGAAAAGGACTTTTGCTGTTATAATGCTTGCGGCGGTTTTGTGCCTTGCGGGGTGCAATGCCGGGGATGCGGGGAAAAATAATAATTCGGCTAAGCCGGATACAACTATCGGCACGGAAAATAATACCGATACGGAAAGCAAAAAAGCCGAAGAAAGTAAAACGGATACGGTTGAGGTTAAGGCGGCGGAGTTGCCCGACAAGATAAACGACTGGACCGAGGTCAGCCGCTATACCGGTGATGTGGACGGCGACAGCGCGGACGAGGAGGTAGTTTTGCTTACTTCTGCGTCACGCGGTGCGGACGGAAAAATAAGCAAAGATGACGGTCAGCAATGGTTTTTGTATGTGAAGGACAGATATTCCGCATTTGTATTGTTTGACGGGTATGTGCAGCTGGGCGATGTGTATTTTGAGGTTTCGGACTATTATGAGGAGGACGGCGCAGAGCCGCGTATAACGGTAATGGTCAGCACGGGCGCAGCGTTCACGGTCACAAATTACCGATTTGACAGCACGGAAAACAAGTATATCGGAGAGGTCATATATGACACCAAAACCGTAACGGAGGGCGGAATAAACAGAAAATTCAGTTCGATTCCGGAGCAGTAGCGGTAATCCCTTAAAGGGAAAAAGAATTTTATAAACAGTTTTGGCAAAAAGCCTTTGACGGTACTTTTTTAGTATCGGCAAAGGCTTTAATACTTAAAATGCCCCGCAGCCGTTAAAAGCTGCGGAGCAAAATTTTTATGAATTGCCTTATTAAGATATAGCCTTATTTTTGCGTATCGGTTACAAAAACCGTATCAGATAGCGGGTCGGACACATTCTGTACGAAAACTCCTTCGCCTTAAATTTGCAAAAAACGGCATTTGTGCGGATTTACTCGGTTTCTATAAGACCGTAGTTTCCGTCCTTACGTCTGTACACAATGTTGGTTTCCATTGTCTCCGGGTCGGCGAAAACAAAGAAATCGTGACCGAGCATATTCATTTGGAGAACAGCCTCCTCGGCTGACATAGGCTTTGACGTAAACTTCTTGCGTCTGATAATTTTAAATTCGCCCATTTCCTCCGATACGCTGTCGTTTTCGGAAAAGTCAGTTTTAAAGTTCATAAGCTGCGGCTCGCGAATTTGCTTTGCCAGCTTTGTTTTGTTCTTTCTGATCTGTCTGTCCAGATTTGCAAGACACTCGTCCGCCGCGGCAAGGAGATCCTTGTCACGAGCCTCGGCTCTGAGTATAAAGCCTTTATGTAAAATGGTAATCTCGATTATTATATTGCCCCGCTGCTCGGAAATTGCAATCTTGCAGTCGTTGTCCTCGCTGAAAAATTTATCAAGCTTCTGGATTTTTTTAAGCAGTTTTTCCTTCCTGCTGTCGGATAATTCAACCTTCTTACTGATTACATTGTAATTCATACATCTGCCTCCATTCATTTTGTGTTGTCGGCACAGGCGAAAAGCGCGCCCAAGCCAAACATAACAACGTATTTACAGTAGAATACCTTCTGTATGTCTTTATTATATATCATAATTGTGAAAATTGCAAGGATTTTAAGCCGAAAATTTATTGTATAAATAAACCGGCCCCGTTTAAGAGGTCGGTTGGGATAAATCGGCGCTCTGCCGCCGCGCGGATATTCGGCGTGTAAAGCGGAATAACGGTAGTTAAAGCAAATTCTTTATTTCCGAACATACGGCATTTCTCAGATCTTCCAGCTGCTTTGCGGTCACGCGGCAGCGAAAGTCAATGTCGGGTATAAACTTCTTAATCAGCTCACATACGGCGCTGCGGTCAGTGAGAGATTCCAAAAGTCTGAGCTCGCGCGTGTCCTGCATCATATCGCGGAATGTCATAAGCCGAACGGAGGGGTTCACGTCCTTCCCGTCGGGGTATACAAGGTAGGACGTTCCGCTGATAAAGTCGCCGTCCATGTCGCTTGAAATCCGAGGATTGACCATCATGCGCGAAAGCCTGTTGTGATGTGCGTTGAAGCCCCAGTTCAAAAAGCCGTCTATGTTAAAATAATACAGCTGTATGCCGAGTATTCTGCCGCGCTCCTGCGGCATACCTATTGCGCGGTTGGAGAGGTTGTCGTGGCTTTGCAGTCCCGTGTAGTACGCCCAAAGCGGCTTTGCCCTGCCGAGAAAATCCCCTATTTCATGAGTTGCGGTTATTGGCGTCTGAACAAGTCCGTCCTTATAGAAAACGTAGTCGGAAAGCGCGTCCCCGCTCGGATAGTCTTCAAGCTCGCGGTGCATAAAATCGCTTGCGCTTTTGTAGCTTTTAAGGTTATCCTTTGTCGGCTCATCGGAGATGTGGAAGAAAAAGCGTTTTTCATATCCGTTTTCCTTTATAAAATCCTTTAACGCGGTAAGGTACGCGTGCAGAAAGTCTTTGTATTCATCCGATGCGGCATCGGTATGCCAGCCGAACAGCTTTTTGTCCTCGCCGTTTTCGCGAACGATGATTTTGGGCGCGTGCTCCGCACCCCACTGAGTAAACAGGTGGCTGTGTTCAAAATATTCAATTCCACAGTCAAGGCATAATTCAAGAAATTTTTTCATCATTGAAAAATCAAATATGTACTTGCCCGATTTCCTTTCAACGCCCACAAGCTGCACCGTTGCGCGTTCTTCGCCTACGGGAGTATCAAGCGGCGGAGTAAATGCCGGAATAAGAAGCATATTCTGTCCGTTTTTTGCCGCCAGTCGGATGTATTTGCCCACCGCTTTTAAAAAGTTGTCGGAGAATGGTCTTGTCCCGGAAAAATGCGCTATGCAGTCATAGTGCATCCAGTTTGTGGTGATTATATCCTGTTTGGGAAGATACGCCGAAATTACCTCAAGCGTAACGCTCCTTTCGGCAACAAGCTCCGATTTTTCGCGGTCAAAAAGCCTGATTTTTATCGTATAGCTGCCGTCAGGAATGTCCGCAGAATCCTCGTTAATGTTTATCAGAAGCGTTTTCCAAAACCGCGTCGGGGCAGAAAAGTAGTTATTTTCGCGCGTTACAAGGCAGTCGGGGTATAAACCGGGAGTTTTTCTCAAAAACCAATCGTCGCTTATGCTGTAGCCGATGCGTGCGGCGGGAACATTTTCAATAGTATAAACCGCGGCGCTGATTTCAGGCACGGTTTCGATTTCCGCGCACAGCTCCACGCAGTCCTTCCACCCTTCATCATTTGCGGTTTCCGCTTTGATTGCAAGCTGAAACGAAAAAGCCTCGTTGCGGAGCATTTGCGCGTGTTTAAGACTGTCCGCACTGATTTTCGAATCGTAAAAAACGGTATCGAGCGAATTAAGTAAATAGGTTGTGTAAATCATATAACAATCTCCTTAATTGGGGTGCGCGGAATGCGCACCTTTGTTTTCAAAGAATATTATACGATAATTTTTGTAAAAAAAATATGCACAAAGCTGCTTATTTATAGCACAAAAGTGATGAAATTATCTGTAAAAACCGGGCGAGTGTCCGGTATGTTTTTTGAAGATACGTGAAAAATAGTTGCTGTCGGAGACTCCCACAAGCTCCGCAATCTGCGCGACAGACAGGTTTGTGTCGGACAGCAGCTCTATCGCGCGCTCAAATTTAATGCGGAGAAGATACTGCTTTGGACTTACGCCGGTCATGTCGGTGAATATGTGCATAAACCTGCCGGGACTAAGATTCGCCATTTCCGCGTATTGCTCTATGGAAATGTTTTCGGCGTAGCGTTCGTGCATAACGCCGCATATGTCAAAAATGAGTTTGTTGCGGTTGCGAAGTCCCCCATAAGCGGCGCTGCGGTTTTTGCGCGCGACAGCGGAAAGCAGGTTTATAAAAATGCCCTGACAGCTCTGCTCGTAAAATGGTTTTTTTATGCTGAATTCGCCGATGAGTTTGGCAAACAGGCTCTCGATAACGGAATCCTTGCCGAGATTGAGAATTTTGCGGTCATATAAATCAAGGGAACGCAGAATCGAATCGCAGAACACACCGCTGTAGTGTACATAGTACGAAACCGATTCGGTATCAGCATGGAATGAGTACAAAAGCGGCTCGTTGGGGAGGAACAGAATCACGGAGCCT
>OGRO01002380.1_pt1 | contig 14768 bp, 13 predicted proteins | sample 1553451 | NCBI WGS metagenome assembly OGRO01 (sample SAMEA2580021, study PRJEB22360) | human gut metagenome
AGCGCACCTGCTTTGGGAGCAGGGGGTCGTGGGTTCGAATCCCGCTACCCCGACAGGAAATAAGAGTAATCGCACATGTCAATGTGGTTACTCTTATTTCATTTTGTGCTATGGTGGAATTCCGATAATACGGAATAATGCAACTGGAACAGAGCGACGCCTTTTACATTTTCAAATAAAACTCCCGGGTTAATTTAATGTATTCATCACTGTAGCGGTGGCGAGAAACTTCTGTTAATAATTTCTCTTCTTTGCAGTCTTGTTTTATAAATGTAAATGAGATCAAGGTACGTTTGGGGGGTGCTCCCGGTTTAGTGATGACCAAGAGCTGGCGGGATGGATACAGGCCTTGTGAAGATGCGATGTCTTTAAAAGAATCACTTGCATCCATCGGTATGACTACTGTAAAAGTACCATTTGGCGAAAGTAAATTCGATACTCCCTTCAGCAACTCTTCATAAGACAGGTTATCGTTATGTCGGGCTGTGTTGCGCTGGCTGTCCGGACACTTCAGGGAGTCTGTGAAATATGGAGGATTTGATACGATTGTATCATATTTCAGGCTATTATTCTTATTGCTGTATAACCTGAAATCCTGGCAAACGACTTCTATCCTGCTTCCCCAAGGTGAACGGGTGATATTCTCTGCAGCCTGTTGTGCGGCTGTTTCGTCTATTTCAAGAGCAATAACGGAAGCGGAACAGCGTTGGGCCAGCATAAGTGCCACCAATCCGGTACCGGTACCAATATCAAGAATACGTGCCGAGGACTCTACCGGGGTCCAAGCTCCGAGCAGGACACCGTCTGTGCCTACTTTCATGGCACATTTATCGTGCCAGACAGTAAACTGTTTAAACTGAAAAAAAGGTTGGCTCATTTAGCTAAGAAATAATTAAGTTCGCCAAAAATAGGTAAATATGACATTCCGTCCACATTATTATTTGGCATTGTTTTTGTGTTTTTATCGAATAGATGTTTTATTCTTAATGAAGAATCGATTAACTTTGCGAACGTTTTATGTTCGCTGATATGACATAAACTAATTTATACGAAATGAAGAAAGAAAGATATTTAAGAGAGATGGATGACCAGAATGATAACGCATTTTCATTAATTGCCGATTTTGACGGAAACGAAGATCAAGTGTTTGACATAAAGGTTGGTGAAACTCTTCCGGTACTCCCCCTCCGTAATATGGTATTGTTCCCCGGAGTATTTATGCCTGTTTCTGTTGGCAGAAAATCATCTTTGAGATTGGTGAGGGAAGCCGATAAGAAAAAATCTTATATTGCAGTAGTTTGCCAGAAAATGGCGGAAACGGACGAGCCGGCATTTGAGGACTTGCACCCGATCGGAACCATAGGTAAGATTGTGCGTGTACTCGAAATGCCCGACCAGACAACAACAGTCATTATCCAGGGAATGAAACGCCTGGAGCTGAAGAATATCACGGAGACACATCCGTACCTGAAGGGTGAAGTGAACATTGTTGAAGAAGAAATCCCTTCAAAAGATGATAAGGAGTTTCAGGCATTGGTGGAAACCTGCAAGGATTTGACAATACGATATATTAAATCATCGGACACTTTACATCAGGAATCAGCGTTTGCCATCAAAAACCTGACGAACCACATGTTTCTGGTGGACTTTATCTGTACGAACCTTCCGTTGAAGAAGGACGAGAAAATCGAACTGTTGCGCATTGATTCGTTGCGTGAACGTACCTATCGGTTGCTTGAAATCCTGAATCGTGAAGTGCAGTTGGCCGAAATAAAGGCATCTATCCAGATGCGTGCCCGTGAGGATATTGACCAACAGCAACGTGAGTATTTCCTGCAGCAGCAGATTAAAACGATCCAGGACGAACTGGGTGGTGGCGGCCAGGAACAGGAAATAGAAGAGATGCGCCAAAAGGCAGAACACATGAAGTGGAGTACCGAAGTGCGGGAAACTTTCCTGAAAGAGCTTGCCAAGCTGGAACGTACCCATCCTCAATCGCCGGATTACAGTGTGCAGTTGAATTATCTGCAGACAATGCTCAATCTGCCATGGGGAGTTTATACTACCGACAATTTAAACCTAAAGAATGCCGAGAAAACGCTGAATAAGGATCATTATGGTCTGGAGAAAGTAAAGGAACGCATTCTGGAACATTTAGCCGTACTTAAATTGAAGGGTGACATGAAGTCTCCTATTATCTGTTTATACGGTCCTCCGGGAGTTGGTAAGACTTCACTGGGAAAATCGATTGCCGCAGCCTTGAAGCGGAAATATATCCGTATGTCATTGGGAGGTGTGCACGATGAAGCGGAAATTCGCGGACACCGTAAAACTTATATCGGTGCAATGCCGGGACGTATTATCAAAAACCTGATTAAAGCGGGTTCTTCGAATCCGGTATTTATTCTGGATGAAATAGATAAAGTGAGTGCCGACCGTCAGGGAGATCCTTCATCGGCTTTACTTGAAGTGCTTGATCCGGAACAAAATACGGCTTTCCATGATAATTTCCTGGATGTGGATTACGACTTGTCCAAAGTGATGTTTATTGCTACGGCAAACAACTTGAATACCATTCCCGGACCATTGCTCGATCGAATGGAACTGATTGAAGTGAGTGGTTATATCACGGAAGAAAAAGTGGAAATAGCACGAAAGCATTTAGTGCCGAAGGAGTTGGAAGCAAACGGAATGAAGAAGACCGACATTAAAATTCCAAAAGATACGCTGGAAGCTATTATCGAATCGTACACACGTGAAAGCGGTGTGCGTGAGTTGGAAAAGAAAATCGGTAAGATTCTTCGTAAATCGGCCCGCCAATATGCAACAGATGGTTTCTTCTTAAAAACAGAAATCAAACCGACTGATTTGTATGATTTCCTGGGTGCTCCGGAATATACTCGTGATAAATATCAAGGCAATGATTATGCCGGTGTGGTGACAGGATTGGCATGGACAGCCGTTGGAGGTGAAATCTTATTTGTTGAGACTAGTCTGAGCCGCGGCAAGGGCGGACGTCTCACATTAACCGGAAATTTGGGTGAAGTGATGAAAGAGTCTGCTATGCTGGCACTTGAGTATATCAAAGCACATGCTTCACTCTTAAATCTGGATGAAGAGATCTTTGATAACTGGAACATCCATGTCCATGTCCCCGAAGGAGCTATTCCGAAAGACGGTCCGTCGGCGGGTATCACAATGGCTACTTCGTTGGCTTCTGCTTTGACACAACGTAAGGTGAAGGCTAATCTGGCTATGACCGGGGAAATCACGTTACGTGGCAAGGTACTTCCGGTAGGTGGTATTAAGGAGAAGATTCTGGCAGCTAAGCGTGCCGGCATCAAAGAAATTATTATGAGTGCCGAGAACAAAAAGAATATTGACGAAATACAGGATATATATCTGAAAGGACTGACTTTCCATTATGTGAATGATGTAAAAGAGGTCTTTGCCATTGCATTGACTCAAGAGAAGGTTGCCGATGCCATTGATTTATCCGTAAAGAAAGCCAACCAGGAATGACATTCGAATTACAATATACAGACGCAAAAAGTAATGCCCGTGCCGGTCTGATTACAACAGACCACGGGCAAATACAAACCCCTATATTTATGCCGGTAGGTACAATCGGCAGTGTGAAAGGAGTACATCAGACTGAATTGAAAGAGGATATTCAGGCACAGATTATTCTGGGAAATACATATCATCTTTATTTGCGGCCGGGACTGGATGTACTCGAAAAAGCCGGTGGATTGCATAAGTTCAATGGATTCGACCGTCCGATGCTGACCGATAGTGGTGGTTTTCAGGTGTTTTCTTTGTCCGGTATCCGTAAATTGCGTGAAGAAGGGGCCGAATTCCGTTCGCATATTGATGGCAGCAAGCATATCTTTACTCCTGAAAAGGTTATGGATATCGAACGTATCATAGGTGCCGACATCATGATGGCATTTGACGAATGCCCGCCGGGGGATTCGGATTATGCATATGCCAAAAAGTCATTGGGATTGACACACCGCTGGCTCGACAGATGCATTCAACGATTCAATGAGACGGAACCTAAATATGGTTATAGCCAGTCTCTTTTTCCTATCGTGCAAGGATGTGTATACCCCGACCTGCGTAAACAATCTGCAGAATACATAGCTTCGAAAGATGCAGACGGTAATGCCATTGGCGGACTTGCCGTAGGCGAACCGGTAGATAAGATGTACGAGATGATTGAGTTGGTGAACGAGATACTTCCCAAGGACAAACCACGTTATCTGATGGGAGTCGGCACACCGGTTAATATTCTTGAGGGTATTGAACGTGGAGTAGATATGTTCGACTGTGTGATGCCTACCCGTAACGGACGAAACGGAATGTTGTTTACGAAAGACGGTATCATGAACATGCGTAATAAAAAATGGGAAGCAGACTTCTCTCCTATTGAAGCTGACGGTGCTTCGTATGTAGACACATTGTACAGCAAAGCATACTTGCGCCATTTATTCCATGCGCAGGAGTTGCTGGCCATGCAGATTGCGTCTATCCACAATCTGGCGTTTTATTTGTGGCTGGTAGGAGAAGCACGCAAGCACATTATCGCAGGAGACTTTTCAACCTGGAAACCTATGATGGTGAAAAGAGTGTCAACAAGACTATAAATTTATGAGAAGCAATCGGTTTATTAAACGCCTGGACTTATATATCATCAAGAAATTCTTGGGGACGTATGTATTTGCTATTGCATTGATTATCTCCATCGCAGTAGTATTCGACTTCAACGAGAAGATGGATAAGTTTATGGAACGGAGTGCGCCGTGGTCGGCAATCATCTTCGATTACTATATGAACTTTATTCCATATTTCGCGAATCTGTTCAGTCCGTTGTTTGTATTTATTGCTGTCATATTCTTCACCTCTAAACTGGCTGAGAACTCCGAGATTATTGCAATGTTTTCTACCGGTATGAGTTTTAAACGTATGTTGCGTCCTTACATGATATCGGCCGGTATCATTGCGATTTCTACCTTTATATTAGGATCGTATGTGATTCCAAGAGGCAGTGTGACTCGTCTGGACTTTGAAGATAAATACGTGAAAAAGAAAAAGACCACTTATGTACACAATATACAGTTGGAGATAGACACAGGCGTGATTGCTTATATTGATAACTATCAGGATTACAATAAGACAGGAAACCGTTTTTCGCTGGATAAATTCGTAGATAAGAAACTGGTATCCCATTTGACTGCCCGTAGCATTACTTATGATACTACTGCGGTTAATAAATGGACCATTAAGGATTATATGATTCGTAATCTCGACGGATTAAAGGAAACTATTGTCCGTGGAGATAAGATGGATTCCATTATACCGATGGAACCTGCCGATTTCATGATTATGCGTAATCAACAGGAAATGTTGACCAGCCCTCAGCTTAGTGCATATATAGATAAGCAGAAACAAAGGGGTATTGCCAATATCAAAGAGTTTGAAATAGAGTATCATAAACGAATCGCCATGTCATTTGCATCATTCATCCTGACTGTGATCGGAGTATCTCTTTCTTCAAGAAAAACAAAGGGGGGAATGGGATTGCATTTGGGAATAGGACTTGGACTGAGCTTTTCATATATCCTGTTCCAGACCGTGGCATCTACTTTTGCGGTAAATGGAAATATGCCTCCGATGATCGCCATGTGGATTCCTAATTTACTGTATGCGCTGATTGCATTTTACCTATATAGAAAGGCTCCCAAATAATGGATTGCATTTGAATTCAAAGAGTCTAAAAATAAGAATTTCCGCCTGCTCCTGTGAAATCCACAAGTGCGGGCGGAATTTTTTGTTGTATTCATTTCCTCTTTTGTCTCGTTCCCGGGATCGAAATCCTGTTGGGAACCCCCACTCTCTTCTTACGCTTTAAAATCAACCTTTGATTTTGTTTGCATAAGCAGAAAGTTCTGCAGCAGAGATGTTTTTGGCTATAATCACACCATTTCCATCCAATAAATAGTTAGTGAAACCCCGGTTTAAACGGTATTTCTTAAACAAGCCGGAGCTTTCGCCTTTAGTTTCCGCGAAACAGGTGGGCGTAACTATTTGGTCCTTACGAATGGTTTCCTGAAATACCGACTGGTATTCGTCAAATGAAACGGAAACCATTTCCACATCTTGAGAAGTTGATCGAAGCGCATTGCTCAAACTTGCGTTTTGCATCCGGGACTGTGCATCGTAACTTGCCCAAAAACTAAGCAGCACATATTTGCCTTTTAAGTCGGTCAAATCAAAATTGTGCTGTACATCTGACGTAGATTCGATTGTGAAATCAGGGGCTACGTCACCCACATTCAAACCTCCGGTGGGTTTGTCTTTTTCTACGAAAGAAGTCAAGGAACTAATTAGTAATACAACAAAAATCCATTTTACATGCCTCATGTAATTCGGTTTTAGTTAATACTATCCGGGACTGTCCTCTAAAACAGTGGTCTCTCCCCGAAACATCGTCTTTTTAGGCACAACAGAGAGGAATCTGTTGATTGTCAAGGCCTTTAATTCAGAAACCGGGTGCAAAGGTAAGTAAATATTATTCCAACTTCCAAATAAACAAGTAATTTTCTCTCTTTTTAAGTGCAGTTTTTTATGTTATTTAGCATAAATACTGGGAATTTTCCCCTACTTTTGCAGGATACTTAATGAACATTCAGCTATGCAACCATCAAAAACAGAATTAATTCTGATTCGTATTACCGGTGAAGATCGTCCGGGACTTACAGCCTCCGTAACAGAGATATTGGCAAAATACGATGCCACTATCCTGGATATTGGTCAGGCAGATATTCATAACACCCTTTCACTGGGCATTCTCTGTATGACTGAGGAACAACTCTCGGGATTTATGATGAAAGAGTTGCTTTTTAAGGCATCTTCCTTGGGAGTAACCATTCGTTTCTATCCGATTACCGAAGAAGAGTATGAAAGCTGGGTGAATATGCAAGGTAAGAACCGCTATATCCTTACATTGCTGGGACGTAAACTTACGGCTCGCCAGATTGCAGCGGTTACCCGTATTTTAGCTGAACAGGACATGAATATTGATGCCATCAAACGTCTGACCGGACGTATTCCATTGGATGAGCGTAAAATGCATACCCGAGCCTGTATTGAATTCTCGGTTCGCGGTACTCCCCGGGATAAAGAAGCTATGCAGGGACAGTTGATGAAATTGGCCAGTGAACTTGAAATGGACTTCTCTTTCCAGTTGGATAATATGTATCGCCGTATGCGCCGCCTGATCTGTTTCGATATGGACTCTACATTAATAGAAACCGAAGTAATTGACGAACTTGCTATACGTGCCGGTGTAGGTGCTGAAGTAAAAGCAATTACGGAACGTGCCATGAGGGGAGAAATTGACTTTACAGAAAGTTTTCGTGAGCGGGTTGCACTGCTGAAAGGACTGGACGAATCTGTAATGCAGGAAATTGCCGAGAGTCTGCCAATAACTGAAGGGGAGGATCGCTTGATGTATGTTCTGAAGAAGTATGGTTATAAGATTGCTATCCTTTCGGGAGGTTTCACCTACTTTGGACAGTATTTGCAGAAGAAATACGGTGTTGATTATGTATATGCCAATGAACTTGAGATTGTAGACGGCAAGCTGACGGGGCGTTATTTGGGAGATGTGGTAGATGGAAAGCGTAAAGCGGAACTGCTGCGATTGATCGCTCAGGTAGAAAAAGTAGATATCGCTCAAACCATTGCTGTTGGGGATGGAGCTAATGATCTTCCTATGTTGGGAGTTGCCGGTCTTGGCATTGCCTTTCATGCAAAACCCAAAGTTGTGGCCAATGCCAAACAATCTATTAATACGATTGGGCTTGATGGCGTACTTTACTTCCTGGGATTTAAGGACTCTTATTTGAATATGTAAGAGTGGAAAGAATAAAAGAACCCGAAAAATTTGTACTACGTAGTGAATTTTCTATCTTTGCGAGCAAATAAAATAAACGATGAAGTTTTCCGAATTACTTGAAGCACTCGACGCTATGCGTTTTGAGGAATGTACTCCTATACAAGAACAAGCGATCCCAGTAATACTCGAAGGTAGAGATTTAATCGCTGTAGCGCAGACAGGAACCGGTAAGACGGCTGCCTTTTTGTTGCCTATATTGAATAAATTGTCGGAAGGTGGACATCCGGAAGATGCCATCAACTGTGTGATTATGTCACCTACCCGTGAACTGGCCCAACAAATAGATCAACAAATGGAGGGCTTCTCTTATTTTATGCCTGTTTCAAGTGTGGCTGTTTACGGAGGAAATGACGGAATACTTTTTGAGCAGCAGAAAAAAGGCTTGATGCTTGGTGCCGATGTGGTTATAGCTACACCGGGACGCCTGATTGCACATCTGAGTCTGGGATACGTTGATTTATCCCGGGTTTCTTATTTTATTCTTGATGAAGCAGACCGTATGCTTGATATGGGGTTCTACGAGGATATTATGCAGATCGTAAAATATTTGCCAAAAGAACGCCAGACGATTATGTTTTCCGCTACCATGCCAGCTAAGATTCAGCAATTGGCCAATACTATCCTGAATAACCCTGCTGAAGTCAAACTGGCCGTATCGAAACCTGCTGAAAAAATTGTTCAGGCTGCTTATGTCTGTTACGAAAATCAGAAATTGGGTATTGTAAGAAGCTTGTTTGCGGAAGAGGTGCCCGAAAGAGTTATCATTTTTGCATCTTCAAAGATAAAAGTAAAAGAAGTGGCAAAGGCGCTGAAAATGATGAAGTTGAATGTTGGAGAAATGCATTCTGATCTTGAGCAGGTACAGCGTGAATTTATTATGCATGAATTCAAATCGGGACGTATCAATATTTTGGTCGCTACAGACATTGTATCCAGAGGGATAGATATTGATGATATCCGGTTGGTGATTAATTTCGATGTTCCACATGACAGTGAAGATTATGTTCACCGCATCGGACGTACTGCACGTGCGAACAATGATGGAGTTGCCCTCACGTTTGTGAATGAGAAAGAACAAACTAATTTTAAGAATATCGAGAATTTCCTCGAAAAAGAAATTTATAAGATACCGGTACCGGCTGAATTGGGGGAAGCTCCTCAATATAATCCTCGTTCGTATACTAACGCAGGAAGAGGAGGAAGAAACTTCCGGAACGGAAATAGAAAAAATAATAACGGTGGACGTTCTACGGCACCCAGATCGGGCAGAAGATAAGCGTAAAGCTTTTCTGCCCTTTTTCTCTTAATACTCTTTTTACTATTTGTAATTCTTCGGTCAGGTCGGTTTATTTATATTTTGCAGCCGTTATATTTAGTTTTCCATCGAAACTGATGGTAAGATTCACAAGATTGCATACCGGACTTTCCGGAATACAGACGAGTGCTTGATAATGATAGCCTTTGCGGTCAATTCCTGTAAAATTCATATCAGATAGAATGGCCTGTTGCAGAAAATCTGTTGGAATTACATCTACAAACATTTGCTTGGTAATGTCCTTGGCATATAAACTTTTTTTGCCTTCATACACACATATATGCATTACATTGTCATAGTAAATATTGTCCATACTGATACCATCTTCCGAATAAGTTGTTTTCACTACTTTCATTTGTGAGGGGTTGATGTATACATAGGCTCTGTAGCGGACGCCATCGAACATTACCACACTGTCCTTCTTAGTGACTTCTGTATAGGTCGGAATAATTTCAACCGACTTAAAGGAGAATGCCAATGTATCATTAGGATCTTCCGACTTATGGAGCTTGATAATATTATCAGCCAGAGAATGGAACCAAAAAGAATATTCACTCTGCTTGTCAATTTGATAGTGGGTTACGTCTTTGCCATAGGTATAGAGCGTGTCTTTTAGGATTTTGAAATAAACCGGAGCACTTTGAGCATCGGAATAATAAATCGTATCTCCTATTATGCGCATCAAGGGAGTTTCAGTTTCATCATCAAGCCAAATGCCTTGGAGAATCTCTTTGGCCTTGGGGTCTTCATTTTCTTCAGAGGGCTGTTGTCCTTTGCCATTATTGCATGCTACGAATAAGACCGTCAGTAACAATGTTGCAATGTACTTTATCATCTGTTTAATTTTGTGCAAAATTACTCATTTATATCGATAAAGATATGAAAAAAGAGCTGAAAAGTAAATTGGGGGTTACAAAAAAACTCTTAACTTTTCAGCTCTGTTATCAAGTTTGTGAGGATGCGGTGGTATAAGGTATTATTTGCCGATACAATGGTAAATAAAACCCTGTTCTTCCATTTCTTTTTTATCATAAATGTTACGTCCGTCCATGACTACCTGTTGTGACATTGTTTTTTTCACAACGGCCCACGAAGGCAGACGAAATTCTTTCCATTCGGTTACCAGCATCAAAGCATCAGCATCCAAAACCGCATCATACATGTCGCGTGCATAGTATATGGTTTCGCCGATTCGTCTTTTACATTCATTTGCTGCTGCGGGATCATAGGCGCGTACTTTGCAGCCGGCTTTCAGCAGTTTGTCAATTAGGACCAATGCAGGTGCTTCGCGCATGTCATCTGTTTCCGGTTTGAATGCCAATCCCCACAATGCAACTGTTTTACCTTCCAGATTTCCATTATATTGTTTTACCAGTTTGTCGAATAACAGGCTTTTCTGATTTTCGTTCACTTCTTCTACTGCCTGCAACACACGCATCTGATATCCATTCTGTTCTGCTGTCTTTATCAAAGCTTTTACGTCTTTGGGGAAACATGACCCACCATAACCAATGCCTGGATAAAGGAACTTACGTCCGATACGGGTATCCGAACCGATACCGCTACGCACCATATTTACATCAGCTCCTACTAACTCACACAGATTAGCGATGTCGTTCATGAAACTGATACGAGTAGCCAACATTGAGTTTGCGGCATATTTGGTCATTTCGGCAGAGGGAATATCCATGAATATCACGCGGAAATTATTTAGCATGAATGGCTTATATAGCTTAGTCATTAATTTTTCTGCACGTTCCGATTCCACACCGATTACAACACGGTCAGGACTCATAAAGTCATTGACTGCATTACCCTCTTTCAGAAACTCAGGATTGGAAGCTACATCAAATTCTATTTTGGCACCCCGTTTGTCTAATTCTTCCTGAATAGCATTACGAACTTTGCATGCTGTACCTACAGGTACGGTACTTTTGGTGACTACAAGTTTGTATTTCTTCATGTTTTGTCCAATGGTACGTGCCACAGCGAGTACATAACTCAAATCAGCACTTCCATCTTCATCAGGTGGGGTTCCGACAGCAGAGAACACTACTTCTACATCATCCAGGCAACTTTCCAGTGAAGTCGTAAACTTTAGTCGACCGGCTTTGGTATTGCGGATGACCATTTCTTCCAATCCATTTTCATAAATGGGGATAATCCCCTTTTTAAGCGCCTCTATTTTTTCGCTGTTGGTGTCAACACAAGTAACATCCACGCCAATTTCCGCAAAACAGGTTCCTGTGACCAAACCTACGTATCCGGTTCCGACAATTGCAATTTTCATGTTCTTTTATTTATTGAGGGTTTCTATTCAAAATATTCTGCTTCCCGAAAGGCTCCTGCCTGCTTGTCTTTCTCTGACATGACAAGTTGAGAATCGGCAATAGGCCAGTCGATAGCCAATGCCGGATCATTGTATAGGATAGAAGCCTCAGATTGGGGGGCATATATATTATCTACCTTATAAGTAAAGATAGCTATTTCGCTTTTCACTAAAAATCCATGGGCAAACCCACGGGGAATAAAAAGCTGGCGTTTATTTTCGTCGCTTAACAATACGCTGATATGCTTTCCAAATGTAGGTGATGACTTTCTTAAATCGACAGCCACATCCAGCACTTCACCTTTGATGACACGCACTAGTTTGGCTTGGCTATAGGCTCCTTTTTGATAATGGAGTCCGCGTAACGTGCCGAATGAAGATTGAGATTCATTATCTTGTATAAAATTTATCTGTCCGATAGTAGCATCAAATTCCTGTTGCTTGAATGCTTCCATGAAATATCCGCGCGGATCGAAAAAAATCTTCGGTTCAATGATCCACACACCATCTATTTCTGTTTGTATATAATTCATTCGTTTCTGATGATATTATTAAGTAGCGCAAAAGTAGGCATTTTTTCTAATATGACAGTTATAGATGGCTAAGAAAGGAAGCCGGCGTTTAGCATTTGTTAATAATAAAATGTGCGGTTTTATGGCATATCTTGAATTAATCAGTTAATTTTGCACACATGATTGAATTGGCACAGCATATTGAAGTATTATTATTAGAGAATGATTGTGTGATCGTTCCCGGTTTTGGTGGATTTATAGCTCACTACGCTCCTGCTATGAGAGTGGCTGAAGAGAATTTATTCCTCCCGCCTACCCGTACTATTGGTTTCAATCCTCAATTGACGTTGAATGATGGTGTCTTAGTACAATCTTATATGGCTGTGTACGATACTAACTTCTCGGATGCTACCAAAATGGTAGAAAAAGAGGTGGCAGAACTTATCTCCGCTCTGCATGAGGATGGAAAAACTGATCTTCCTAATATTGGAGAAATCCGCTATACCATTCATAATACTTACGAGTTTGTTCCTTACGACAATAAAATTACCACTCCTTACCTCTATGGGCTCGACTCGTTTGAGATGAAGGAGTTGTCGGTTTTGCGACGTCCGGAGAAAGAACAAATTCTTCCGACTGTTCTTAAGAAAAAGACAAGTTATGAATTCAGAGCGAACTGGGCCTTTTTGAGAAATGCCGTAGCTATGATTGCAGCGGTTGCATTGTTTTTCTTTATGTCAACACCGGTAGAGAATACATATATTGAAAAAGGAAATTATGCCCGGCTACTTCCAACTGATTTGTTTGAAAAGATAGAGAAACAATCGGTGGCAATGACTCCGGTTATGCTAAAATCAGTTGATGCCATCCCACAAACCAAACCGGCAACTGCGAAGAAAAAGTCGTCCACTGTTCGTAAAGCATCTGTAGTAAAGCCGGTTGCGGTAAAAGAAGTGAAAGTTAACCAACCGGAAAAGACAATGAAAGCAACCGAAACCAAGGTTGTGGAAAAAACTTTTCCATATCATATAATTATTGCCAGCGTAGCTAATACGAAAGATGCGGAGGCGATGGCAGGTGAACTTAAAGCCAAGGGATATACAGGTGCCAAAGTATTGACGGGTGACGGTAAGATTCGCGTGAGTATTATGTCATGTGCCGATCGTGAAGATGCCAACCGTCAACTGTTGAAATTAAGAGAGAACGAGGCTTATAAGAACGCCTGGATGTTAGCTAAATAAATATTTTATAATGAAAAGAATTCTTTGTCCTAAATGTGAGAACTATCTTTCTTTTGATGAAACTAAATATAGCGAAGGCCAGTCATTGGTTTTTGTATGTGAACACTGTGGTAAGCAATTCAGTATTCGTCTGGGGAAGAGTAAGATGAAGGCTCCTCGTAAGGAAGAGAAATTGGATGAAGATGTATATAAAGAAGAGTTTGGCTGTATCGTTGTCATTGAAAATGTCTTCGGTTTCAAGCAAGTCTTACCTCTGCAAGAAGGTGATAATATCATTGGCCGCCGTTGTGTAGGTACAGATATTAATACTCCGATTGAAACCGGTGATATGAGTATGGACAGACGCCACTGTATTATTAATGTGAAGCGTAACAGACAAGGAGAATTGGTTTATACTCTTCGTGATGCCCCAAGCCTGACCGGAACTTTCTTGATGAACGAGATCTTGGGGGATAAAGACCGTATTCGCATTGATGACGGAGCCATTATTACTATTGGGGCCACTACTCTTATCCTTCGTGCTGCAAAAAAAGAAGAAATTTGACCTCCTATTAGAAGGTATAAGCAGTAGTATGCGGTGCACACCAAACATTTGGGATATCCGTATTTTAAGAAGTTAACATCTTAAGAATACGATATTAACATCCTATATGTAGGAAGTTAACTTCTTGGAAATAGGAAGTCAACTTCATTGGAGGTAGGAAGTTAACATCCTGTAACCTTCATTCTGATAAAACGTTTTTCCTTTCTTATTTTAAGACCAAAATCCTATAAATATCCGGTTTATTTTTGTATCTCTAAGTAATTTTTTTAATTTTGTGTTCGATAACGATTGATGAAATCAAAATATAAATAGAAGGTATTTTGCTTATAATCAATAGTGTAATCTTGGTTATATCTTAGATAATTATTCTATACAATAAAAGCACAAAAGAATGAAAAATTTTATGGATAAAAATTTCCTGCTTCAAACCGAAACGGCTCAGGAATTATATCATAATCATGCGGCTAAGATGCCAATTATTGATTATCATTGTCATTTAAATCCCCAAATGGTAGCGGATGATTATCGGTTTAAGTCCTTAACTGAAATATGGCTAGGCGGTGATCATTATAAATGGCGTGCCATGCGTTCCAATGGTGTGGATGAATGCTTTTGTACCGGTAAAGAAACGTCAGATTGGGAGAAATTTGAGAAATGGGCAGAAACGGTCCCATATACTTTCCGTAATCCACTGTACCACTGGACGCATTTGGAACTGAAAACTGCATTTGGTATTGATAAAGTACTAAATCCGAAAACAGCACGTGAAATTTATGATGAATGTAATGAGAAACTTTCTTCTCAGGAATATTCTGCCCGCGGAATGATGCGGCGTTATCATGTGGAAACCGTATGTACAACGGA
>OGRO01002384.1_pt1 | contig 14761 bp, 15 predicted proteins | sample 1553451 | NCBI WGS metagenome assembly OGRO01 (sample SAMEA2580021, study PRJEB22360) | human gut metagenome
TTTATTGTAAGTTAATTATACCATATAAATTTTAAAAAGAAAATAATTTTAAATGTTATTTATTCATATTTATTTGTAGTACTTAGACTTATAATTTATCGGCTTCAAATAATCTCGAATGCTGATATTATGTTTATTGAAAAGTATTACTTTTTTTAGTTATGCTTATTGTATTTACTACTTTACTATAAAATAAATTACAGAAAAATAGTTCCCTAATGTGTTATTGAAAAACTATTTTTTATCTTTCATAATATTGTATAAAGCCTAAATGTCATTATTTTTGACATAAAAATGTACTAAATTCATACATATTTAACTATTAAATTTTATATCAACTTTATATTTCATAACTGATTGCTCTGTAAATGTATATGTATTGTTATTACTATCTATTACGATATAGTCTTTTCCAATTTTTGTGCATTTATCTGCTATTGTTGTTATATTATCTTTATTTGAATTTATATATTCTTTAAATTCGTTTACATTTTGATATTTGTCTTTCATATTGCTATTTAAATTATCATAAGCTTCTTCTATATTGTTATTTAATTTTTCTACATAATCTGATAGATACAACACACATATTGTTTCAGTGCTAATAATTGAACTACTTTTTATTTTATTATATTTATTCTTGGTTATATTAATATCTTTTATATTATTGATTATTTTTTCATAATTATCATTATCTAATGGATATACTGTTTCAGTTAAGTTTGAATAATCTGCTAGCAATAGTACATTGTAGTTATTGTCAATTACTTCATCACTTTCCAAAGTGTTCTTTATTATTTTTCCTTTAATATAATAAATATATTTATCATTTTTTATTTTTATTTCATCTATGCTAGTTATTTTTAATGATATCATACTATCTTGATTATATGTTTTTACTATATTTAATATATTATTTTGATTGATGTTATTTTTATAAATATATTCACTTGATAACATATTATAAATAGCTTCTCTATCGTTATTGGCTAAGTAACTTATATATGAATTCATATAGTTAGTTACTGAGAAATAAGTATTATATTCTTCTACTGGCTTTAGTGTGTCTATATTTTTTTTTCTACTGAGAATAAATACTAAAGCAAGACAAACAGCACATACTATTATTACTACTATTAGGGTTTTTATATCATCTTTTTTCATAATAATTTTATTCTCCTTTAACTGCATCCATTTTGTACATATGGTAATATTTCTTCGGCGGCTTCGCCACGTGTTGTTAGTTTACAATTTCGCTCTGTTTCTTCTGTAGTTGTACCAGGTCTTTCAAATCTACAACAGAATCCATGCCCCATATCATATGCACTAGTAACAGTTGTATCATTTAATAGATTATTGGCCGATGTTTCAGTGTTATTTAATTCATAAAGTAAAAATTCTAATTGATTTTCTAATACATTCCAATTTTCACCATAAGTATTTTTTAAATTGTTTGCTCTACCACCTAGCCACTGTGCTATACCTGACGCCCCTATAGAATTAACTACAGTAGGACTGTAATTACTTTCTCTTTGCAAATTACCCATAATTCCTGCAACTGCAATATCTGAATATCCTGAGTCTTTTAAAGTCAAACAAATTGTTTGGATATTGTCATTTCCTTCAATAAATGTTGATGTTTGTTTTTTAGGTCTTTCATTTTCTTGTGAAATATAGTTAAGTGGATCTTTACGTTGTCCATTTTCTCTAATCTCGAAATGTAAATGCATTCCTGTAGAAGAACCACTGCTACCCATTTTTCCTATAACTTGTCCAGCTCTTACTGTATCGCCTGCTTTTACTGTTATTGTATTTTCATACATGTGTGCATACACTGTTAAGATTCCATCATTATGTTGAATTATTACGTGATTTCCATAACCTCCGCCGCAATTTTCATCATTACCATCTGAAGAACATGCAATTGTAGAACCTTCTGTTGGATATATTACTGTTCCATCTCTAGAAGCAATTATATTAACTGTTCCCATTGCTTTACCACCCGTTGCTGATATATCTAATCCTTGATGATTTCCTGTGGTTCCTGTCCCAAATGGGTCGTCTCTCATTCCGAAATTTGATGTTATTTGATATGGCACTGGTTCTCCTAAGGCATAAGTTATTCCATCTACCACTTCTGTTTCTTCACTACCTATTGGCCACCAATAAACATCTTTTTTTACTCTGCCAAAAGAGCTTGATCCTATATATCCACTTGATATATCATCGGATTTTATTATTCCGGTAGATATTAATGGAGCTATTATCAATAAAAGAAAAACAAAAATGAAAATAATAGCCGCAGCGGCAACAATTGTTATTCCTTTGTATTTTATTGGCATTTTTTTCCAAATTAAATTACTAGCCATTTTCATTTTTGAATTTTTTTCTTGTTCATTCATAATACTCACCAACTTATTAGTAGATTAGAATCCTCCACCAGTACCAAATGATTCTAATTCGTCTTCAGTTACTATAACATTTATTTGCATTCTTCTATTTCCACATACAAATAAGGCTTCACCTTGACTAAATCTTTTTATTGCTTCTTTTTCATTTTCATTTAAATCTATTAACATTGATAAATCTTCTACTGATTGTTTCTTTAAGCCCATTACTAAATAATAAGATGAGTTATCAAATATTGCTTTACCATGCATTAATATTCCATCTGCTACAAAGTCTGATGGTTGCTGAGTTATTATTATAGTACCTGTGTTGTATTTTCTTGCTCTTCTTTGTACTTGAGCTAAGAACTCTGCTCCTAATTCATTTTTTGCTCCTAGTAATACATGCGCTTCATCTACTGATAATACTGTATTAACGTTAGGATTTAAACATAAGCCCCAAGCGAATTTTAATATATTAAATAGTAAGGCATTTCTTATATTTGTATCTGAATTCATTAATTCTTTTATATTAAATACTAAGAAGTCACTTTCAGTATTTATTGTTGTATGTCCATTAAAATAATATTGTAACTCTCTAACTAATGGTCTTAATTTTAATTCTAGTCTTTCCATTACATCTCTTTCATGTGTTTTTTCTGTCATTGATGTTAATTTACTAGTTACTGTTACATATACATCTCCAAAGGTTGGATAATCTTTTGATGTATATTTGGAAAAATCTGAGTTAAATGTTATACCAAATCTAGCATATGTATCTTGTACTACTCCACTAAATAGGGCTAGTACATCTTCTTCAATATCTGGAGAATAATATTTCATAAATGCTTTTAATGACTGCAATGTTTTATTTAATACGGTATAACCTAAACCATTTTTTATTTCATTTTCGTCTGCATCCATTATTACTTCTAGTGGATTTACCATTCCGTATTCTCCACCTTTACCTAAATCTACAACATCTCCACCATAGGCTTTTGTCATTTCACTTATTTCGCCTTCTGGATCTACTGCTACTATTTGATAACCGTTTCTAATATGACTTCTCAATATTAATTTGGCTGCTGTTGATTTACCGCTACCAGAAGTACCTAGAATAATCATATTAGCATTATTTCTATTGCTTTCTTTTTTTAATTGATATAAGAACTGGTTAAATAGTACAACACCACCAGAGAAGTCTACTCCTAACAATGTTGATAATCCATCATCTTTTATACTATCAAAGATAAATGGATACATAGCGGCCATGGTTGGAGAAGGCATTGGTGTACCTATTCTTTGTTCTATTGGTTGTTTATCAAATATTGGAAGAATTGACTTTAATACTCTTTCTTGTTCAAATCTTAATGGTATTGCCCTTAATTCCATAGCATCCATATAATTCTTTAGATTAACTTTTTTCATTTCTAGTTCTTCTCTAGTATCTGCTGTTACCATGATATGCATTTGAAAATCAAATGTTTTAGCTTGTGATGCTGTAAATTGTTGAATAAAGTATTCTAGAGAATCCACATCTTGTCTAATTCTTTCTTGAATTGTACGATCTTTTTCTTCTTGATATCTACTTTTTAAATCAGATATTTCTTTGTTTAACATTTTTGCAAGTACTGAAAATGGTACAGGAATGTGTTTTATTACTAATTTTACACCAGACATATTAGTTAGATTAGATAAATAACCTGGACCAATAAATCTTGGATATGATATTACTGTTAATATTGTTGCATATTTATCACTAATTACAAAGTCTGAAGGATTAAATTGCAATCCTTTAGGAGCTAATTCACTTTTTAAATTCATTATGAAATCACCGTCCCAAAATTAGTTGTCATTCCCCCATTAAGAAAGTTATCTAGTATTACTCTTAAATCATCATTAGATACTTGTGATGCTTCTAATCCTGAATTAGCAAGTCCAGTAACTAGAGTACGTAATCTTTTTTGAATTATATCATCATTTTTTTCTTTGAATAATATATAGTATTCTGTATCTGTTATATTATTATTCATAAAATTATTAGCTTTTTCTATATCTTGATTTATTAGTTTTCTAACTGCTGGATTTGGGGTTTGATTATATAGTAATTGTAGTCTAGCTAAATAATTATTTAAATCCACTGGACGATCCGCTGAAATTAACCAAAATTCAAAATCAATAGTATTATAGAAATTTTTTAAAGCTATTAAAGTACTATCTTGAGCTTGTCGATCAAGAATAAAGATATTTCTTGGTCTTATTTTAACACCAGTTACTTTTAACTTATTATCTAGTAATATAGTTCCATTAGATATTGCTTTAATAGGTATCCAATCTTCCGTGTACTTTGAACTACTTTTTGTGTTTGTCGTCAACTGCGAATTTTTCATAAAAACACCAACCTCTCCATATATAATTTCTTCTTTCAGTGAAAAATCTTAACATGCTTTGCGTTGCACATAATACATTGTGATAATGTGGTATTGGAACCACTAGTAAACCTGTTATACCTGCTGGAAGACAAGATAATAATATTGCTATTGTGTTATCAGAATGTACTATAGCTAATGCTAATAAGGAAACTACTACACCAGTAGCAAACATAATTAGATCAAATGGTCTAAATATGTTAAATATTAACGTTCCTCTTTTAGCATTAGCAGGTACTAAATATCCATTCACTTTATATCACACTCCTTTTTATTTTATTTATCCTTAGCATACTTAGCATTTGCTTCAGCTTTCTTGTATGCTTCATTTCTTGAGCCTGATGGATCCTTAATATTTCTAGTTTCATTTTTAACTTCTTTTACACTATCTAAGAAATTATCGGAATAATCTAATACGCTTGTTTCATGATATTTTTCAAATCCAGCATAATTGCTTTTAACTGCCTTTTTGCGCATTGCTTCGGCATTGTCTAAAGCAGCTATAAGTACTTTATTTTCATCTGCTGTTCCTCGCCTATTCATCTCATTCTGCAAAGCAGTTTGTTTTACAGCTTTAACCCTACTATCCATTGATGCTATTTCTGCAGCTGTTGGAATTGGGCCACCGCTTTCGCCTCTTGACATTAATGCTTGCTGTTCAGCTAAAATTGCTTTTACATTCGCATTTTTGGCTAATTCACTATCAACTAGATCGGCATTTTTGGTATAAGCATCATAAAATGATAATTCTTCATCAAATGCCGCTTTAGTTCTGGCAGCATCTCCTGCTCCAAGGGTTCTTCCCCAGAAGTCTGAGCCATCATTATTTCTATTGTATGCTCTTTGCATTGCCACTCTTTGATTTGCCATACCTTTACTAGCATTAGCAAAAATATTTCCCTTTGATTTTGCTCCTCCAAGTGTTCCTCTTGCTAATCCAGTTATGGCACCGCCTAATCTTCCGCCGGCTGTTCCCTTACCATATTTGATACCAGTTACCAATCCACCTATTCCCCCAGCAACAGCTCCTCCTGCAAATGTTCCGAGTTGTTTAGCCGACTTACCATGTAATCCAAAGTCAAATCCAGTACTTCCAGTAGATGGGAATATTTCTTTTAATAAGTTTGGTACTTTTTTAGCAAAGGCAAATAAAGCAATTATCAAAATTACTACTACATATCCCTCTTGAAATACATTATTTGTAGAAAAGTGGACTGCAAGATTTTCTTGATTAGTCATAAGGGTTTGGCTAACTAAAATAACGAAATCTAATATTGCCAATCTTAGAAAAAAGTCTAAAAATGTTGATAGACATTGTTTCCCCCACTTTTTTAAATTTTCTTCTCCTTTTGGTACTAAATACATCATAATTGGTATTGGCGCCACTATTTGTAGATATGCTAATTGGAATATTCTAATACCAAGTTGTACTGTATAAACAACTATCATCCAAAGTAATAATGCACCGCATAGTAATGCTATTAAGCCATTGAAATTAACCACATATTGCTTGTTACTGACATTTTCTTTTGTGTTCATTTTATCATTTAGGCAAAGATAAGCGGCATCCATACTTCCTAAATCTTTAAATTGTTGTTCAAGCATTTTATATGCAGAATTACATTCTGTTTTTTCTTTTGTGTTTAGTGTATAAAACTGTGAAAATGTATACCAAGCAATATCAGCTCCAGCACCAGAGCTAGATGGTGTTGTCCCTGGTAATATTATTTTTTCTATTAATCTACTTTCTATTATTCTATCTTGTAGTATATAAGCTTCTTTAAACAAATAATTTGTACTTCCTAAAAGTATTATAACAATTAAAACTCTTTTTATTATGCTTCCAATGCCTTTTTGTTTATCAGTCATTGCATCAGGATCTACTAGATATTGTATTCCTGCGAATGTCAATCTAAAAAGCATGAATAGTCCAAGTATGAATTCAACTCTTTTAAATATACCATTTACATCAATGTCTAGTGTCGCAGTTCCCATTTCATTAAAAATATCAAAGCAAAAACAAATTAAACTATATATTGTTTCACATACTGCTAACGTCAACGTCCTTAATGCTTGTAAAATCGAATCACCTATACTTAAAATATACATTTTTTACTCCTTTCTATTTTATGCATGTTTCTGGGCTTATGTCACTCCAAACTTTATTTGCTATGCTCAAAATTAAATTAACAAATATTGGAACTATAAACACTATTATTGCTGCCAAAATTCTTTTAATAAATCTTTCTCTATCCTTTTTCATGTTATCTTCATTATCGGAAAACGTTGCTCGCAAAAAATCTGTCATTCCTAATATTACTAATAGTATTGGCACACAAATTCTTATAATGTTCATTATGTCATCAATCAATTTTAATGTTTCTCCATCGAATAAATCACATGGGTTTTGCGGCTCTTCTACATAATTTTTGTTATCATTATTCGAGCCATCAGCACCTTCTTCATTTAATAATACGTATTTTTGTGTTGTTTTACTATTTTCTTCTAAATAAAATTTAATATCTCCCAATGTTTCATCACTTTCTAGATATAAATTCATTGGACAGTATCCCTTGTTATTTTCAAGCAAGTCGCTAATATTAAAACCATATTCGATTTGGTTTACACCTTGTGAACCAATTGTTTTAAAATCACTATCAGTATAATATAATGTGATAGCTACTTTTGCACCATTTGTTACTTTTCCATTGGAATCAGTTGATGCAAGTGCGTATTCACATTTTTTTCCCCCGCTGGCAAATATTACATCATCATCAATTATTGCTTGTTTGTTTCCATTGCTATCTACACTGTTATTGTCTGATAAATCAGTATCATATTGTTTTGAAAGATTACCATTAGGATTTGCATCAGGATCAGTAGCAATTGAAGAGCCATTACGCAAATAGTAATTATAAAATCTTTCAAAGTTTTTTGCACGTTCATAATTTTTAGGACATTCTGTAAATCCATTAAAAGTTGTTGATTCAAACGGACGACTTCCAGAACATTTCATCCATCCACTACTATCTGCTTTTCCACAACTATCACCATAATCTGGATTTGTAATTTTAGTATTAGAAAATGATATTTTTTGATTATTTGTTGCACCATTTAATAATTTCCAATTCCCATCATTAATATAATCAGAGTCTTTGTCGCTAAAATAAAAGTTATGCTCACCTTCTTTTGATTGTGTTAACATATAGTATTTTTCTCCGTAGGCATACTTACATGATAATTCCTTTGCTTGGGAAGTTTTTGCACTAGAAAAGCTGTTGTGAAGTTTAACCCATCCCGTTCTCAATCCTATTTTGTCTCTAAAATGAAAATTTCCTTCAAAATCAAAATCTATATAATTGGGGCAAGCTATAAAATTAGCATTTTTATCTGGATCAAACCTTGTACTATCTCCTTCGGTATCAACAAAAATTTTATTCATTTTAACCCATCCTGGATTATCATTAGCTAAAACATCTCTGTTATACATAAGAAAAGCATCGTGTTTGCATTCACCATTACTTGGATATTGAACCAATTTTGCTGGAACCTGCTTTACACCATCGTTATATATACAAGTTAACTCTTGACATTCTGCATTAACACTGCCAATTAATATAACAAATGATATGAAAAATGTACTTATCATTAATATTTTATTTTTCATAATATTACAACTCCTTTTGGGCATAAGAATTTACTATAATTTAATTATAGCATAGATAGATAAAAAAAGAAATAATTTTTATTCATTATTTCTTTTAATTTTATATATCTGATTCTCTTTTTTTATATAATATATATGTAATTACACTCATAATAATTAAAATAATAAATGAAATCATTTTAAATTTGTTATAACTTTTTCTACTGCTAGATTTATGAATAATATTTTTTTCAAATATTTCTCTATTAATATCATATTCAAAAGTATTTAACATATTTTCAACATTGTTACATATGTAAGTTTTATTTTCGTCAGAAATATCATCTTTAGTATCACAAAAAAATTTATTATCATTCTTCTTGCCTTCAAAAAAAATACTATTGCCATTACTTATTACTTCATATGTAAAAGAATATTCACCATCAGAATATATTGGAAGGAAATAATAAGTAAAATTATCTTTATATTCAATATATTTTCCAGATATTATAAATGAATTAATGTCTATACTAATTGAAGAATACTTAGAATTAATATTTTTTTTAATGTTATCATAAAAATTTATAATAGTTATATCTCCAATATCTTTAGTATATAAGTTTTTTTCAACATAACCATATTCGTCTTTAGAACCAATAAAGTTATTATTTAGAAGTTGTTTTTCTATATTATTATTTTTAGATTTTAAAAACAATAGTAATAGTAATAACAATATAACAGCAAATAAAACTAAAAATATGTTTCTTTTGTTTTTCATAATATCACCTCTATTTTTTTGGCCATATAAAATATTGCGTTCCACTAACACTAATTTCAGATTTTTCAAACGCCATATTATTAAAATTCTTATTTACTGCATTATTTTTATTTGGATCATTTACTAGAATTTTTCCATTTGAATCAATACCGCGCAATACAATTAAATGACCACCTTGAGTAAATATTCCTGGTCCTTGTGAGGACATAACTGGATGTCCATCTTTTAAAGCTTCATATGCCTCGTTAAAATCATAGGTTTGAATAACATCACCCAAGCCATAATGTTCTGCTGCTGCCTGAGGTAATCCCCATGACATTCCAGTACCTGGAACGTAATATTGTTTTGACCAAGTATCAACAAATTCTCTAGGAGTAATATTTTCTCCTGTTAAATAAGAAACTATCATCGAAGAAGAAGTAAAACCACATCCACAACACGCAACAGTTTTGCCAGAAGATAAAATGACATCACTATAATCATCTTGGTAATATGCAGGAATATCCAATCCACCATCTACACTATTATAATTTCTTTTACTTTTGTTATTAATTATATTAGCTTCAGCAATTTTAGCAAGGCGTTCTTGTTCTATTCTCTTTTGCTCCTCTTCATATAAATTATCATAATATGCGAAATCACCACTTCTAGCATTTTCTAAACATTCTAAATATCCTGTTTGGAATCCTGCTGATGTTAATAATTCCATTAAAACATTAACTATCCATGGCACACAAAATACTAGTACTGCTGATATTATTCTCTTTCCTGCCATTTTAGCACTTTTTTTAGCTGTATCATCATTTGATATTGTTGCTTTAAAAAAATCTACTAAAAGCATTATAATTAAACTTATTGGTATTATAACAAATAATGCATTTATAAGTAAATCAATAAAATATAACACTCTAAGTACCCCGGGATTTTGACAAACTTCTATTAAAAAATACATTCTATCACCTGCTATAATTATACATTAGTTTGACTGTTTTTACAAGAAATTTTATATAGAAAAAAAGAAATAAAATTTTTTTATTTCTTTGTTAAGTTGTTACAATTATCTTTTCCTCTAATTTGACACCAACATTGTTTCCAAGAACTTGTATTAGCATCATCAAGATTTAAATTTCCTAAAAAGTCAAATAAAACTGTTACTAACCATACTACCGCAAATACTGCTATTGCATAAATCAATCTTCTTATAAAAGTTGATTTAGCCTTCTTTACATCATCTTCTTTGCTTGATACTACAGCTTTACCTAAATCTATTGATCCCAAAATTATCATTATTACAGGGATGCCTATCCATATTATATTTATTATGGTGCCTATTAAAGTCCATAATGGTGCCATTGATGCTTGACTACATATATTTATATCATTCATAGCTTTTCCTCCTTAATTTATAATTATATATTACACTAATTAATGATAAAAGTCAATCTTTTACTTTGAATTAAGAATTATTTTTACACTTCTGTTTTTCTATATTTGCGATAATAATATGTACCCGCTGCACTAAAGGCTACACCAAGAGTAATAAATATCCATAATTTACTTCTTGTTTTTGGGTTTTCACTTATCTCTTCTTTTGATTTATCACCTGTGTTTCCTTTAGAAATTGTATTTTTACCTTCAACTATTTCTGTTGTATCTAATTCTTTTGCATATGTAGCATCAACAGAATGGAAGATAATAGCACTCCAAGTAACGTCACATGCTCCAGATACCTTAGTACATGTATCGAGATTACAATATGATCCAAAATCACATGTATCAGCGGATTTCCACCAGTCTTGACCTTCATATTCAACATTCTTACCATTTTCACTAAAATAATATGTTGCATTGTTTTTTCCTATGGTATTTAATTTACTATCCTTGATATAAATTATTTCACCAGGATCATCTTCACTTGGAGCATTATATCCGTAACACATTCTTGAGCCATCTTCATAACTTATCGTTGTATAATTATAAGCCTTTCCAGCAGTAGGACTTTGATTGGTTTGATATGGAACTTGCATAACATTATCTATGCTAGCTTTACTAGTTGTATTACCTTCTCTATTAAATTTTAGGTACTTATAACATTTTGCATTAGATGGATCTAATACATAATCTTTTTTTTAACGGATTTAATCTAAAAGCTCCTACTACTGAATAGCTATCAATTATTTCTGTTCTCTCGGTACTACCATCAATAAAATGTCCACCATCCAAATTATATGTAAATTTATAATTATTAGCATTAATTATTTTTTCTTTATTTTCACTTTTAGGGCAAACATTTTCTACTGGCTCTTCTATTGGCTGTGATTCTATTGTTTTACCCGTTCCATTATCAGTTACTGGAGGTTTATTATTATAACAAAGGGCTTTTACATATCCAGAATAATTACTACTAATATCTGATGTTGTATAAATATAACTTCCATAAACCGATACCTTGCCGCTTACTTTTTGCCACCCTGCAAAATATGTCCCATCAGGGCACCAATTATACACTTTATTCCAACTGCATTGTGCCTGTTTACATATTTTTGTATCATAAGATTTGCCTCCTGCATCATTGACATATATAACGGTTGTATATGTTACTTGTTTTTTATCATATTTGCAGTCTGGTTTTGTCTTCATTGATGATGCTTTTCGATAACATTTGCTTGAATCGCCTGGGCAGGTTGTTAATCCTTCTGGACATTTTGTTATTGTCTGTGCGTTTACGATACTACTACTAGCAATTAGTATACAGACAAAAAATACTAATTGTTTTAAAATTTTTTTCTTTTCTACCATAATTTTGACTCCTTTTAATATACTAATAAAAAAACTACGAAAAATTACTAATATTTCTATTAGTTATTTCATAGTCTTTTTTATTCATATATTTTCTTATATTATAAGGATTTACAAGTAATAATTTACATTCCCCCTCCTGATTAACATTTGGTTAACATTTTTAACTAATATATTTTTCATAAGAGGGGCACTCCTTTCTTTACCTTATATATTGATGATACCATAATACTACAATTATTTCAACCATTTTGTGTTAAAAAAAGAAGATTATTTGAAGAAATCAAATAGTCTATTTTTTCTTTTAGGTTCTTCTGATTCTACAGATTTAACATAACCTAACTTTTCTAATAATGGTAAAATTATATTACTATTGTCTTTTTTATCATTTACTGGAGGTATATTATAGTATACTTTTAGATCTGATTCTACTTCAAAGTCAGATATATCATCTTCAGATAACAAGCTCTTATTTAGTATTAACTTTTTACCTTTTAATTCTCCAAATACTTTTGGATTTATTACTGATAATTTATTTAACTTTATAGTAGTTGGTTCTATTAGATATAATACATCGGTACATAGATGTTCTTTTTGAGATTTATTTAAATCTACTAAAAAGACATCTACTGAATAATACTTATCTAATGTACTTTCTAATTCACTATCTTTTATTGATAAACAATCTTTATCTTTTAAATATACTAAATCTCTTCTATCTAGTTCTATAGCCATAGTACTATAATAACTACTTAGTTCTTTCTTTAATAAATATATTAAAGTTGTTGCTCCAGCAGAATCTGTAATATTTTTAATACCTATTACTTTACAATCAGGTCTTGAATGAGAGATGACATTAGGTTCACTACTGGGTTCTTCTTCAATATTTTGAAGATACGCTACATCACGATAAACATTGGGATTATTATATAAATACATAAGACTATTTGAATCTTTAGTAAAATTATATATTCCCATATTTACTAATTTTGATAAGAATGTTTTTGAATCACTAATAGCATCATCTTTATCTAATAATAATATTACTTTATCCATATTTATATTCATAGATAATTTTTGTAGATTAGATAAATCTTTATAATCTTTTATTGCTGTTATATCTAAAAACATCTTATTAAAGAAGAAATTTTTGAATGTAGATACTATTTCATCTACATCATATTCTCCTTTTAATCTCTTAGATACTTCTATATCTAGAGAGTTAAATACATCACTATACTTGTTTGATATTACTGTGTCCATTTATGTATTTATCCTTTCTATTTTACGTGTTTCTCCTTGTATTGGGATAGTAAAGCTTAAATTGATAACCGGAAAATCGATTGTGACAAACGTAGTTACTTTGTAATATTCTGCATTTTTATCAATATTTTCTATTTTTGTTATGCAATAACCCCTATCTGTATTTATATATTCATATCCAATACATTTTTTTTCTATGGAACCTGTATTTATTCTATAATGTACATCATTCATATATTTATTTATTTGTCCTATGGCTGTTCCTTGGCTAACATCATTATAACTATTTATTCCTTCGTTTTGTTCTATAATATTTAATATCTTATTCTTTACCCTAAATGCTTTGGCATAATTTAATGCTACCGCGATAAAAATTGTATATACCGCTAAGAAAATCAATAATAGTTTTATCATAAATGTTCCGCCTACTGCATCTCTCATTTTCTCTCACCTACTTTTCCCACTATTTTTTTATTTTGCTCCTGTTTTTTCTTCAAAAGTATTTTCAATCCATTTTTTAGCTGGTGCATCATCTCCAGCAAATAGCCTAGTACCAATTGCTACTAATAGAGCTAATATTACTATAGTAATAACTGTCATTGAAACTTCACCTGTTGCTTCTTTCATTACTTCTCACCTTCTTTCATATATGTATTTTTTTATTCTTTTTTTATATTTCAAATTTATACAGTCATAATAACCATAAAAATTGAAATCAATAATAGTACTAGAGATCCTCCACCAGTTACAACCATCATTATCATTGTTCTTCTTTCCATGCTATATAATCTGGCTTGATATTTTTGTTCTCTTGCTTTAGCTTGAAGAGAAGATACGGATTTTGAAAATGATTCTAGTTGTTGGTGTTTCTTTTCTTGTTCTCCTAAACCTAATCTATATAATAATCTCATCATTCTCATAGAGTCTCTTACTGGGTACTCTTTTGCAAAGTCCATATAAGGATCTATTGATGAGTCACCTGCTTCTATTTTGCTTACTAATTCTTTTAGTCCTGGTTTGAATACTTCAGGAGCATCATCTATACTTTTAGCTAAGGCTACTGGTACTGTGTAGTGATGAATTAGTACTTCTATTGTTTTTAAGTAATATGGTAATAAGGAATCTATATATGTTAGATGCTGTTTATACCATTTTTTTAGACTTAAATATTGATTTTTATACACTATAAATCCTATTACTAACGCTAATATTATACTTAGATAACTCATATTGGTTATAAAAATAAATATTATAGCAGCGGAGGTTAATACTCCTTGTTTTACTCTTTTCATATATACTTCGTTTGGATCATATACTCTATCACCATATTTTGCTATTAATAGAAAATCATAATCTTTTTCTTTTAATAGATTACATAGTTTACTGTTTGTTCCAAACATACTGTCTTTGTTTATTTTTCCATTAACAATAAATATATATATTACTATTATGGCTAATA
>OGRO01002391.1_pt1 | contig 14734 bp, 12 predicted proteins | sample 1553451 | NCBI WGS metagenome assembly OGRO01 (sample SAMEA2580021, study PRJEB22360) | human gut metagenome
CCCCCGCCATAATCTCGTTCTCCATTTTCATAGCCTCGAGAATCATAAGTACCTGACCCTTTTTAACCGCGTCGCCAACCTTTACGTTTACGGAAAGGATGTTTCCCGGCATCGGGCTTGTTATCTTTTCGCCTTCGCCGGCTTTAGCCGGAGCCGCCGCGGGAGCTGCCGCCGGTCCTGCTGCCGGTGCTGCTGCCTTCGATGCCGCAGCCTCTGTCTCGCTCATCAGCTCTATCTCAATCTCATACGCTGTTCCGTTTACATTTACTTTATACTTTTTCATTGTAAAACCCTTACCTTTCTTTCAAGTTTCCTGAATTTTTCTGCGCCGTCTGCACTGTTAAAGACACATTTCCGTATGCCGCACTGCGGTTTACCGGCTGTGCCGTATCCGAAAATCATCTGCCGTACCGTCGGCGTTTTTTGGGGATTGTGTTCAATTCCCGCGTTCTTAAACCCTTTTAAATGACAACACTCTGATGTTTGTCACGTCCGTGCCAAGCTCCTCGGCAATCGCCGCGCATACGCCGGCAACCACCTTGCGCTTTTCCTCTGCGGGCAGCTCGGTTTCCGCTGCTGCCGCAGCCGTGCCTGCGCCGGAATCGGATGAGTTTTCACCCTTCTCCATTCTCGTGACACAAAAGCTTATGAACATACATATAAATACTATACATATAAGACCTATGAAAACTATTCCCATGCCCATTATGCAGACAAAACCGTTTGATAATTCCGTCATAATGAATACGCCTCCTTTCAAACAAGTTCAAATCTAACCCAGTATAATAGTACCACTTGTTCCAAATAACTTCAAGAACGGCTTTCCCTTTTTTGTGATTTCTTAGCACTTTTTATTATCTTATTAACATTTTCTTAGCACAATTCTTAAAAGCTAAGACCCTTCGGTGGTCATCCGTTCGGGTCTTATCTGTACTAAATTTTCCTTTGCACTGCGGAAAAGCCTTACCATATCAGAGCTTTTCAAGCGCCTGTTTTATATCGCCGAGTATATCGTCTATATGCTCTATACCGACCGACATTCTTATAAGGTCGGGAGTGATTCCCGCCTCGACAAGTTGTTCATCGTTCATCTGTCTGTGCGTTGTTGACGCGGGATGCAGAACGCTTGTCCGAGCATCGGCAACGTGTACGACTATCGCCGCCATTTTCAGCGAGTCCATAAACTTTACCGCGGCGGGCTTTCCGCCCTTTATTCCGAACGAGATAACTCCGCTTGTTCCGCGCGGCAGGTATTTGTCCGCAAGAGCCTTGTACGGACTGTCAGAAAGTCCCGGATAATTCACCCACGAAATTTTGTCATTTTTTTCAAGGAACTCCGCCACCTTCAGCGCGTTTTCGCTGTGGCGCTCAACTCTCAGCGCAAGCGTTTCCAGTCCTACGTTAAGAAGGAACGCCGACATGGGTGACATTGCCGAGCCGAGGTCGCGCATAAGCTGAACTCTCGCCTTTGTTATATATGCCGCACTGCCGAAATCGCGCGTATATACAACTCCGTGATAGCTTTCGTCAGGCTCGGTAAGCTCCGGGAATTTTTCCGAGGTCCAGTCAAATTTACCGCTGTCAACAATCGCGCCGCCGAGTACCATCGCGTGACCGTCCATATATTTGGTTGTCGAATGAATGACGATGTCCGCGCCGAATTCAAACGGGCGGCAGAGTATCGGCGTTGCAAATGTGTTGTCAATAATTAAAGGAACATTATTCTCATGAGCAATTTTTGCAAACTTTTCTATATCCAGAACAGTAAGCGCGGGGTTTGCGATTGTTTCGCCGAAAACCGCCTTAGTTTCGGGTCTGAACGCCGCGCGGATTTCCGCCTCGTCCGCGTCAGGAGCCACGAATGTAAAGCTGATGCCGAATTTTTTGAGCGTAACCTCAAACAGATTAAACGTGCCGCCGTAAATTGTACTTGAGCTTACAACGTGGTCGCCCGCCTTGCAGATATTCATGATTGCAATAAGCGACGCCGCTTGTCCGGATGACGTTAGCATTGCCCCTGCGCCGCCTTCCAGCTCTGCGATTTTCTGTTCCACACAGGCAACCGTCGGATTGCTTATTCTTGTGTACATATGCCCCTCGGCTTTAAGGTCAAAGAGCTTTCCCAAATGTTCGCTTGAATCGTATTTATATGTAGTGCTTTGATAAATCGGCAGCACGCGAGGCTCACCGTTCCCCGGCGTGTATCCCGACTGAATACATTTTGTTTCCGTTTTCATAATTTTTCCTCCTTTTTGTACCTATTTCTACAATTTATATTACTATTTTTGCTTAAAAATGTCAAGAAAAACTATAGAAATACCGCGTCTTTTGTGTTATACTATGGTTAGTTTCCGTCAGCGGCGGTTTTAAGGATATTTTCCGTTTCGTTCAGTCCGTGCATAAAACCGTTCGGTGCAGTAGAGGATATATCCCCGGCAATTATGCGGTTTTCGTACACGAAAATGTTTGCTATGACCTCCACGCTTGCGGAACGCTTATGATTTATAACCCGATACGAATATCTTGACACGTTTTTCCCCTTGAACGGCGACATATCGTACCCCGACTCGGTCTGCACCGCGTTGTAGGTTTCGTACACCGTGTCAAACCGTTCCGGCAGGGTGAGATGCGCTATCTCGACCGGCGAGTCCTCTACCTCCCAGCCGATTCCTTCAAGGTATTCGACTATCATTTTATTTGTTGAATTATCTATGCTGAAAAGCGTAAATATAACCAGCATAATCGCCGCTGCAAAGCCGAGCGCCGCAAGTACAAAACGGTATTTTTTAAGAAGCAGAATCATGAAAGATACCTCCCTACGTTAATATATGCCTGTGCGGCACAAATTATGAGGCAACAGCAGCGGTTAAAAGCATTTTATCAAAGGAGGACGGCTCCATGCGTCTTGATAAGTACCTTTCAAAAACAGGCTTCGGCACACGCTCCGAGGTTAAAAAGCTCATTCGCGGCGGCAGCGTCACGGTAAACGGCATTGCCGCGTCAAAGCCCGACCTTCACATAGACGAGCTGTCCGACCGTGTATGCATCGGCGGCAATGAGGTAAAATACCGGAAATTTATTTACCTTATGCTCAACAAGCCGCAGGGCTGCGTTTCGGCAACCTTTGACAGACACTTTCCCACGGTTATTGACCTTGTGCCGGAGGAATATCTGCATTTTGAGCCGTTCCCGGTAGGCAGACTTGACATTGACACAGAGGGACTTCTGATTCTGACAAATGACGGCGCGCTCAGCCACCGCCTGCTGTCGCCGAAAAGCCATGTTCCCAAAACCTATTATGCCGAGCTTGACCGACCCGCGGACGAAAATGACATCGAGCGTTTTCGGCGCGGGATAGCTCTTGACGACTTCACCGCAATGCCCGCGGAGCTGAGTTTGCTTGACGAGGGCGGAACAAAAACCGAGGTTGTTATCCGCGAGGGCAAGTTTCACCAGGTAAAACGTATGTTTGAGGTCTGCGGCAAAAACGTGACATATCTTAAACGGATAAAAATGAATAACCTTCCGCTTGATGACGGCTTGCGACTCGGCGAAATTCGCGAGCTTATGCCGCGGGAGCTTGAAATGCTAACATCAACCAATCCGAATATAATGAAAGGCGCTGATGAAAATGATTAAAAGCTATATACCGCGGGTTGCCGCAGTAAACGATTTGTCCGGCTTCGGAAAGGTATCGCTTACCGAGGCAATACCGATTATGTCCGCTATGGGAGTTGAGGTCTGTCCTCTGCCCACCTCGGTGCTTTCAACGCACACCTACAAATTCACCGATTATACCTTTCTTGACATGACCGAGGAGATGCGCCGTATAATTGCGCACTGGCAGTCGCTCGGACTGCATTTTGACGCGGTATACAGCGGATATATGGGCAGTGCGGAGCAAATCGGAATCATTTCCGAATATATATCGTTTCTTAAAAAGAACGGCGAGTGTACTCCCCTTACGGTAATCGACCCCGTACTTGGTGATAACGTGCTTTCCGATGCTGAAACGGTTTACTATGACCGCATGAGCGGACTTATCGGCGCAATGCGCAAATATGTCGCACTCGCTGATGTAATAACACCCAATCTTACCGAGGCTTGTCTGCTTTTAGACGAGGACTACCCGCACGAAAGCATATCGGAGGACAGACTGACCTCAATGCTGAAACGGCTGTCCGCGCTCGGTCCCGAAAGGGTTGCTGTGACAAGCGTTATGGCGGATAAAAACAAAATGGTTGTCGGCGTATATGACAAAACCCTCGACCGGGTCAGTCTTATCGACTGCGGATATGTTGACCGACCGTTTCACGGGACGGGAGATATATTTGCAAGCGTACTCACAGGCGCGCTTGTAAAGGGAAAGGATATGATTTCCGCATCAAATATTGCCGTCGATTTTATCAAATGCGCCATAGCCGAAACACTCAAACATCCCGAAATTCCGATTGAACACGGTGTTCTTTTTGAAAATATTCTTTCGGATTTTTTCGCAAAAAATAAATAGTAATAAAGGTGCAACAATCATCGCACCTTTATTACCGCCAAATGTATAAATCTACATACAGGCATTATAACCACGCACAGCAAATACCAAAGCGCGGTATATTCAAGGCATATCTGCCCCATAAAATTATACGGCCGTCCCGAATAGTCCCATACCGCCATTCCCGCCACGATATTAAATATAAACCCGAAAATCAGTTCTATCGCCGTTACGGCAACACAGCCTGCGGCAGCTGCCGCAAATATATTCAAATGCCGCAGTCTTACCGCGATGTAATATATTGCGGTAAGACACAATCCCCCCGCAAATGCCATTGTAATATGTGTGTATCCCCTCCAGATAACTTCAAGAATCGGATAGGCAACCATTCCGAACGTAAACACACAAATCCATTCCATTTTCCGCTCATCATCCTTTTAATACTGCGATTTTTAAACCGAATATTATATATTATTGGAAAATGGCGGATTTTTATGCAAAGAAAAAAGAACTGTTAAACAATTTCACAGTTCTTTTTCTACTTGGGGAATAGGAAAAAAAGATTCAGAATGGACAAACTGAACTCGAAGGCGTTCGTCGTAACTCGCGTTATCTCCTCTGATTTTCTTCACAGACAAAAATCAATCGGCATTACGCGGTTACTCCTCTTTCGCCAAAAGTCGAGACTTTTGGCGAATAAGGCGAAACAGGTCTTTAAAGCGATGCTGATTTTACTAAATCAGTTGAGCGTATTCAGACTTGTTTCGCCGCCCGAGAGGTTCAGTTTGTTCATAGCAAAAAGGCATAAATTTAAGAAAAATCTAATATTATGAGATTTTTTTACCTACAGTTTAAAAATTATATTGATATAAAATCAACAATGTTATGTCTTAATCATCTTTTTGCGGTCTGGACTTTTTTTACATTCCCCACTAATCCTCGCTCTTTATAACCGTCGTACCCCTCATATACGGTACAAGTACCTCCGGAACTGTAACAGTTCCGTCTGCATTTTGATAATTTTCAAGAATTGCCGCAACCGTTCTTCCGATAGCCACGCCCGAGCCGTTAAGCGTATGAACAAGCTGTGCCTTATCCTTTGCGCTGTTCTTGAACTTAATGTTTGCGCGTCTTGCCTGGAAGTCCTCAAAGTTACTGCATGACGAAATCTCAACAAATCTTCCGTAGCTCGGCATCCACACCTCTATATCATACTTCATAGCGGCGGTAAAGCCAAGGTCGCCGATACAGATTTTAACAACTCTGTACGGCAGTTTAAGCAGCTGCAGCACGGATTCTGCATCGTTTACCAGCTTTTCAAGCTCCGCATAGGACTCCTCCGGCTTGGTGAACTTAACAAGCTCAACCTTGTTAAACTGGTGCTGACGTATCAGACCTCTTGTATCTCTGCCGGCGCTGCCCGCCTCGGCTCTGAAACAAGCCGTGTACGCAACATATTTAAGCGGCAGCTTATTTCCGTCAAGAATTTCGTCCCTGTGCATATTGGTTACCGGAACTTCTGCCGTCGGCACCATAAAGTATTCGGTGTTCGCAACCTTGAATGCGTCCTCCTCGAACTTCGGGAGCTGACCTGTTCCGACCATGCTGTTTCTGTGTACCATGAACGGCGGGAATATTTCCTTATATCCGTTCTTTGTCGTGTGCGTGTCAAGATAGAAGTTTACAAGCGCTCTTTCAAGCTGTGCGCCAAATCCCTTATAAACAGTGAATCTTGTACCGGTTATCTTTGCCGCGGTTGCGGGATCGAGTATTCCAAGCTCCTCGCCCAAATCCCAGTGCGCCTTAGGCTCAAAGTCAAACTTTGTCGGCTCCATGAATCTTCTTACCTCAACATTGTCCGCATCGGTGTCGCCGTCAGGAACGGTCGGATTCGGGAAATTCGGAATTGTGTACATGATTTCCTCAATCTTTGCGTCAAGCTCTCTTATCTCGTCATCATACTTCTTTATGTCATCGGACAAAACCTTCATTTCAGCAAAAATCGGCGCAGTGTCCTTGCCCTCTTTTTTCAGAACGGGAATCTGCTTTGAAATGGCGTTCTGCTTGCTCTTCATCTGCTCAACCTGATACAAAATTTCGCGGCGCTTTTTGTCATATTCCAAAAGACCGTCAATATCAACCTTTGTATCCTTTCTCCGTTTAAGAGCCTCCATCAGCTTTTCGGGTTCGTTTCTTAAAATTTTAATGTCTATCATAGGTATCTCCATTCTGTTCCGTCAGGAACTATTATTTTGGAAAGATTACGTGCCGCAGCGCTGCGCCGCCTTAACCTTTACTTTTTACTTATTTAAAATACTGTTTAGCGCACCGTAAAATGCGAGCGCCGCATCGTCAAAGCCGCCGGTTTCGATTTTTCCGAATTTTTCCTTTGCGGTATCAAGGTCGCCTGCCTCTATCAGCTTGAAAACCTCGGTCAAATCGTTGAGCGCCTGATTGGCAACGTCGAGCTTTGCCTGAGCGTCGGTATTTTTCTTTACCTCTTTTTCAAGCTTGTACTTCTCGTCTTCTAAATCGGCAATTCTTTTTTCCAGCTCCTCAATCTGAGTTCTGTTCTGCATGAGCTTGTCCTCATAGTCCGCCTGACTGCTTTCCAGCTTTGTCGATGACAGCCATGCAAAAATTACTATAATTATAACACAGACTATCATTATGAGTCCGTATGTATATAATCTCTTAAAATCCTTCTTCAATTTTTCACTTCCTTTGCTTTATTGTTTTATAACCTCATTTTTTGCCCCTTATACCGCAATTTAAGTTTTTAATATAATTTCATTACAAACTATCATTTTTGGCATTTAAACAGCATTTTTTGAGGTTAATATTTTTACATTTTTTTCTAATTTTGTATTTTACTTACCAGATTTTCAAGTTCCTCGTTGCTGTAATATTCAATTTCAATTTTGCCCTTATTTTTTCCCGCTTTGATTTTTACCTTTGTACACAGCTTATCCGAAAGCGCTTTTTCAATATCAAGAAATGCAGTTCTGACGTTTTCGTCAACTTTGCTTTTTTTGACCTCCTGTTTTTCAAGTCCTTCGGCTACCAGCTTTTCCGTTTGGCGAACATTCAAATCCTCCGCGATAATTTTTTGAGCCGCCAAAATCTGTTTGTCCTTATCGAGAACAATTAGTGCACGCGCGTGTCCCTGCGAAAGACTGCCGTCCGTAACCATTTTTTTCACTTCATCGCAAAGGTTATTAAGTCTAAGCGAATTTGCAACCGCACTGCGGCTTTTGCCTACGCAGCTTGCGACCTCCTCTTGTTTCAAACCAAAGGATTTCATAAGCCGCAGATAGCCTTCCGCCTCCTCTATCGGATTGAGATCCTCTCTTTGAAGGTTTTCAATGAGCGCAAGCTCCATTATCTCGCGCTCCGAATAGTCGCCTTCTATGCACGGCACCTCGGAAAGTCCCGCGAGCTTTGACGCTCTCCAGCGACGCTCACCGGCAATGATTATGTACATTCCGTTTTCCTTTTTCTTTACGATAATCGGCTGAATCAGTCCGTGTTCCTTTATTGATTCCGCAAGTTCTTCAAGTTTTTCCTTATCAAAGTTTCTTCTCGGCTGCTCCGGGTTTGGCTCAATATCTCTTATTTTAATTTTTTTTACGCCGCTTTTTTCTTCGGCAGTATTTTTTGCATTTTCTGTATTTTCGATTTCGGCAGAAACATTATCGAAAAATGCTCCAAGTCCGCGTCCGAGTCCTTTTTTTGCTTTGCCCTTTGATTCCGGCATTTTTTCACTTCCTCTTTTTTAAGAATTTCTCTCTATTACTTCCTCTGCCAAGTCCATATAGCACTCAGCGCCCCTTGAATTTTTGTCGTATTCGATTATCGGCTGTCCAAAGCTCGGCGCTTCCGAAAGTCTTACGTTTCTCGGAATAATCGTTCCGTAAACTTTATTTCCGAAAAACTTTTTAACTTCTTCTACTACTTGTATCGACAAATTTGTACGCGCGTCAAACATTGTCAGAAGAACGCCCTCCATTGAGAGGGACGGATTAAGCTGTTTTTTGACCATTTTGATTGTGTTTGTAAGCTGACTCAACCCCTCAAGTGCATAATATTCGCATTGAATGGGAACGAGAATTGAATCGGTTGCCGCAAATGAGTTTAACGTGATAAGTCCGAGTGACGGTGGACAGTCAATCAATATAAAATCAAATAAGTCTTTGACCTCACTCAATGCCCGTTTAAGAACAAATTCTCTTTTATCCTTCATCACAAGTTCAAGCTCTGCTCCCGCAAGGTCTATGTTTGACGGACATATCCATAATCCCTCAAAGTCTGTGCGGAGTATTACCTCTCCCATCGGCTCGTCATTTATTATGCAATCATATATTGATTCTTCAATACTGCGCGGGTCAATTCCCAATCCGCTTGTCGTATTGCCCTGTGGGTCAATATCTACTATCAAAGTTTTTTTACCCAGTTTTCCAAGACAAGCACTTAAATTCACAGCAGTAGTTGTTTTTCCGACTCCGCCTTTTTGGTTTGCTATTGCAATAATTTTTCCCATATGCAAATCCCCGAATATTTCCTTTGTATTTTTGTTACCTATATATTATAGCACTTTTTTGAAAAAATACAAGACCTATTTACAACAATATTGAAATAAATGTTTCACGTGAAACAAATTTTTCTATGTTAAAAAAAATCCGAATGTTTCACGTGAAACATTCGGATAAGTTTTATTGCCGTACAAGATTTTTTATCCACTTCCTGCTGAAAAAGTACGGAACAGAAACCGCTATCTTCACAACCTCCTCTGTCATCATCAGAATATAGAGATAGAAAAGAGGAACCTTAAGCACAAGTCCGCAAAATACAACTATAGGAACTCCGATAAGCCACATCGAGCCTATATCAATAAATGCGGCATTTCTTGTTGCTCCGCCGTTTCTGAATACTCCGACAATAAGGAAAAATGTCAGCGCTTTTATATTCATAAGTACGGCTGTCAGTATCAGAATATTCAGCGTTTCCTGTCTTATCTCCGGTGTAACCTTATACGGGAGCAGCGTGAGCGGTCTGACCGCCACAAAAATCAGCGAAATACAAAGCGAGAATATCATATTAAGCACAAACAGCTTTTTTGCCGTGTTGTATGCCTTGTCATAATCACCGCCGCCGACCAGTTTACCTATCATTATTCCCGCGGCATTTCCGCCGCCGTGGAAAAATACCAAAAGAAGTCTTTCTATGTTTTGAACAATTACCGTGATAACAACCGCGTCAGTGCTTATCTGCGCATATACCCATGAATAGACCGTTGTGCCGAGAGCCCACGCTCCTTCGTTTAACATAACGGGCAGAGCCGCCTTAAAGTAACCGCCGATCATGTCCTTTGGAATGTCAAAAAGCTCTTTGAGTTTTGCCGACTGCACAAGTTTTTTTCCGTATATCACGCCGAGTATTATCGCAAGCTCCGTTATTCTTGCGATAATTGTGGCAATCGCCGCGCCCTTTATGCCAAGCCGCGGAAAACCAAACTTTCCGTAAATCAAAATCCAGTTAAGAACAAAGTTGGTCAAAAGTCCGACAAATCTTGACACAAAAGAAACATTTGCGTTTTCGCTGCAGCAAAGGCTCATATCATATGCAGAGGTGAGCGCCGCAAATAGATACGAAAAACAGGCAATTCTTATATACTCCGCACCGTACTTTATGACGGCGGGGTCCTTTCTGAAAATATAAATAATCCTGTCCGGTATTAAAAGCGCCGGAGTTATAAATAAAAACGACGCGGCAATTACAAGAATTATGTTCAGACCCAAAACTCTTTTTACCTTCGGCAAATCGTTTGCTCCCCAATACTGCGACGCAAAAACTCCTGCGCCGCCGCACGTTCCGAAAACCACAACGGTAAAGAGAAAATACCACTGATTAGCAATTCCCACCGCAGCTATTACATCTTTTCCGAACTCGCCGAGCATAACCGTATCAAGAAGATTAACAAACGCGGCAATAAGCTCTTTAAGCGCCATAGGCACCATAAGCATAAAAAAACTTTTATAAAATGTCTTATTCAAAAAATCACCCTTATCATAGCTTTGGCGGCTTTAAAATATAACTTTTTTTCCAAGCCGCCGTGTATTTTTGCTTTTATGTAATAAAAACGTCTAAATCCCCTTCATCGACAGTGAGATTCTCTTTTTCGGAACATCAACGTCAAGCACCTTTACCTTCACAATATCCCCGATAGATACAACGTCCATAGGATGCTTTACAAATTTATCGCTGAGCTGCGATATATGTACAAGTCCGTCTTGATGTACTCCGATGTCGACAAATACTCCAAAATCAATAACATTTCTTACCGTTCCGGTCAGAATCATATCGGGTTTCAGGTCCTCTATGCTCATTACATCCTCACGGAGCAGCGGCTGCTCAACGCTGTCACGCGGGTCGCGTCCGGGTTTCATAAGCTCGTCAACAATATCCATGAGAGTCGGCACTCCTATTCCAAGCTCCTTTGCAAGAGCCTTGAGATTCTTTTCCTTAATTCTTTCCTTTATATCTCCCATGCCGTTATTCTTAACGTCATCCGCAGTATAGCCGAGATACTCAATAAGCCTGTTCGCCGCAGCATAAGACTCAGGATGTACCGAGGTACTGTCAAGAACATTCTTTCCGCCCGAAATTCTTAAAAATCCAGCGCACTGCTCGAACGCCTTTGGTCCGAGCTTTGCAACCTTCTTCAGCTGGGTACGGCTTTCAAACCGTCCCTCCTCTTCTCTGTATGCGACAATATTATTCGCTATCGCAGAGCTTATTCCCGAAACGTATTTAAGAAGGGGCGCAGACGCGGTATTAAGGTCAACTCCTACGCTGTTTACACAGTCCTCAACCACTCCGCCGAGCGTTTCGCTAAGCCTTTTCTGATTCATATCATGCTGATACTGCCCAACACCGATTGCCTTTGGCTCGATTTTTACAAGCTCCGCAAGCGGATCCTGTACGCGGCGCGCTATGGAAATTGCGCTCCTTTGCATTACGTCCAAGTCCGGAAATTCCTCTGCCGCAAGCTTTGACGCGGAATAAACGGAGGCTCCAGCCTCGTTGGCTATTATATATTTCACTTTTTCGGGTATCTCGCGAATCAGATTAGCGGCAAATATCTCCGTTTCCTTTGACGCCGTACCGTTTCCGATGGAAATAAGCGTTACATGATACTTTTTAATAAGTCCCTTTATAAATTCCTTTGCTTTTTCCTCCTGCGCCTTTGAGTGAGTTATATATATAACTCCCATGTCAAGCACCTTGCCCGTTTCATCCACAACTCCGACCTTGCAGCCGTTTTTGTAGCCGGGGTCAAGTCCGATTACAACCTGTCCTCTGATCGGCGCCTGCATAAGAAGGTTTCTTAAGTTAACCTTAAACACCTTCATTGCCTGTTCCTGCGCATTATCTGTCAGCTCGTTCCGTATCTCGCGCTCTATAGCCGGCTGAATAAGCCGCTTGTAGGCATCCTCCGCTGCCGCCTCAACATATGTAGCCGTGATTGACGCGCGGTTTGTGATTTCTCTCTTTTTTAAATAGGAAAGAATTTTTTCCTCGTCCACATCAACGGAAACCGAAAGCAGCTTTTCCTTCTCGCCGCGGTCAATCGCAAGAACTCTGTGCGGAACAGACTTTGCAACAGGCTCGGCAAAATCGTAGTAAATCCGGTATACCGAGTCCTCCTCCGTCGCCGCCTTTGAAACCAGTAACCCGTTTTTCTCGGTAAGCTCGCGGATTTTCTTTCTGTGCTCCGCATTATCGGAAACAGCCTCAGCTATAATATCCATAGCGCCAGCAAGAGCTTCCTCTGTATTATTTACTCCCTTTTCTTCATCAACAAACGGCGCAGCAATTTCGTCTATATCACCGTTTGTCAAATTCTGTAAATATAGTATATTTGAAAGCGGCTCTAAGCCCTTTTCCTTTGCGACAGTCGCGCGCGTTCTTCTTTTGGGTCTGAACGGACGGTAAATGTCCTCAAGCTCGGAGAACTTTTGGGCATTGTCTATCTGTGCGGACAGCTCCTCTGTCAGCTTTCCCTGTTCCTCAATTATCCGTTTTATATCGTCCTTTCTTTCCTCCATATTTCGGAGGTAGTTAAGGCGTTCTTCAAAGGTGCGGAGTACCTCGTCGCTTAGCTCGCCGGTTACCTCCTTGCGGTAACGGGATATAAACGGAATTGTGTTACCCTCGTCAATAAGCTGAATTGTATTGTCAACCTGCCACTGTTTAAGTCCGAGTTCCTCTGCCAATTTCTCTGCAATAGTCATTTTTTTCATCCTTTATCCTAAAGTTTTACTGCATCATATCGAAAAGCGAAAGCTGACTTGTCTCCGAAAGACCGTTCAGACATCCGTTTTCGCGCAGTGTTTCAATAACATTTTTGTTCACTCCGGCGCGGGTTTTAAGGTCGTCAACCGACATAAACTCCCCGTCCTCTCTCGCGTCCATTATGTTCTGGGCGGCAGCGTCGCCTATTCCCTGGAACGAATTTATCGGAAGCAGGATTTTGCCGTCAACCTTCTGGAATTTGAACGCGTGGGATTTGTACAAATCCACCGGCAAAAATTCTATTCCGCGCTGATACATTTCGTGTACTATCTCGCATATGGTATAAACGCTCTTTTCGGTAGCCGACCACTCGTTCTGGCGCTGTTCAAGCCTTTGCATCTCGATTTTGAGCTTTTCATCACCCTGTGCCATGATTGCGGCGTCGAACAGATCCGCACGAACGGTATAGTACGCAATATAGAACTCGGTCGGATAGTGTACCTTGAAATACGCAACTCTGAAGCCCATCATTACATATGCCGCGGCGTGCGCCTTTGGGAACATATACTTTATCTTTTTACATGAGCCTATGTACCACTCGGGAACATTGTTCTCCCTCATGGCGTTTTCGTATTCCTCCGGCATACCTTCCTTTGCCGCGCGACCCTTTCTTACAAATTCCATTATTTTAAACGACATACTTGGGTCAAGTCCCTTTTGTATAAGATATGTCATAATATCGTCGCGGACAGCCACAACCTCGGAAAGCGTTGCAACCTTTTGTTTTATAAGCTCCTGCGCATTGCCGAGCCAAACGTCTGTACCGTGCGAAAGACCGGCAATAAGTACCAGCTCGTAAAATGTTGTAGGCAGTGTGTCAAGCAGCATTTGGCGTGTGAATGATGTTCCGAACTCCGGCACGCCGAATGTTCCGACCTTGCTCTTTATCTGCTCCGGCTTAACTCCTATCGCGTCCGTGCTTGAAAAAATACTCATGGTTTCCGGGTCGTCAAGAGGTATTTTTGTCGCGTCAAGTCCGGTAAGATTTTCAAGCATTCTTATTGTAGAAGGGTCATCGTGACCGAGTATATCAAGTTTTAGAAGGTTATCGTGTATCGAGTGGAAATCGAAGTGGGTTGTTATTATCCCCGAATCCTTCTTCTCTGCCGGGTGCTGCACCGGGCAGAAATCATGTATATCCATCGTTTTCGGGCAGACTATAACGCCGCCCGGATGCTGACCCGTTGTCTGCTTAATGTCAACAAGACCTCTTGACACTCTTTTAAGCTCCGCCTGTGTCGGAGTAACACCTTTCTTTTCGTAATACTTGCGCGCATAAAAGCCTATGGCGGTCTTTTCCGCGATTGTGCCTATCGTTCCCGCCTTAAATACGAACTGCTCGCCAAAAAGCTCACCGACATACTTGTGGGCGGTCGCCTGATACTCGCCCGAAAAGTTAAGGTCAATATCCGGTACCTTGTCGCCTTTAAAGCCGAGGAAGGTTTCAAACGGAATATTAAAGCCGTCCTTCTTCATCTTCGCGCCGCATTTTGGACAATCCTTGTCGGGCATATCTATTCCGATATTGTATTCGCCGTGTTCAAAAAATATCGAATGTTTGCATTCGGGGCAGATATAATGCGGACATAAAGCGTTAACCTCCGTAATACCTGCAAGGTACGCCGCAAAGGACGAGCCGACCGAGCCACGCGAGCCTACAAGGTATCCCGCCTCGTTCGACTTTTTAACCAGCTTGTGCGCAATCATATACATAACCGCATAGCCGTATCCCAAAATACAGCCAAGCTCTTTGTCCATTCTCTTTTGAACTATGTCAGGAAGGACCTCGCCGTAAACTTCATGAGCGAATTTGTGGCACATATCCGACAAATCCTGTTCGCAGTTTTCGATTGACGGCGGGTACGAGCCGCTCTTTACAGGCTCTATATC
>OGRO01002401.1_pt1 | contig 14666 bp, 9 predicted proteins | sample 1553451 | NCBI WGS metagenome assembly OGRO01 (sample SAMEA2580021, study PRJEB22360) | human gut metagenome
CGTGGCGGGCCGAGAGTTCGTTGCGCAGGGCCGCCGTCGACGCCTCGGCGCTCACGCAGCTCTCCTCGGAGGAGATCATCGACCGTTTCCTGCAGGAAGAGGACCTGCGCATCGTCGCCGGCGAGGGCGAACCCGAGGAGGAGGTCGTTCTGCAGCCCGAACTGGACGACGACGACGAGGTGGTCACCGAGGAGCTGGCCGAAATCTATCTCGCTCAAGGCCTTCGGGACAAGTCCGTGGCGATTTATCGCAAATTAAGTTTGCGAAATCCCGAAAAAAGTGTTTACTTTGCCGAGCTAATTGGCAAATTGGAAAACAATAATTAAAATTCAACGATATGTTATACACGATTTGCATTGCCCTGATACTCGTTGCGAGCGTACTGGTGATCCTGGCGGTATTGGTGCAGAACCCCAAGAGCGGCATGGCCGCCAATTTCGGCGCGTCGAACCAGGTGATGGGTGTGCGCGAGACTACGAACTTCCTGGAGAAATTCACCTGGTCGATGGCTATTGCCATCGTGGTTTTGAGCCTTGCGGCTACGCTGGCCATGGACCGCGGTCTGGTCGCCGACAGCAATTTGGAGATTTCGAAGGACGCCAAGGCGCTTCAGGAGCGAGTCATCGAATCCGAGGCCGCCGCTACGATGCCGCAGGCCGAGATTCCCTCTGCCGGACAGACCGAGCAGCAGGCCGAGTAGCCTCCGCGCTCCGTCCGGAACGCCGGAGGGGGGGGGAGACCTCGCCGTTATAGAAGACCGTGGATTCTTTCCGCGGTCTTTTTTTCGCCCGTCCGGAAGCGGTCCCGCATGGGACGATTCATCGGGGGCCGGAACGGTCCCGCAACAGAGACCCCGGAGGGCCGCCTTGCAATATCCGAGGTTGTTTGCCTCCCGGAACGGGACGGTGAATTCCCGCCCGTGTTTTGCGTACGGCCGGAACCTCTCCGATTCATGTATTGGAAAAGCCCGCGGGATGCTCCGCGGGCTTTTTTGTGCCGCTTCGAATCGCTCCGGGAGGAGGCCCCCCCCCTGGGCGAAAACGGTCAGAGATGCTGCGGACTGAAAGCCCCGATGGTCTTGATCCGCTCCTCGAAATCGTCGCGCGAGACGAGCGTGTGCCCCTTGATCTTCGACCGGTAGTTGTAGATCGTGCTCACGGAGTAACGCAGCAGCGCGGCGATTTTCGACGAGTCGTTGATGCCCAGCCGGATCAGCGCGAAGATGCGCAGCTCGGTCGTCAGCAGCTCGCCCTTTTTCGGCTCGATGCGCGCCTCCTTGTCCAGCAGGGAGTTGAAATCCTCGATGAACGTGGGGTAGAGTTGCAGGAACGTCGTGTCGAAGTTGCGGTAAAACTCCTCCAGTTCGCGGCTGTCGCCGTCGGTCGGGGAGTACTCCTTCCGCAGTTCGTCGACGCGGCCGTCGCGCAGCAGGCGGCGTACGTGGCGGCGCGAGTCGATGATCTTGTCGATGTACTCCGAGCACATCGTCAGGAAGATGCCGATATACTCCTCCTTCACTTCGTTGGCCTCTGAAATCTGGCTGTTCAGTCCTGCCAGTCGCTTGTTGATGTGCTGGAGGTCTTTGTTCGAGATGTTGAGCCGGTTGTTGGCCTGCTGCAATTCGAGCCGCGCGAGGTTCAGCTTGCGGTTCTGCCGCAGGACGAAGACCACGCCCCCGAGGGCCAGCAGCATGAAGCAGCCGATCGACACGACGAAGATGTTGTACATGGCGTCCATCCGCTGCCGCCGGACCCGGTAGGCCTCTTCGATGACGTGCAGCGCCAGTGCGTCCTGCCACGGGCGGAGCCGCGAGTTGAAGAACCGTGCGTCGTCCATCACGATCCGCATGTAACGCATGGCGCGCTGGATGTTGTCGTCGTCGAGCAGCGTGTTGGCGAGGCTTTTCAGTGCGGCGTTGTCGCGGATCGCCAGCTGGATGTCGGTCATCGCCGAGCGTGCGAACCACACCTGCGCCGTGGGCGTGTCGTCCATCAGGTCCGCCACGAGGGCGCGCATGTACGACGCCTCGGCACATTCGCGCGAAAGGGGTTGCAGGGCGCTGCACAGCCGTTCGGAAATCTCCACGGCCTGCGGGTAGTCGCGGGCGCCGATCGCCTGGCGGAGCCGGAAGTTGAGGTGCGTGACCGACTCCGGTTCGGTGTTCTCCACGATCAGCTGGGCGTAGATCACCGTAAGCCGCCACGATTCGTGTCCCTGCGCCGAGTCGTGGGAGTAGAGCTGGAGTTCGTCGTTGAGTTTGTGGCGGGCGATGTAGTAGTCGACCAGCTGCCTGCGGTCCAGCGCCGTGGTATCGACCAGTTTCAGCATGTTCGCCGCTTCGAGGTAGATACCCGCCGAACTGTACAGGTAGGCCAGCTGGATACGGCTCTCGTTGAGGTGCCCCGCGTCGTTCATGCGTGTCGCCAGGGCGATGTTGCGGTAGAGGTAGTCGATGGTCGAATCGGCCTGGTAGGGGGTGTATTCGTCGATCAGCTGCTGGTTGAGGATGTAGCGCTGGGCGTCCGAGAAATCCGATTTCCGGAGGATGTTTTTCAGCGATTCGATCCGCTGTTCGCGTCCGGCGATGTAGGAGTCCCGGTGCGAAAGGGTGGCGTCGAGCTGTGAAAGCACGCTTTTCAGGTCGTTTTGGGCCGAGGCGGCGAGCGTTGCGGCGAGCAGCAGTACGGTTGACAGAAGGTTTCTCATGTGCGGACGGTTCACGGTTTGTTCCTGACAAAGATCGGAAAAAGGACGGATGGTTCCAAGACCGAATCGGGTACGGTGCGGTACTTTCCGGCTGATAAAAGTGTCGTTACGGCACCAAAGATAGGAATAATCCCGGGAAAATCAATGCCGGGCGGCGCGCTTTCCGCAGGTCGGACCGTCCGGCCGTTTTTCCCGGCAGGACAGGCGGCCGGCCCGGCGAACGGAACGTGCTCCGGGAGCCGGATTTATTTAAAATATTTTATTATATGCCGTTTCCAGGGTTCCGAGGCGGTTGTGAAAATTCCGATCAATCTACTTTTTTTTGCAATCGTCAAATAATTAATATATTGAATATCAAGTAGGTATATTTTTATAAACGGGTTTTGAGTTTACAATTTGCTGTTTAAATTTTTTTCATGTCGCGGAGGATAGTTACTTTTATTTAAACGGAAATAAGGCGATGAAGTGTCGATTTTTTAAGAACTGCGCCTTACCTATTTATAATATTAACTTAAAACTTAAAAACCTTAAATTCCTATGGCACATTTTTGCAAGAAACTGCAAGCGGACTGCCGGAGAGGGTGGATGCTGGCACTGACGGCGATGCTGATCGTCTTTGCGCCGGCGGCCTTCGCCCAGTCGGCGCCGACAGTGACGGGAACGGTCACCGACCAGTCGGGACAGCCCGTTATCGGAGCCACGATCATCGAGCAGGGAACTACGAACGGCGCTACGACGGGCGTGGACGGCTCTTATTCCCTCAAACTGCGAGGGGGGGGGAATTCTGCTAACCTGATTTTCCAGTCGCTCGGATTCGTTTCGCAGACGGTCGCCGTGAACGGCCGCACGAAGATCGACGTGAAACTCGCCGAAGACGCCGTGGCCCTCGACGCCGTGGTGGCGATCGGTTACGGCACGGTCAAGCAGAAGGACCTCACGACGGCCGTTTCGGTCGTCAAGACCGACGACCTGGCCCGCCGCCCGATCACCTCGGCCTCGGGCGCCCTTCAGGGCAAAGCCGCCGGCGTGCAGGTCATCCAGCCCAACGGCTCGCCCGGACAGGGCATGGTGGTCCGCGTCCGCGGCGCTTCGTCCATCTCGTCGAGCAACGATCCGCTCTATGTGGTCGACGGCGTTCCCGTGGGCGAAGGAAACTACGCCATCGCTTACCTCTCTCCCAACGAAATCGAGTCGATGCAGGTGCTGAAGGACGCCTCGTCGGCCGCCATCTACGGTTCGCGCGCCGCCAACGGCGTGGTGCTCATCACCACCAAGCAGGGCAGCCGGAAACGGGGCCCCGAGATTTCGTTCTCGACCTTCGTCGGCATTTCGAAGGTGACCAAGAGCTACGACGTGCTCAATGCCCGGCAGTACCGCGACCTGATGGAGGAGAACGGCGCCGTGTCGGGGCTTCCGGCCGATCTGACCGACCGGACCGACTGGTTCGACGAAACCTACTCGACGGGCGTCAACCAGAACTACCAGTTCTCGGTCTCCAACGGCGATGAAAACTCGTCCTATTACCTCGGCGGCGGCTACACCAACGAAACGGGTATCATCAGCACCACTTCGTCGGACCGCTACAACGTGAAGGCCAGCATCGACAAAAAGATCTTCAAATGGGTTTCGGCCAACGCCTCGACGACTTTCTCGCACTACACCACCAAGGGCACGATCATCTCGGGTCAGGGCGCCAACCGCGCCGGCGTGGTGGTGTCGGCCATCACGACCCCGACCTACGCTCCGATCTGGGACCCCGAGAATCCCCAGCAGTTCTACAATAATTTTTACGGCGCCAACCTCACCTCGCCGCGTGAGAACATGGCCCGCACGGATTACAACCAGGATGTCACCGACCGCCTGCTGCTCTCCGGCGGCCTGACGTTCTACCTGGCCAAGGATCTGACCTTCAAGTCGACGGTTTCGATGGACCGCCGCTGGGTCCACTCGTCGTCGTTCCTCGACCCGATCCGCACCTCCTACGGACGGACGCAGCACGGAACCGCCTCGGACACCCGTTCCGACGATATGCGCATGATTTACGACAACATCCTGACCTGGAACAAATCGTTCGACCGCCACAGCCTCGAAGTGATGGCCGGCACGTCGGCCACGACCTCCGTGTGGGAGCAGCTCTCGGGATCGCGCTCCTATTTCTCGGCCTCCAACAACAACGCCATCCCCAATCTGAATGGCGGCAACAACGGCGGCGTCCGCGGCCAGAGCTACGGCAAATCGGAGTGGTCGATCATGTCCTATCTGGCGCGCGTGTCGTACAACTACGACAGCAAGTACCTCGTGACGGCCAATTTCCGCGCCGACGGTTCCTCGAAGCTGGCTCCCGGCCACCGCTGGGGTTACTTCCCCTCGTTCTCGGCCGCGTGGCGTATCTCGGGAGAGAAGTTCCTGCGCGACGTGTCGTGGATCAACGACCTGAAACTGCGCGCCGGCTGGGGACAGACCGGTAACCAGGCGGGTCTGGCGGAGTACGGCTGGATGCAGCAGTACAGCACCAACTACTACGACTGGACGCTGACCGAGAACGCGCAGGCCGTGCCGACGGTCGGCGGTCGCAGCAACATCAAGAACGAGGACCTTACGTGGGAGACCTCTTCGCAGACCAACGTCGGACTCGATTTCGCGCTGCTGAACAACCGTTTGAGCCTCTCGCTCGACTATTACTACAAGTACACCAAGGACATGCTGATGAGCGTGCCTCTGCCCTCGCCCTATCCCAACATCACGCGCAACGACGGCGAGATGTCGAACCAGGGCTTCGAGATCACCCTTTCGTCGGTCAACATCGCCCGGAAGGATTTCAACTGGTCGACCGACCTGAACGTTTCGCTCAACCGCAACAAGGTCGAAAAACTCAACCTGAAGCAGGTATACTACTACGCCACGACCTCCGACGCGACCAACGACAACGTCGTGCGCATGACTCCGGGCCACCCGCTTTCGATGTTCTGGGGCTATGTCTCCAAGGGGGTCGATCCCGAGACGGGCGACCTGGTTTACGAGGACCGCAACGGCGACGGCGAGATCACGCCGCTGGACAAGACCTGGATCGGCAACGCCAATCCCAAGTTCACCTTCGGCATGACCAACAACTTCTCGTGGAAGGGGCTTAACCTGAACATTCTGATCACGGGCTCCTACGGCAACGACATCTTCAACGCCTCGCGCATCGAGACCGAGGGCATGGCTTCGGCCAACAACCAGACCACCACGGTCCTGCGGCGCTGGCGCATTCCGGGCCAGCAGACCGACGTGTTCCGCTCGGACAACCCCGCCTGGAACGTGAAGAATTCGTCCTACTGGGTCGAGGACGGCTCCTACCTCAAGGTGAAGAACATCACCCTGTCGTACGACATCACCTCGCCGAAGCTCAAGCGCATCAACATCACGCGCATCCAGCCTTACATTTCGCTCCAGAACTTCATCACCTGGACCGGCTATTCGGGCTACGATCCCGAGGTGAGCCAGTCGGAAAGCGCCACGCAAATGGGCATCGACTGGGGAACCTATCCCAACGTGCGCACGGTCGTCGTGGGTCTGAATCTTACTTTCTAACCGCTGAAAAAAGAACCGATTATGAAAAAGATATTATTAATTGCCGCGGGTCTCTCGCTGGGGGTTGCCACCACGTCGTGCAGCCTTGAGAAATTCCCCGAGACGATGTATGCCGAGAACAACACCTCCGGCACGGGCGACAGCGAGACGGCCATCAACACCCGCGAACTGCTCGAAGGCCAGCTTACGGCCATGTACAACTACATGAAGGGCGATCTCCAGACCTACTGGTATCAGCTGACCACGCTCGCCGAGGCGCGCGCCGACAATGCCTACGGCGGCAACATGGCCGAGACGAAGGTCGTCAGCGTCGAGTCGAACCACATCGACAGCGACAACGAATTCGCCTCGAACCTGTGGAACTACTCGATGAACGCCGTGGACTATGCCAACCAGGTCATCTGCAACATCGATCTGGTGAAGGAGAACGATCCGTCGCTCACCGACAAGGAGTACCAGGAGTGGCTCTCCGAAGCGCTCTGCTGGCGCGCCTATATCTGGATGAACATGATGCAGCTTTTCGGAGAAATCCCGATGCTGACCGAAATCCCGCCCGCCATCAACGCCGGGAACGTCGAGGAGGTCTATCCGCTATATTTCCCGGCCCGCGTGTCGAAGCAGACCGTCGGCGAGCAGATCGTCAAGGACATCGAGGAGTATGCCTGCAAATACGCCCCCGACATGGACGCTTCGAACAAATTCCGCATCACCAAGGGCTTCGCCTACGGCCTGATGGCCCGTTTCTACTCCATGCGCGAGTTCCGCGACTGGTCGAAGGTCGTCTCGGCCTGCGAAGCGGTCGAAGGGATGGGGTACAGCCTTTGCGACAAGTACGGCGACCTGTGGGCCTACACCACCGGCGATACGGGCATGGCTGCGATGAACACCCGCGAGTCGATTTTCGAGGTGCAGTGGACCAGCCAGACCTCGGGTTCGTGGATGTGGATGATGTTCCACCGCAACGCCTATGTCCCGGGCGACAGTTTCTCGTGGGCCAAGTGGTGCACGCCGTCGCGTAACCTGACGAAGGCTTACGACGCCGAGGGCGACACCGAGCGCAAGAATGCGTCGGTCGTCTACGACGAATGCGGCTGGTCGTACCACTATCCGAGCGACGAATACGCTTTCATGCACAAGTTCCCGACCAACGTGACCCCGGTTTACCTGATGCGTCTGGCCGAGATCCGGCTCCTGCATGCCGAAGCGCTGGCCAATACGGACGATCCGGGAGGCGCCGCCGACATCGTGGACGAGATCCGCGGCCGCGCCGGCATTGGCAAGCTGACTGCGGCGCAGCGCGCGTCGGCCGACCTGATGCGCGAAGCCGTGCTCCACGAACGCCGTCTGGAACTGGCCATGGAGGGCTTCCGCTGGTTCGACCTGATGCGTTACGGCGACGACTATTCGAAACTGTTCGAAATCTGCGACGGCGTCAACATCAAAGGCTCGGCGTCCTACGACTCCTACTTCCAGACCCGCCGCGCGATGAACGACAACCGCGTGCTGATGCCGGTGCCGACTTCAGTGCTGGAGGATAACACCAACATCGAACAAAACCTGGGCTATTAACCTTAAAATTGCGATTCTGCCATGAAATTCACGATCAATAACAACCTGCGCCTGCTGACCTGCCCGCTGCTGCTCGCCGGAGCCGTATGCTGTTCCAGCGGGAACGACGGCGACACGCCGGCTCCCGGTCCTGGCCCCGATCCCTCGCCCGTGACGGGCGATGTTCTCGCCTATGTCACCTCGGCCGACGGCAACCGCCTGTTCACGGAGGAGGGACTCGACTACTCGAAGGTCTCGATGTCGCCCTACCGGGTCACGATCGACCCCTCGACGACCTACCAGACCGTCGACGGTTTCGGCCCGGCCATCACCGGTGCCACGTGCTACAACCTGCTGCAAATGTCGCAGGCCGACCGCACGGCGATCCTCCGGAAGTGCTTCGACCCCGAAACCGGAGCCGGTTTCAGCTTTATCCGCGTGCATATCGGCGGCTCGGACTTCTCGATGGACGAATACACCTGCTGCGACCGGGAGGGCATCGAGTTCTTCGCCATTCCCGCCGTGGAGAAGGATGGCATCTTTCCGGTGCTGAAAGAGATTCTGGAGATCAATCCCGAAATCAAGATCATGGGTTCGCCGTGGTCGTGCCCCAAATGGATGAAGGGCACGGTCGCCGACCCCTCGAAACCCTACGATTCGTGGACCGGCGGTCGTCTCAATCCCGCCTATTACGACGATTACGCCGAGTATTTTGTGCAGTGGGTGACCGAGATGGAGGAGAACGGATTCCCGATCTACGCCATCACGATGCAGAACGAGCCGCTGAACAAGGGCAATTCGATGTCGCTCTACATGCCGTGGGAGGACCAGCTGGCCTTCGTCAAGAAGCTCGGCCCGGCATTCCGCAAGGCGGGCATCGACACCAAGATCCTCTGCTACGACCACAACTACAACTACGATAACGTCGCCGGCCAGCAGAACTACCCGCTCAACATCTACGCCGACGCCGATGCTGCGCAGTGGGTCGATGGCTCGGCCTGGCACAACTACGGGGGCAGCGTGAGCGAGCTGGACAACATCCGCGCCGCCGCGCCCGACAAGACGATCTACTTCACCGAGGCCTCGATCGGCACGTGGAACTACAATTTCGAGAGCTGCGTGATCGACGACTTCGAGTCGATCTTCCTGGGGACGCTGAGCCGCTACGGCAAAGGGGTTCTGCTGTGGAACCTGATGCTCGACGACAAGGGCGCTCCGAACCGTCCCGGAGGCTGTACGACCTGCTACGGGGCCATCGAGATCAGTTCGTCGGATTACAAGACGCTCAAGTACAACAGCCACTATTACGACCTGGCCCAGTGCGCCAAGGTCATCCGTCCGGGTGCCGTGCGCATCGGCGCGTCGGGTTACACGGCGTCGGGGCTGACCTACCTGGCCTTCCGGAATCCCGACGGATCGAAAGCCTTCGTGGCGCTCAACAGGAGCGCCGGCGAACAGACCGTCGCCGTGTTTGAAAACGCCGACCGTTCGTTCAAATACACCATCCCGGCCAAGTCGATCGCCTCGTTCCGCTGGGGCGCCGGAGCCGAAAACTAACCTTTAAAATTCGCAGAACATGAAAACGCTGAAATATATCGCATTGTCGCTGCTCGCCGCGGCCTGCACGACGGCGTGCAAGGACGATCCCGAACTGCTCACCACCGACGTCGGTCCCGAGATGACCGTCGTTTCGGCCGATGCGTCGGGCGTCTACGGCGGCAAGGTCGACTTCGAGGTGACGATGACCGACCGCTATGCGCTCTCGACGCTCAAGGCGCAGGTATTCTTCGACGACGAGATGGTCGCCGAGGAGGTGATCCGCACCAAAAGCGACGGAACCTACACGGGGGCTGTGACGCTTCCCTTCTACAAGAACATTCCCGACGGCGAGGCCACGCTGCGCTTTGTGGGGCAGAACGTGCGTTTCGGAACGACGACCGTCGACCGGCCGCTCGCCGTATCGCGTCCCAAGCCCGCCTACCTGACGTTCTTCCTCGATGACGCGGAGTACCGCATGGAGCCTACGGGCAACGACTACGAATACGCCGTGACGGACGAGTTCCCGCAGAAGCCGCAGGGCTATATCGCGACGCCCGAACTCGACGCTGCTGGCTCGGTGGTGACCTTCGGCTACGACTCCGGGGGCGATCCCAGTCGGAGCCGGCGGCATCGTCTCCGATTCCACCGACGCCATTCCCTTCGCCAATTCGAATGCCGGAGAGTTCACGATCACCTTCAACCTGCTGACCTTCGAGGGTTCTCCTTTCATCAAACTGCTCTTCGGCGAGACGGAGATGACGATGGTCGACAATGACAATTACAGCATCGTCACCACGCTGACCAAGGGCCGGACCTACACGCTGACGGGCGTTTCGGACTTCGCCGACTGGGATGTGGACCGCGATTTCTTCGACCGCGCCGATGTTTCCGATCCCGAGACGCTGACCTTCCTGCCGATGACGGGCATGTACAAGGTGACGGCCAATTTCAAACACAGCTACCTGCGTATCGAGGCCATGAAGTCGGCCACGGAGTATGCGTCGCTCGCCGCCGACGGTTCGGGCAATGCGATCTGGACGGTCGGAGCCGGTATCGGCAAACCCGTCATCAAGAACGGCGACGGTTGGGATATGGGCTCCACGGGCTTGTGTCTGGCTCGCGTTGCGGACAAGAAATTCCAGATCTCGCTGGTGGCCGGCGTTTCGATCAACGCTTCGAACTTCGACTTCAAGTTCTTCTGGCCGAAGGACTGGGACAAGGGCGAATTCCTGGGTAAGACGGATGCCTCGTTTGCCAATCCCTACGGGGTCCTGACCACTACCAGCGATTTGATCGAGATTTCCGACGGTGGCAACTTGGGGCTTGCCGAGGGCAAGACGCTCGACTTGGGCGGTATCTACCGCTTCACGATCGACGTTTCAGGCGGCACGATGGCCGCGGTGCTGACCGTCGAGAAAGTGGGCGAGCAGGAGCTTCCGCCCGCCGACATCACTGTCAACGGAACGCCGATGACCCAACTCGACGTGGACAACTACCAGCTGGACCTCGACCTGACGCAGGGCCAGACGCTGACGCTGGGCGGCGCCGACGCCTTCACGCCGGCGTGGATCAATCCCGACTTCTTCGAGGCGGCCTCCGCGACGAGCGTCAAGCTGGTCCCCGTCACGGGCAAATACCGCATCACGGCCAACCTGGCGACCCGGGTGATTGATGCGCTGGTGCTCAACGCCGACGGCTCGGGGCTTGCCACGTTGAGCGACGACGGCCACGGGGCGGTTTATTTCATCGGCTACGGCATCGGTTCGCCCGCGGCCGTGAACGAACCGGGCTGGACCACCGAAAAGGGCGTCTGCGTGCCCGAATCCGCTCCCGGCATCTACACGATGACGGCCCAGGCGGGTCTGGAAGGCAGCACGACCCTCGGACAGCGTTTCCGCGTGAGCGGCTGGAGCGGCAAGTTCTTCCGGAACCGCGGCTGGGACGGTCTGGGAGCCTTCACGCTGGCGCCGGGCGCCGAGGCGTTCTTCTCGATCGCCGGGAACGGCAACATCGAGATCGCCTCGGGAGTCACCCTTGAGGAGGGCGCGACCTATCGTCTGACACTCGACGTGACGGCGGGAAAAGACAACCCCGTTTTGTCGCTGGTTAAGAAATAATCGTTAATTTTGCAAACGGAGTGCGCGGCCTCTCGACTGTGCACTCCGTTTGTGAATATGCACTAATCCATTCCAGACATGAAAAATAAAATTCTGTTGAAGAGTCTCGCCGGGCTGTGCGCCCTGGCGGCGGTCGCCTGCGGAGGCGGGCCGGGGCCGCAGGCCCGGAGCGATGTCGCCGTCTACCTCGACGAATCGCAGCCGATTGAAAAACGTGTCGAGGACGCCCTTTCGCGCATGACCCTCGAAGAGAAGGTCGCCATCCTGCATGCGCAGTCGAAATTCTCGTCGGCGGGCGTTCCGCGCCTGGGCATTCCCGAGGTGTGGTGCACCGACGGCCCTCACGGCATCCGCCCCGAGGTCCTGTGGGACGAATGGGACCAGGCCGGCTGGACGAACGACTCCTGCACGGCTTTCCCGGCGCTGACGTGCCTTGCCGCGACGTGGAATCCCGAAATGTCGGCGCTGTATGGCAAATCCATCGGCGAGGAGGCGCGCTACCGCGAGAAGGACATCCTGCTGGGACCCGGCGTGAACATCTACCGCACGCCGCTCAACGGCCGCAATTTCGAGTACATGGGCGAGGATCCCTACCTCTCCTCGCGGATGGTCGTTCCCTACATCGAGGAGGTGCAGAAGAACGGCGTTGCCGCCTGCGTGAAACATTTCGCACTCAATAACCAGGAGGCCCACCGTCACGGCATCGACGTCGAGGTCGACGACCGTGCGTTGAACGAGATCTACCTCCCGGCGTTTAAAGCCGCCGTTCAGGAGGGCGGCGCATGGGCCGTCATGGGCGCCTACAATAAATACAAGGGAGAGCATTGCTGCCACAACCGCTACCTGCTGAACGACATTCTGAAACGCGACTGGGCCTTCGACGGCGTGGTCGTCTCCGACTGGGGCGGCACGCACGACACGAAGCAGGCCGCCGAGAACGGTCTCGACATGGAGTTCGGTTCGTGGACCGACGGTTTGAGCTGGGGTGCCAGCAACGCCTACGACAACTATTACCTCGCCGCCCCCTACCTCGATATGCTCCGCAAGGGCGAGGCTTCGACGGCGACGCTCGACGACAAGGCGCGCCGGGTGCTGCGGCTGATTTTCCGCACGGCGATGAACACCCGCAAACCGTTCGGGTCGCTCAATTCGCCCGAACATCTGGCCGCTGCGCGCCGTATCGCCGGCGAGGGCATGGTGCTGCTGAAAAACGAGGGCGGGGTGCTGCCCATCGACCTCGGGCGTGCGAAAACCATCGCCGTCGTGGGCGAGAATGCGATCAAGATGATGACCGTGGGCGGCGGCTCCTCGTCGCTCAAGGTGCGGCACGAATATACGCCGCTCGAAGGCATCCGCGCCGCTGCGGCCGGCAAAGCCGAGGTGATCTACGAACGCGGCTACGTCGGCGACGTGACGGGCGACTACAACGGGGTCGTGACCGGACAGGATCTCTCGGAAGGACGCTCCGGGGCTCAGCTCCTCGCCGATGCCATCGCCGCAGCCCGCAAGGTGGATGCCGTGGTGTTTATCGGCGGCCTGAACAAGGGCGACCATCAGGATTCCGAAGGCGCCGACCGTTTGCAACTCGGGCTGCCTTACGGACAGGATGCCGTGATCGGGGCTTTGGCCGAAGCCAACCCCAACCTTGCCGTGGTGTTCGTCTCGGGCAAGGCCGTGGCGATGCCGTGGATCGACCGTGTTCCGGCGGTGCTGGAGGCGTGGTTCTCGGGTTCCGAGGCGGGCAATGCGCTTGCCGACGTGGTGTTCGGTGCGGTGAACCCTTCGGGCAAGCTGCCCTTCACGTTCCCCGTGCGGCTGGAGGACAACGGCGCGCATGCGCTGGGCGAATACCCGGGCGCGGACAAGGTGAAGTATAACGAGAGCATCTTCGTCGGTTACCGCTGGCACGACAAGGAGCAGCTCAAGCCGCTGTTCGCCTTCGGCCACGGCCTGAGCTATACGACGTTCGACATTGCCAACGTGCGGGCGGATCGCACGTCGCTTGCAACGACGGGCAGGCTCCGGGTCTCTGCCGACGTGACCAATACGGGCGGACGTGCCGGCGCCGAAGTCGTGCAGCTTTATATCGGCGACAAACTCTCGTCGCTGCCGCGTCCCGTGAAGGAGCTGAAAGGTTTTCAGAAAGTTTCGCTGAATCCCGGGCAGACGCAGACCGTGACTTTCGAGATCACCCCCGGGATGTTGCAGTACTACGACGACGCAAAGGGTGCGTGGGTGGCCGAGCCGGGCGCGTTCACGGCCTATGTGGGCGCCGCGTCGGACGATATTCGCGGCACGGTGGAATTCGAGTTGAAATGATTCCGCAGCCGGAAAGGAGAAGTCCGCGACCTCTGACAGGTCGCGGACTTTTTCATTGTTCGGTCCGGATGCGATAGAGGGCGTGCCTGCGCAGGGGATGCCCCTCGGGCAGGGCGGGGTGGTCGAACTCTCCGACGCACGTCATGCCGAGCTTCTGCATCACGCGCCGGGAACGCCCGTTTCCGACGAACGTGAAGGCGACCAGTTCCGGAATGCCGAGTTTCGCGGCGTGTGCGATGCATGCCCGGGCCGCCTCAGTGGCGTAACCCTGGCCCCAGGCGTCGTGCCGCAGCCGCCAGAGTATCTCGACCTGGCCCTCCAGCCCGCCGGAGAACGTCACGCGGTGCAGTCCGGTGAATCCCAGCAGCTCTCCGTCCGAAAGACGTTCGACGGCATACGGACCGAATCCTTCGGTCGAAAACTCGTCGCGGATGCGGTCGAGCAGGTCGGCCGACTCTTCGGCGGTGAGCGTCGCGGGGAAATACTCCATGACCCGCTCGTCGGCGTTCATGGCGGCGAAAGCCGGCTGGTCTTCCTCCCGCCATGCGCGCAGTGCGAGGCGGGCCGTTCGGGACGGGTAAAGCATACTTGCTTGTTTTGGGTGTTCGGGGAGTGTCGCGGAAGCGCGGAACGGAATGGCCGGTCCGGAAACCTTCTGCCGCCCCTGAATCCGGCGCCGCTTATTCGGCGACCTCCTTTTTCGAGCGTTTGCGCGTGTTGATCGTCAGGTAGCGTTGCAGGGTCTGCTGCAACCGCACGGGGTCGATGTTCAGGCGGATTTCACCGCCCTGTGCGATCGAGATGTCGCCCGTCTCCTCCGAGACGACGACGATGATGGCGTCCGAAATCTCGCTCATGCCGATC
>OGRO01002405.1_pt1 | contig 14648 bp, 10 predicted proteins | sample 1553451 | NCBI WGS metagenome assembly OGRO01 (sample SAMEA2580021, study PRJEB22360) | human gut metagenome
AACGCAGGTGAGATTCTGATCGCACACGAAAATGATAAGACGGCAAAGCAGTTTGCGGAAACCTTCGTAGCACAGAACAAAGTAAAGAAGCTGGAAGAAACAAAATCCAAGATGTCTCTTGATGATCTGTTTACCAAGATCCAGGAAGGCAATCTGAAGGAACTGAACCTGATCGTCAAGGCTGATGTACAGGGTAGTGTGGAAGCAGTGAAGCAGAGTCTCTTAAAGCTGTCCAATGAAGAAGTTGTTGTCAAATGTATCCATGGCGGTGTTGGTGCGATCAACGAATCCGATGTCATTTTGGCAAGTGCATCCTCCGCGATCATCATTGGCTTTAATGTCAGACCGGATGCACAGGCAAAGGCAACAGCAGAGAGAGAAGGCGTTGATGTCCGTCTGTATAAGGTTATTTATCAGGCAATCGAAGATGTGGAAGCTGCCATGAAGGGTATGCTGGATCCGGTATTCGAGGAACAGGTGATCGGTCATGCGGAAGTCAGACAGATCTTCAAGGCATCCGCAGTCGGCAATATTGCCGGTTCTTACGTGCTGGACGGACGTTTCGAGAGAAACTGCAAGGTTCGTATCACAAGAGAAGGCGAGCAGATCTTCGAGGGTCAGCTTGCATCCTTAAAACGTTTCAAGGACGATGTAAAAGAAGTAAAGGCCGGCTACGAGTGTGGTCTTGTATTTGAAAAGTTCAACGATATTCAGATTGATGATATCGTAGAGGCTTATATCATGGAAGAGGTTCCGAGATAAGCTGCAACAAAACAAAGCCATGGCAGCAATGTCATGGCTTTTCAAAGATAGTTAAGGAGAAAATATGCGTAAAAATAGTATTAAAAATATCAGAATTAACGCTGAGGTTCAGAGAGAACTCAGCCGTATTATCCAGCAGGAAATTAAAGATCCAAGAATCCATCCGATGACAACAGTTGTCATGGCAGAAGTTACGCCTGACTTAAAGTATTGTAAGGCTTATATCAGTGTTTTAGGAAACGAGGAAGCACAAAAAAGCACAATGGAAGGTTTGAAGAATGCAAAGCCTTATATCAGAAGAATGCTTGCATCATCTGTAAATTTGAGAAACACACCAGAGCTTACTTTTGTGTTAGACCAGTCCATCGAGTATGGTGTTCATATGACGGGTCTGATTGATGCAGTTGCAAATGAGCTTGCAGCTAAAGAGCCGGCAGAAAGCTCCGAGGGAAAGGAGGCATAAGCGATGGAAAAACGCCCGAACGACACAATAAAGATGCTGCGTGCGGAGTTTGCAAATGCTAGAAAGACAGCAATTGTAGGCCATCTTCATCCAGACGGAGACTGCATCTCCTCGTGTCTTGCCCTGTATCACTATTTAAAGGATAATTATGGTTATGAGGCAGATGTGTACTTAGAGCCATATCCATCTGTTTTTGATATGCTCCCAGATACAGCAGTTATTCGTCATACTGTCAAGCCTGAGGTATATGATGTGGTATATTCACTTGATTGTGCAGATTTAGACCGTATTGGTGCAGGAAAAGAACTTTTTGACAGTGCAAAGAAGCGTGTAATGATTGATCACCATATAAGTAATCCTGTTTTTGGTGATGTCAATTATGTAAAGGGTGAGATCGGTTCTGCATGTGAGGTACTTTATACACTTTTCGAGGAAGATAAGATCAACTACAACGTGGCGATGTGTCTTTATACAGGAATGGTTCACGACACTGGCGTGTTCCAATATTCCAATGTAACACCAGATACACTTACACGCGCGGCAAAGCTGATTGCCTTTGGCATTCCATTTACTGATTTGATTCAGAAGACTTTTTATGAGAAGAGCTTTAATGAAACAAGGGCGAGCGCTTATGCAATATCTAAAGCCGCACAGCTTCTTGATGGCTTTTTCGTATGGTCTTATATGGAAACTAAGGAGATGGAGAGATTTCATATTACATCAGCAGAACTTGACAGCGTTGTAAGTGAGCTTCGAAATATTCGTGGTGTAGACACAGCAGTATTCTTATATGAAATAGAGTCGGGCGTATGGAAATGCAGTTTCCGCTCAAACCATGTTGTGAATGTCAGTGAGCTGGCAGTTTCATTTGGCGGCGGAGGTCATGTTCGTGCATCAGGATGCACGTTTTATCATAAGAAGCCGGATGAGATTATTACGGAGATCGTAAATCGCATTCCGAAGGAGGATTATGCAGGCAGAGCATTATAATGGACTAATTGCAGTCTGGAAGGAGCAGGGATATACCTCACACGATGTTGTGGCAAAGCTTAGAGGTATTTTGCACCAGAAAAAAATTGGTCATACTGGTACACTTGATCCGCAGGCCCAAGGTGTTCTGGCTGTCGGATTAGGTCTTGGAACAAAGACATTTGATCTATTGCCGGATCACTGGAAAACTTACGAGGCAGAGGTAACATTTGGTGTTCAAACAGACACGGAGGATATCTGGGGAAATATTTTAAAGACACATGATGTTTCAAAAACGCCGGAAGAGATTATACAGGCAATTTGTTCCTTTGGGGGAACTTATGATCAGATACCGCCTATGTATTCAGCAAAGAAAATTGATGGAAAAAAATTGTACCAGCTTGCAAGAGAAGGAAAAATTGTTGAGCGAAAGGCAGTACCAGTCACGTTAAAGGATATTCAGGTTTTATCTGTAAAAGACAACAAGGCACGTTTTATTGTCACCTGCTCTGCCGGAACATATATCCGTACACTTTGTGTCGATATCGGAAAAAAGCTTGGCTGTGAAGCCTGCATGAGCAGTTTAACAAGAGTTATGGCAGGTGGATTTTCAAAAGAACAGGCATTGACACTCGAAAAAATAAAAGAGCTTGCCGATAAAAATGAACTGGAGAGCCGCTTAATTAGCATTGACACTGCCCTTGGTCATTTTCCAAAAGTAATCGCATCAAACGAATTTGAAAAACAGCTTAAAAATGGAAATGCGATCAGTATTAATGCTGTTTTGGGGTTACAAGAGGCATCTATAGATGTTTGCAGTCATGATATTTGCGTACGCCTGTATCTAAATAATAATGGACTAGACGAATTTATAGGTGTATATCATCTTGACAAAAGCAGTCGTTTACTGAAGCCTGTAAAAATATTCTATCGAAATTAATACCAGGCAGCGATAAAGAAAAGGAGACCAACGATGCAGGTAATTTGCAATACAGAGGATTTTCAGATCACAGAGAAGACCGCGGTCACGCTTGGTAAATTCGACGGAATCCATAAAGGTCATCAGCGTCTTTTAAATGCTTTGCTTGAAAAGAAAAAGCAGGGACTAAAGACTGTAGTGTTCACATTTTTTGTGCCGCCAATTCCGGGACGTGAGGATGTGCGTCAGTTGACACCAAACGATGAGAAAAAGAAATTTCTAGAAGCTTATGGAATAGATTATCTCATTGAATATCCATTTACCGAAAAGGTTCGCCATACTGCGCCAAAAGATTTTATCCGGGAAATTTTATGTAAAAAACTTTGCGCGGCATTTGTTGCAGCAGGACCAGATTTTTGTTTTGGCTATGAGCGAAAAGGAAATGTAGCACTTTTAGAAAAAATGTCATCCTTATGTGGTTATGAATTTGAAGTGTTTGATAAGGTCTCTTATAAAGGAGAGCCAATCAGTAGCAGCAGGATTCGTGCATGCATCAGTGAGGGACAGATGGAGGATGCGTGTGAAATGCTTGACCGTCCGTTTTCACTTAGTGGTACAGTTATTCACGGAAAAGCAATTGGTCATACTATAGGCTTTGCAACAATGAATCTTGTCTGGCCGGAAGATAAGCTGCTTGTTCCAATAGGCGTATATCTTTCAAAGGTGAAGATTGGGGGAAACACATATCAGGCAATTACAAATGTTGGTCATCGCCCAACAGTTGAAAAAGATGCCGCAAAATCTGATTTACTTTTAGAAGCACATCTGCTACAATATAGCCAAATGGCGTATGGTGAGGAAATTGAGGTTAGTCTCTTCCATTATGAGAGACCAGAGGTGCGCTTTTCTGGCCTTGATGCACTAAAAGAGCAGTTAAAAAAAGATACCCTTGCATGCGTTACTTATTTTGAAGAGAGGGGAAACGATGGCAAAAAGGAAGGATTCATCGAAGAAAAAGCGTAAAGGCTCAGGCAATGGACTTCTGATTGCAGCTGTGCTGCTGACAATATTATTTCTGGCAGGCGTGATGAGCCTTGGAGCTTTGTATTATCTTGAGAAAAACAAAGAAAAACCGCAGACCATTCCGCCAAAGATAACAGAAGCAGCTGCTGTTGTGACACAGACAGAAGAACAGACAAAGGAGTCTGATAACAAAAATACAAGCGAAGATTCACAGGGGGAATCTGTTTTGGAAAAACAAAGCGAGGAAACGTCTGAGAGTGAGTCAGAGCTGGAGATGTCTTCTGAATCAGAAAGTCAGACAAAAGAAGATGAGTCTGAGTCAGAAGAGGAAAGCACAGAGGAAGAATCAACTGAGAGTGAAGAAGTTCGAGAGGCAAAGGAAGCTGTTCTTGAAAAGTATAAAAATCTCGGTATGATCACTGGTGTGCGCAATTATTTGAATATGAGAAAAGGACCGTCAACTGATTATGAGATTTGCGGTGTAATTTTCAAAAATTGTGCCGTAGAAATCTTAGAGGAAAAGGACGGCTGGATGAAGATTGAGTCTGGCGGTGCGACAGGTTATGTTTCTGCTGAGTATGTTACGACAGGAGAGAAGGCAAGAAAGCTTGCGCTTTCAAGTATGAAATATATGGCAGAGATCCTGACAGATTCTGTTGATGCATTATATGAGCCAAAGGAAGGTGCAGACGTTATTACGACCTTCTTAAAGGGTGAGCGCTATGATATAAATGGAGAGACAAAGGACTGGGTTGAGATCGAAGCTGTTACGGAGCTGTCCGGATATGTCAAAAGAGAAACAGTTTACACAGGATATTTCCTTGATGAAGCAATTTACTTCTCACTTGATGGTGTATCAGAAACTCGACAAGATCTTATTCGAAAAGCATTTGAATATTATGGAGGCACTTACGTCTGGGGAGGCAAGCAGCTGACGGCAGAGGGCGGTGTGGACTGCTCAGGTTACACAATGTGTCTGTATAAACTCTTTGGCGTGCAGCTTCCAGAGTTTTCTGGTGCGCAGGCAGAGGTAGGTATGACTGTTGATGAAGATACGATTCGCCCTGGCGATTTGATATTCTATGTCGGCCGTTACCCTGGTGTGATTGGTCATGTCGCAATTTATATTGGAAATGGCAAGATCATTCATGCAGCATCTGAGTCAAAGGGTATCTGTGTCAGCAGCTGGAAATATGGTCCGCCTGTCATCATGAAAAATGTGATGGGAGATTAAGAAAAAACCTTTGACAAAGAGCAATTTCTGTGATAGTATATCACATGTGTGCGCCATGCCCCAGCAACAGGATACTCCAACCATTGCCTGGGCAAAGGTCAGAATAAAAATATTAGGAGGAATTAACAATGATTTCCAAGGAAAAGAAAGCTGAAATTATCGCTGCTTACGGCAGAACACCAGAGGATACCGGATCACCGGAGGTTCAGATCGCTATCTTAACAGCACGTATCGCTGAGCTTACCGCTCATCTTCAGGAGAACCCGAAGGATCATCATTCCAGAAGAGGTCTGCTGATGATGGTAGGACAGAGAAGAGGTATGCTGGACTACTTAAAGAGCAAGGATATCGAGGCTTACCGTACCTTAATCGAGAAGTTAGGTATTAGAAAGTAATTTGTAACTATTAAGAGCCAGGCAGATTCAAAGAAAAAATCGAGGGGCTCTGAATAGTTTAGCGATTAGGGTGGAGAAATCCACCCTATATTTGTATCAAGACAGCGATGGAAAATGATGACAAGATAGTGTCGCTGTCATGGTCGTATTTGAAGGCAGAAGTGCTCCGAGACCGCTCAAGAACAGATAAGCGCTGTTTATCTGCTGTTTAGTAGTTTCGGCACCTTCTGCAAAAAAGATAAACGTTGTGCAAAAAAGATGCACAGGAATGAGGACAATATGTATAAGAGTTATTCTATGGAACTCTGCGGCCGTACCCTTACGGTAGATGTAGGCAGAGTAGCAGCTCAGGCGAATGGCGCTGCATTTATGCATTATGGTGATACAACTGTATTATCAACAATCACTGCATCTGAGAAGCCAAGAGACGGAATCGACTTCTTCCCATTAAGCGTTGAGTATGAAGAGAAGATGTATGCAGTAGGAAAGATCCCTGGCGGATTCAACAAGAGAGAGGGAAAAGCATCTGAGAACGCAGTACTTACATCCCGTGTTATCGACCGTCCGATGCGTCCGTTATTCCCTAAGGATTACAGAAATGATGTTACATTAAATAACCTTGTTACATCTGTTGATCCTGAGTGCAGACCAGAGTTGGTTGCCATGCTTGGTTCTGCTATCGCAACTGCAATTTCAGATGTTCCATTCTGCGGACCATGTGCAATGACACAGGTTGGTATGATCGATGGAGAATTCATCATTAACCCATCTCAGAAACAGTGGGATGAGGGTGATTTGAAGCTTACAGTTGCATCTACAAGCACAAAGGTTATCATGATCGAGGCTGGTGCAAATGAGATTCCTGAAGACAAGATGATCGAAGCAATCTATAAGGCACATGATGTAAACCTTTCTATCATTGAATTCATCAACAAGATGGTAGAAGAAGTTGGTAAGCCAAAGCATGATTATGTAAGCTGCGCAATTCCGGAAGAATTATTTGCAGCTATGAAAGAGATCGTAACTCCTGCTGAGATGGAAGTCGCTGTATTTACAGATGAGAAGCAGGTAAGAGAAGAAAATATCAGACAGATCAGAGAGAAATTCGAAGAAGCATTTGCTGACAATGAAGAATGGCTTGCTCTGATCCCTGAAGCATTATATCAGTATCAGAAGAAGACAGTAAGAAAGATGATCTTAAAAGATCGTAAGAGACCGGATGGACGTGCAATCAACCAGATCAGACCACTTGCTGCAGAGGTTGATATCATCCCTAGAGTACATGGTTCTGCAATGTTCACTCGTGGACAGACACAGATCTGCGATATCGTAACACTTGCTCCATTATCAGAGATCCAGAAGATCGATGGATTAGATGAGAATGTAGTATCCAAGAGATACATGCATCACTATAATTTCCCATCATATTCTGTAGGTGAGACAAAGGTATCCAGAGGACCGGGACGTCGTGAGATCGGACATGGTGCACTTGCTGAACGTGCATTACTTCCTGTATTACCATCTATAGAAGAGTTCCCATATGCGATCCGTGCCGTATCTGAGACATTTGAGTCAAATGGTTCTACTTCCATGGCATCTACCTGTGCATCCTGTATGTCACTGATGGCTGCCGGTGTACCATTAAAGTCAATGGTTGCAGGTATTTCCTGTGGTCTGGTTACAGGTGATACAGATGATGATTATGTAGTATTAACAGATATTCAGGGCCTGGAAGATTTCTTCGGAGATATGGACTTCAAGGTAACAGGTACTTATAAGGGTATCACAGCAATCCAGATGGATATCAAGATCCACGGACTGACAAGACCGATTGTAGAAGAAGCTATCGCAAGAACAAGAGAAGCAAGATTATTCATTATGGATGGCGTTATGAGCAGTGCAATTCCTGCACCAAGAACACATGTTAATGAATTTGCTCCAAAGATCGTTCAGATCAAGATCGATCCTGATAAGATCGGTGAGGTAATTGGTCAGAGAGGAAAGACGATCAATACGATCATCGAGGAGACAGGCGTTAAGATCGATATCGATGATGACGGAAACGTATCTGTATGTGGCGTTGAACAGGAGAGCATGGACAAGGCTATGAACATGATCAAAATGATCGTTGAGCCACTTGTTGTTGGTGATGACTACAAGGGTAAGGTTGTTAAGATCCTTGACTGTGGCGCAATCGTTTCACTTGCACCAAACAAAGATGGTCTGATCCACATTTCAAAGCTTTCTGACAAGAGAGTTGCAAAGGTAGAAGACGTTGTAAATGTAGGCGACGACGTTGTTGTTAAGGTTATCAAGATCGACGAAAGAGCTGGACGTATCAGCCTCAGCTTAAAGGACGTAGAGAATAAATAAAAAACAAAAAATATACAGGAGGGTATGTGTGTGAAATACGGACATTTTGATGAAGCCAGAAAAGAATATGTAATAGACAGACCGGATACTCCGGCACCTTGGGCGAACTACCTTGGTTCGCCTGCCTATGGTGCGATTATCTCCAATAATGCAGGTGGTTACAGCTTTGAAAAGAGTGGTGCGAACGGAAGAATTATCCGTTACATCTTCAACAGCTTTGACCAGCCGGGAAGATATGTATACTTAAGAGATGACGATACTTCAGATTTCTGGTCAGCATCCTGGCAGCCGGTAGGCAAGAGCCTGAATGAATACAAGAGCGAGTGTCATCACGGAACTGCTTATACCAATATCATGGCAGATTATTCCGGTATCCATTCTGAGGTACTTTATTATGTACCGCTGGATAAGACACATGAGGTATGGAATGTAACTCTTACAAATAAATCCAATAAGACCAGACATCTGTCTGCGATCGGTTTCTGTGAATTTACAAACGACTGCAACTATGAGCAGGATCAGGTAAACTTACAGTATACATTATTTATTTCAAGAACCTACTACAGAGATCAGAAAATCCTTCAGGTGATCAATGAGAATGTAGTGAATGATTCAGTGGATGGAAATGCTGTAAACAAGCGTTTCTTCGGACTTGCAGGCAGTGAAGTTGCTTCTTACTGTGGAGATAAAGAAGAATTCCTTGGTATGTATCACACATATGCTGATCCGGTTGCTGTTATCAATGGTGACTGTGGTAATAAATTAAATTATAACGAGAATTCTTGTGGTGCACTTCAGACAAAGATCACACTTGAGCCGGGCGAATCAAAGACATTTTCATTTATTCTTGGCATGAAGGATGAAGCTACAGCAAATGAGATCATGAAAGCCTATGAAGATGAGAAGACCTGTGCTGCAGAGCTTCAGGAGCTGATCGATTACTGGCATGGCAAGTTAGATAACTTCCAGGTTAAGACACCGAGCGAGTCATTTAACAACATGATCAATACATGGAATTCTTATCAGTGCTTTATGACCTTTATCTGGTCAAGAGCTGCATCCTTTACATACTGTGGCCTGAGAAACGGTTATGGCTACAGAGATACCGTACAGGATATTCAGGGTATCATCCATCTTGCACCGGAAATGGCGCTGGAAAAGATTCGTTTCATGTTATCCGCTCAGGTAGATAATGGTGGCGGACTTCCGCTGGTTAAGTACACACACAACCCTGGTCATGAGGATACACCGGATGATCCATCTTATGTAAAAGAGACCGGACATCCTGCATATCGTGCAGATGATGCATTATGGTTATTCCCGACCATTTACAAATATATCGCAGAGTCAGGTAATATCGGCTTTATAGATGAGGTTATCCCATTTGCAAATAAGGATGAAGGAACTGTATACGAGCATTTGAAGAGAGCAATCGACTTCTCTATGAACCGTCTGGGTGATAATGGAATGCCTGCAGGACTTCATGCGGACTGGAACGACTGCTTAAGACTTGGCAAGCGTGGAGAATCTACATTTGTAGCAATGCAGCTTTATTATGCAATGACTGTAATTAAGTATTTTGCAGAGTTAAAAGACGATGCAGATTATATTGACTATATCAATGAGATCCAGTATAAGATGGGTAACACAATTCAGGAGAAATGCTGGGAAGATGACCGTTATATCCGTGGATATAAAGAGGGTGGTATGGTGATCGGTTCCAAGAATGATCCTGAAGCAAGTATGTGGCTGAACCCTCAGTCATGGGCAGTTATCAGCGGTCTTGCTACCAGAGAACAGAGCGAGCTTGCATTGGAATCTGTTCACAGAGAATTAAATACACCATATGGTGTCAGACTGATGTTCCCACCATATAAGAAACATGCGTTTGACGGAGCGTTAATGCTTCTGTTCAATGCAGGAACAAAGGAGAATGCAGGTATCTTCTCACAGCCACAGGGCTGGATCATCCTTGCTGAAGCATTGATGGGACATGGTAATCGTGCATTTGAATACTTTGACGAGAGTTCACCGGCATCTATGAATGATAAGGCCGAGGTTCGTAAGTTAGAGCCTTACTGCCATGGTCAGTTCACGGAGTCAGTTGGAAGTCCTTATGAAGGCCGTTCCCATGTTCACTGGCTGACAGGAACAGCATCTACCTGTATGGTTGGATGTGTTGAGGGTATCATGGGTATGCGTCCTGATTTCTACGGAATTAAGATCGCACCTGCAGTACCATCTGACTGGAAAGAGTTCAATATCACAAAGAACTATCGTGGCAAGAAGTTAAATATTCATGTTACAAATCCGGACGGACATGAAAGTGGCTGCCAGAGCATGACTGTAAATGGAAAGGTAATGGAAGATAACTACATTCGGTTTGATGAACTGGATGATGTAAATGAGATTACACTCGTTATGTAATTTATGAATAATTTCATATAAAGTATCAAACAATAGGCAGGAAGAAATGAAAAAATCTTCCTGCCTGTTATTTTTTTGCAAAAAAGTTATGGTTGAATGGAAAAGCAAAAATGATATTCGATTTATACAGGCGGAACATTTCTGACTATAAGAAAGGAAGTCGTTTACATGGATCAGGAATTAAAAAGACAGGACCTCATTGTAGAAAATGGTCAGATCATCATAAATGGAAACAAAGAAAAATATAATATATTGTTACTTGATATCATTGGGGAGATTGAGGGACATGTCAGTCTGCCGTCCGATACCAAGACTACAAAATATGAGCATATATTGCCGGAGCTTGCGGTTGTTCAGGATGACGAAAGCATCAAAGGTGTACTCGTATTATTAAATACAGTAGGCGGGGATGTAGAAGCAGGCCTTGCAATAGCAGAGATGCTGGCATCAATCAGCAAACCGGTTGTTACACTGGTGCTTGGAGGGAGTCATTCGATCGGTGTGCCGCTTGCGGTATCAGGTAATGTATCATTTATCGTACCGACAGCAACGATGGTTGTGCATCCTCTCAGAGTATCCGATACCGTGCTAGGTGTGAGACAAAATTACGAATATATCGAACGGATGCAGGACCGAATCATACAGTTTACGTCTTGTCATTCCAAGATCGGTGAAGATTCATTAAGATCGATCATGTTCAATACACAGGAATTATCCAAAGATATCGGTTCGGTTCTTGTTGGAAAAGAAGCGGTCGAATGCGGCATTATTGACAGGATCGGAGGAATATCGGCTGCATTAAACAAACTCTATGACTTGATAAATTGATGGAATGATAGTAAAATAGGCTGATGGTTCGTTTTTTTTACGGCTATTGGCCGGTACATAGAAAAACGGTATAGATAGAGAAAACAATAAAACAGTGCTGGTTATACAGCGGATTGGAGCAATTATGTCACTATTAGAATCAATCATTATGGGAATCATTCAGGGAGCAACCGAGTTCCTTCCCGTCAGCAGTTCAGGACATCTCGCAATCTTTAAGAACATGTTTCATGTAAATACAGATACAGGCATCATGTTTGATATCCTGCTTCATTTTGGCACACTGGTTGCCATCTTTATTGTGTATTGGAAGGATATTGTTGAACTGATCGTAGAAGGATTTACGATTATCGGTCTTGCCTGCTGCAATGTAGGGAGATTTTTTGCAAATCTGTTTTCCAAGGAGAAGAAACCATATCGTAAGATCATTGAAACGGAATACCGTAAATTCGTAATGCTTGTTATTTTATCAACACTTGTAACTATGGTGATCGCACTTCCGTTTGAGAGTAAGATTGAAAATGCCGGAAATACTTTATTAGTTCCGGGATTTTGTCTCTGTATCACATCTGTGATTTTATTTATTGCTGATCGTGTTCAGAAGGGCAATAAAGGACCGGCAGAGGCTACATATAAGAATTCGTTATTTATCGGTCTGGCTCAGGGTATTGCAACTCTTCCCGGTATTTCCAGATCGGGCTCTACGATCACAGCAGGTCTTGCATGTGGATTTAACAGAGAATTTGCAGTAAAATATTCATTCATCATGTCGATTCCGACAATTCTTGGAGCATGTATTCTTCAGATCCCGGATCTGGCAGGTGCAAGTCTTACCGGATCAGAGATCCTGAATTATGTGATCGGTATGATCGTTGCGGGCGTTGTAGGCTTTCTTTGTATCAAAGTGATGCTGAAATCAGTAAAGAACAATAAATTCAAGGGATATTCCATTTATTGTTTATGCGCAGGTGTGATATCTGTCATTTATTATTTTGTACGTTAATTTAAGTAAGTAAGTGGGAGAAGAAAATGGCTGAAACCAGAAAGAAAAACGGGACGGCAAAACAGAACGGAACGACCAGAGCCACCGGTGGAACCGGGAAAAATGGTACGGGGAAAAAAAATAGTACAGCTAAAAGGTCAAATACAGTATCGAACCCAAATACATCAAAAAAACAGATGGAACAACAGATAGAAGAAGATAACAGGGAAGTACGTCTGGAAGTAATCCTGTTAGTCATTCTTGCTTTTTCCATATTCTTGATGATCGCTAACTTTGGCAAATGTGGAAAGGTCGGCGATGCAATATCCGGTTTCCTGTTTGGTGTGATCGGATTTGCCGAATACATATTTCCGGTATATCTTTTTATATCATCGGCATTTATTATTTCCAATCTTGGTAATAAAAAGGTTAGAAATGAAGTAATCTATATCGGTGTGGTTCTGATGATCATATCGATGATCAGCCAGATGATCTTCACAACCGATTATTTATCTGTAAAACAGTTATATCTGGATGGATATAAGGAGCATATGGGCGGTGGAATTATCTGTGGCGGTTTGTTCTTTATTTTCAGAAATACGATCGGTATCGTGGGCGTAACACTGGTAATGATCCTTGGTGCGCTTGTTATGTTTGTCCTGATCACGGGAATCTCAGTGATCGATACATTTAAGGATCTGATCAACAGCTTTTACAGGGAAGAAGAATATGAGGAACCGGAGCAGGAGTGCAGACCGGTTAAAAAGAATAAGAAAAAGTCCGGAAAGTCCGGAAACAGCCAGGTAAGGCTTGAGAACCTGAAGGTCTATGAAAGCGGTGAAAAGCAAAAGGGCAAAGCGAAGGACTTCTTTGAGAATGAGGATGAGATTCATGAAATAAATGTACCGGATGACGATTTTCTTACATTTAATAATGATGTAGAGAAGATTGTACTTCATGATGAAAGAGAAGAACAGATACCGGTATCGTTTGCGAAGAAAACGTCGGTTACAAAGAGCAGGAGAAAATCAGAACCTGCTCCTGTAGAAACGGCAGCCGGTGTTTCGTCGGCAGTTCCTATGGGTGATACACAGGAGATTCCTGTTCAGCAGACAAAAGACATCTTTGATGCAGAATTTGAGGATGAAGAAGATGTTCTTTCCGGTGCGATCAATGGAAATGAGCATCCGGAGGTTGTCAGTGTGATACCGGATGATTATGATCCGGATATGGATTCTGCGTTTTCCAGTGTGACAGGAAAGACAGAGAACTCTCAGACGGTGAAGAAGCCTGCACCGGCGGCAGACAAGCCCGGACAGAAGAACTATAAAGAGGGAGCAAAGTATAAATTTCCGGGATCCAATCTTCTGGCACAGCCGCCGAAGAATCACAATGCGAACCGGGATGCACAGGTACGTTCTACAGCGATCAAGTTGAAGAATACATTGGAAAACTTTGGTGTTAATGTTACGATCACAAATTATAGCTGCGGACCGGCGGTTACCCGGTTTGAAATGCAGCCGGAGCAGGGCGTTAAGGTCAGTAAGATCCTTGGTCTTGCCGATGATATCAAGTTAAATCTTGCAGCTGCTGATATTCGTATCGAAGCTCCGATCCCCGGCAAGGCAGCGATCGGAATCGAAGTACCAAACAAAGAAAATTCAATTGTTGCATTTCGCGAACTGGTGGAATCGGATAATTTCAAGAATTCCAAATCCAACATCGCATTTGCAGTCGGTAAAGATATCAGTGGACAGGTTATTGTTACGGATATAGCCAAGATGCCGCATCTGCTGATCGCCGGCGCCACAGGCTCCGGTAAATCGGTCTGTATCAATACGCTGATAATGAGTATCTTATATAAGGCAAAACCGGAAGAAGTAAAACTGATCATGATCGATCCGAAGATGGTAGAGCTTGCCTGTTATAATGGCATTCCACATCTGCTGATCCCGGTTGTAACCGATCCGAAGAAGGCATCCGGTGCACTGAACTGGGCGGTAGAGGAAATGACCAGAAGATATCAGATGTTTGCAGAATGTGGAGTCAGAAATATACAGGGATATAATGACAAAGTAGAACAGGCACTTGCTTCCGGATCAGTAGATGATGAGAAGCTAAAGAAAATGCCGACGATCGTTGTGATTGTGGACGAGCTTGCCGACCTGATGATGGTTGCTCACGGAGAAGTGGAAGACGCGATTGTCCGTTTGTCACAGCTTGCCAGAGCGGCAGGTATCCATCTGGTTATAGCAACTCAGCGTCCATCGGTAGAT
>OGRO01002423.1_pt1 | contig 14543 bp, 12 predicted proteins | sample 1553451 | NCBI WGS metagenome assembly OGRO01 (sample SAMEA2580021, study PRJEB22360) | human gut metagenome
TGTGGCAGTTAATCCGTCTATCAGTATCCCCTTTGGTAGCCGCCGCTACGCTTGCCCTCGGTATTACGCTTGAGGTCCTGTATCTTTTCGTCACTGTCCTGCTTGAATTTAAGCAGCTTATCCTCAAACGACATATCCTCTCTCGCATGAGCAAATTCAAAAACCTCCGGAGGACGGTTGCCGAGTCCTGTGTCGCGTGGTCTTTCTCTGTCCCTGTCGCGGCGATCATCTCTTTTTTTCCTTTTCGGAGCGTCACCCAAAGTCCTCTTTATCGAAAGACCGATTTTGCCGTTGTCATCAACCGACATTACCTTTACCTTGACCTCCTGACCCACGGTCAGGTGCTTGCTTATATCCTCCACATACTCATTTGAAATTTCCGAAATATGTACAAGACCGGTTTTGCCGCCCTCCAGCTCGACAAATGCGCCGAACGCCGCAATTCCGGTAACCTTTCCCTGAAGTATACTGCCCGCTTCAATCTGCATATCCTAAAAAAATCCTCCTCGGAGCGCTGCCCCCGGCAGCGTCACTATGTATAATAAAATTATTTTCCACAAGATTAAGTTTTCGCCGCGCGAAACCGTATTCCGCTGCACAAAGCCGTTACGCCCCGCAGCATATGACACCGCGCATTTAACAGCCAACTGCCGCACAGAATATTGTTATGCCGCAAAGCTGACGCTGTATAAAAACCGCAGCCGCACTAAAATAGTACCGCGCCGCGAAACTACCTCATCGCAAAGCACCGCTATGCCGAAAAACGGCAATCAATGTCAACCGTTTTTGTTTACATGACCGTATCAGACATACAGACATCTGCTATTTTTTTGTAACATCCTCATAAACACGCTCGTTCGCCTTTACAAGTCCGAGCTTTTCGCGAGCCATCCGTTCAAGATACTCGTCCTTTTCGGTATTTTTGTATTCCTCGCGCAGGCGCTGCTCCGTGAGCTTTTCCTCCGCAATCTTATCCTCATAATCCTTAGCCACACGACTGCACCGTGAAAGTGTAATCTGTTGGCTCGCGAATGTATATACAACATATGCAAACAGAAACAAAAGCATACCGTTTTTCAGCAGCTTTTTAAAAGAAAAGTTTTTAACTTTTTTTGGTCTTTGTGCAGACATATCCATTTCACCTTATAAAAATGATATTTTAATTATATATCAATACCCCCGCTTTGTCAATAGTCTTTGCCTGTTTTTTATTCGTCAAACGTAATAAAAATAAATGCGCAGTCTACTCACTTTTTTACAGACCGCGCCCCGCAGTGCCGCTGTTTGACCGCAGAATAACCGCACGGCAAAAAAACAGACCCGACACACTCCGCCTTGCCGGCGAAGCATATCAAGTCTGAGAATTGTTCAATTTTTTGAAGCTTCCGATTATTTTCCGAATACAACCTTGCGGTTATCCATTATTCAATGATGCAGAACGAACACGGCGTATATCCGTATTCCTCCGCCTGCTCTTTGGTAAAACGCCGCAAATCGTCCTTGCCCTTGACAAACTGGCAGTTTTCCTTATGGTACCTTTCGCCCGTTCTTGTGACGTAATATATCTCCTTATCTGCGCGCACCTTACCGCTGTACGCATAGCCGCCGAATACACCCAGACACATCGCAAGACACAAAACCGCAATGAGCTTTGTGCGTCTTTCGGCGCAGTTAATTCTTGTCAGCAGGCTCGGATGAAGCATATAAAAAGCAAAATCGTCTGCAAAGCTCTCGCGCTGAACCTTTGAATATATCGCCTCCGGCTCGTTAAAGCTCGGGTCACAGATATGCCCCAGCTCATGGAGCAATACAACGCACTTGTCATTCTCGGAAAGCGTGGAATTCAAAAATACAAATTTCAGGCTGCCCTTTATGTACACAAACGCGTTGTGCCGCATTACCTCCTCCTGAAGTCCGAGTTGGTTTATCAGCGTACCAATCCCACCGGAGTCAAGCCGCAGCGGGTCAAACGGAATTACCTCATATGTGTATTCCTCTATAATCTTTACAATTTCGCTGTGTTTAGCCGAGGATGGAATTCCGAATCGGCGGCATACCTTATACGCCGCCTTCCTTGCCGGCTCATTCTTCGGCATCGTTATCCTTTATCTTTCTGACTAAATCAAGTATTGCCTTTTCGTCCTCGGTCAAATGTACTACCGGCTTCATACCCTCGTATGCCGCCATTGTCGGAAGAACCTTGTCCGGATAGTATACGCGGTTAACCTCTGTCCTTGCAACGGCTTCAACGGTATGCTTGCCCATCTCGTCAAGAGCCTCAAACCTCTTGAGCATCTCCAATGAACGGTCATCCGTTACAACCGGTCCGCTTGCCACTACCGAAATGTCAAGCTCGTTCAGTATTCTGTTTACGGTATCAAAGCCGGACACTCCCACGCCGTTCTTCAGAATGAAATTAAGCGTCGTTCTCGGAATATTCATGTGCTTTGAAAAGTTCTCGATTGTCTTAAATTTTTCCTTTATTCTTCTTTTGATAAGAACCTGATATGTGTTGTTTTCCGTTTTAATCACCTTCTCCTTTTTATTATATTTATTGTATCACATTTCTTGTATAAGGTCAATACTTAAATCGGTATTTTTTGCAAATTTTCGTATATTTCAACAATAAAACTTTTAAAAATGTCACTTTTATACAATTTTTTTGCCGCCCTGCTCCGCATTTTGACATAAAAAAACTGCCCTCGTAAGTACCGGATTTACGGTCCGACCTTTTGAAAGCAGCTCGTTTCAAAGCGTTATTATTCGATTATTTCTATATATCCGTCAGTCAGAGGCAGCTTCTGCCCCAAAGGCTCACCCTTGCGCGCTCTGCCGCGGTGAATCATGACATTGCCGTTCTTTCCCGCATATATGCACTCATAGCCGTAAAACGCGCGCAGGATTCCATCGGCGGTATCTGCAGCCATGTCCGCGGTGACGGTCCAGTCCTTCTCGGTCTGTGCCGCGATATATTCGCCTTCGCCCTGTTTTTTTGCGCCACGCCAAAGACTGTCAAAATTCTTCACAAGCCTTTTAAGCATATCGGGCAGCAGTCCCAAAGCCTTCTCCATAAACGTATCAAGATTTTCGTCCTTTGCAAGGTTAAAGCTCTCCTGCATAAGAATATCCCCTGTGTCAAAGCCTTCCGCGATTTTATGGATTGTCACGCCGCTTTTTTTCGCGCCACTTAAAATCGCGTGCGGCATAGGCCACGAGCCGCGACCCAGCGGCAGCAGCGACGGATGAATATTCACAATCGGAAAATCCTCCGTCACGGGGATTTTATAGTAGTACCCCGCGCATACCGCCGCATGAACGCCGCTTTCGCGCAGCCGTTTTATGTCCTCGGCGGTTATCCGCGAAAGGGGGTACGGGATTTTGTTTTCCTTTGCAAAGGCGATGATTTTGGTGTTAAACTCGGTTACATTGTCGGTTTTACAGGTGAAAACCTCCGCAATCTCCGCCCCCGCATTTTGCAGCCACAGCGGCGCGGGATAAAACAAATCAATTCCGATGTATGCAATTTTCAATGGCTGTTCCCCCCGTTAACTCAAAAATGAAAATGTAAACGCTGATTTTGTGCAGTCAACCCTTTTTGCGGTTCGGATATTTTTTACATCTCCAAATTTACCGTATTTCCATTCGCTCTTTCAATCCCGAATACCGCACGCTTATATTATTATTCTGCACAAATTTTTCAAGAATTTCCGTCTTACCTACAAGTATAGCCATTTTTTTCGCTCTTGTTACAGCCGTATACAAAAGATTTCTGGTCATAAGCAGCCTGTGCGTGTCGAACATCGGCATTATCACAACGTCAAACTCGCTGCCCTGGCTCTTGTGAACGGTTATCGCGTAGGCAAGCTCCAGCTCGTCAAGCGAAAGAAAATCGTAAACCGCCTTGCGGTCATCATCAAACATCACCGTCATGTTCTTTTCGTGAAGGTCAATGTCTGTGACAAAGCCAACGTCGCCGTTGAATATCCCCTCGCCCTCGCTGCCGTCCGAAACCCGCGTCCAGTGCGCATCATAGTTATTCTTGTTCTGCATAACCTTGTCGCCGACCCTGAATACACAGCCCGCGCCCTGTTTTTCCGTGCGGAATTTCTGCGGCGGGTTGAGTCGGCTCTGCAAAAGCTCGTTAAGGCTCTGTACGCCTATCTGCGTTTTCCGCGTCGGCGTTATCACCTGAATCTGCGAGATGCTGTCATAGCCGTATGTACGCGGCAGCCTTGTTTTGCAGAGGTCAGCTATCGTTTCGCATATCACGTTCGGATTTTCGCATTTTAACATAAAAAAGTCGTTGTCGGGGTCGTTGCAAAGCGGCATTTCACCGTTGTTTATTCTGTGCGCGTTCACAACAATCATGCTTTCGTGCGCCTGACGGAAAATCTCGGTCAGACGTATCGAAACAAGCGCATCGCTTTCGATTATATCGCGCAGTACGTTTCCCGCTCCGACCGCCGGGAGCTGGTCGCTATCGCCCACCATAACAAGCCGCGCATTCGTCGGCAGCGCAAGGAGCAGACTGTGCATAAGCAAAATATCCACCATCGACATCTCGTCCACAATCAGCAAATCACATTCCAACTTGTTTTTCTCGTTCCTTGCAAACGTTTGCAGCTGTCCGTCCATCCCCGGCGTGTTTTCAAGAAGTCGGTGTATGGTCTTTGCCTCGGTGCCGCAAAGCTCGGTCATGCGCTTTGCCGCCCTTCCTGTCGGCGCCGTGAGTGCAATCCGTTTCCCCTGCTTTTCCATTATATTTATTATCGTCTTGATTATCGTGGTCTTACCTGTTCCGGGGCCGCCGGTTATGACTACCGCAGTGTTCTCGAAAACCGCGCGGACCGCGTCGCGCTGTGCGTCCGCAAGGATAATTCCCGATTCGGACTCCGCGTCCGCAATCAAGCCGTCACACTCGGCATCGTTCACCTCAAAGACAGTGCCGCTCATCGTCCGCAGCCGCTCCGCAACCGCGGTTTCCGCCGTGTAGAATGCGTCAAGGTACACCGCCTCGAACTCGCCCGTGTCGCACTCGGTAAGCTCGCCGCCCGAGGTAAGCGTATAAATTGCGTCCTCGACCGCCTCTGTTTCCACGCCGAGGATATACCTCGCCTGTGCAAGAAGGCTGCCCTTGGGCAGATATGTATGCCCGCTCAGATACGCCGCGTTCATAAGCACGCTCTTGATTCCGGCGCATATGCGCGGAGGAAAGTCCTTCGGCAGCTCCATGCTGTCGCATATCCTGTCGCATATTTTGAATGTAAATCCGTCTATCGCAGACAGCACAAACGGGTTTGCCCTGACGGCGGAAACCGTAGCCTCTCCAAACGCGCGGTACGCCTTGACCGAAAGGCTCGGCGAAACGCCGAATTTCTGAAAAAATACGACAATCTCCTTCACACAGATTTGTTCAAGAAATTTTTTGTATATTTCCTGAGCCTTTTTGACCGAAATCCCTCGTATTTCGGTCAGCCGCTCCGGCTCGTTCTCTATCACGTCAAGGGCATCCCTGCCGAACAGCTCGACAATTTTCCGCGCAGTAGCCTTGCCTATGTGCGGCAGCATTCCCGAGCCGAGGTACATCTCTATTTCCGACTCGGTTTCCGGCATTATCCGCTCAAACGCGCGGACGTTGAACTGCTCGCCGTATTCGCGGTGACTGCGCCATTCGCCGTATGCCTTTATCCGCTCGCCCTCGCAAAGACCGGGCATACACCCTGTCAGCGTGAACAGCTTGCCGTCTGACGAAACGTCGCATACCGTATATCCGTTTGTTTCGTTTTCATATATAAGCCCTTCGACCGTGCCTTCGATTTCCTCCACGGAATCACCCCATTGTCATATGTGTTTTTTGCCGTTTAAAGAAGTGTACGGCGCAGCTCCTCGCCGGATTTCGGCGAGAGGTATGCCGGCGGAATATCAAAGACCGTCTTGCAGCCGTACGCGCCCTCGCTGTGTAGCCTGTTTATCGCGCGCGCAAACGCAACCAGTACGGATGCGGTAAACTCGGGATTGGAATCCAGCTTAAGGCTGTACTCGATTATGTGGTTGTTCTTCTTTGTGATACCGGTACTCCCGCTCCTGATTACAAAGCCGCCGTGCGGAATACCGCTGTGATCTCTTTTAAGCTCCTCCTCGCATATGAAGTGAACCGTGGTGTTGTAGTCTGCAAAGTAGTTCGGCATGGTCTTTATCTCGTTTTCGATTCTCGCCTTGTCCGCGCCCTCTTTTGCAACCACAAAACATTCGCGGGTGTGCTTTTCGCGGGTGGAAAGCTCCGGGTTTTCGCCGTTTCTTACCCTTTCGAGCGCGTTTTCAACCGGGATTGTGTACTGGCGCGCGTCAAGAACGCCGTCAATTCTTCGTATCGCGTCGGAGTGACCCTGGCTTACGCCCTTGCCCCAAAACGTGTAGTCCGCGCCGCACGGAAGGATTGCCTGTGCGTAAAGGCGGTTGAGCGAGAACATTCCGGGGTCCCAGCCCGCCGAGATGAGCGCGGTCTTTTTTGCGCCCGCCGCGGCTTTGTCTACATTTTCAAAATGCTTTGGAATGTTCGCGTGTGTGTCAAAACTGTCGATTACGTTGAAATACTTTGCGTACTCCGGGGTCTGAACAGGAAGGTCGGTCGCGGAACCGCCGCAGATGATAAGGACGTCGATTTTATCCTTGTGCTTGAGAATACTGTCAACCGGGAAAACATTCGCGCCGGTCAGCGTTTTAAGCTCGCTTGGATTTCTTCTTGTGAATATTCCGTAAAGTGATACATCGCCGTTTTGCTCTGCGGCGCACTCAACACCCCTGCCGAGGTTACCGTAGCCTAAAATTGCTATGTTTATCATGTGTAATCTCTCCTTTATTTATATGCTGATTTAATAATACAACTTATTTGGATTTTTTTCAATAGCTTTTTAAAATATAACCTATTATTATTTTTCTGTTATTGCTCAAAAAAGACCGCGGAAAACATTTCCGCGGTCTTTTATTACAGTCTTTGATTTCCCGAGGGAATAGGAAAAAAGCTTTGGAATCAACAAACTGAGCCAAAACTTTGGTTTTAGATTACCCGACGGCGTTCGTCGCAACTCACGTTGTATCCTCAGATTTTCATCATAGACGAAAATCGTTCGTCTTTACGCGTATGCTCCTCCTTCGTCAAAAGCCATGGCTTTTGACGAAAAAGGCGAAACAATTTGTATAAGCGATGCTGATTTTACTAAATCAGTTGAGCGCAGTTCGACTTGTTTCGCCGCCCGAGCGGCGAAGTTTGCTGATAGCAAGAAAAGAAATAATCCTATGAAAAATCATTTTTTGATTTTTCTACCTCAATCAAACCGAACTATAATATTTATATTTCCTATAATATGTGTTCTTTTCTTGCGTTCCGGAGTTTTTTTACATTCCCTTTTAAAGTCCATGCTTTGAGAGAGTTGTATGATTAAAGCATTGATTTATAAAGAGCCTTTATCTCCTCAACGCTTGTGTCTCTCGGGTTTCCGGGACGGCAAGCGTCATCGTATGCCGACTGTGAAAGGAAGTCGAGGTCGCCCTCCTTCACTATCTCCTTGAGGTCGGCGGGAATGCCAACGTCCTTTGACAGCTTCTTTACCGCGTCAACAGCGGCTTTTCTGTATTCCTCCCGCGTCATGCTTTCCGTTCCCTCAACGCCCATAGCCTTTGCGATGTATTTGTACTTATCGCCGGTAGCCTCCGCGTTATATTCCATAACGGTCGGAAGAATGATTGCGTTCGCAACGCCGTGAGGTGTGTTATAGAGCGCGCCGAGCGGGTGTGCCATTGAGTGAACAATGCCCAGACCCACATTTGAGAATCCCATTCCCGCTATATACTGACCGAGAGCCATGCCCTCTCTGCCCTCCGCAGTATTCTCAACCGCGCCGCGCAGGCTCTTTGAGATAATCTCTATAGCCTTCAAATGGAACATATCGGAAAGCTCCCATGCGCCCTTTGTGATATAGCCTTCGATTGCGTGAGTAAGAGCGTCCATGCCCGTCGCAGCCGTAAGTCCCTTTGGCATTGATGACATCATATCAGGGTCAACCACCGCAATAACAGGTATATCGTGTACGTCAACACATACCATTTTGCGGCTCTTTTCCTCATCGGTTATTACATAGTTTATCGTAACCTCGGCAGCCGTACCCGCGGTTGTCGGAACAGCTATAATCGGTATTGCAGGCTTCTTGGTCGGCGCAACGCCTTCAAGACTTCTGACGTCCTCAAATTCCGGGTTTGCGATAATGATTCCGACCGCCTTTGCCGTATCCATTGACGAGCCGCCGCCTATTGCAACGATGCAGTCCGCACCGAACGCGCGGAACGCCTCAACGCCCGCCTTAACATTGCCGATTGTCGGATTTGCCTGGATTTGTGAAAATACGGTATACTCAATTCCTGCCTTATCCAAAATGTCCGTGACCTTTGTTGAAACTCCGAACTTAATGAGGTCGGGATCCGACGCCACAAATACCTTTTTAAAGCCTCTTGCCTTGATTTCCTCGGGAATTGAATTTATTGCTCCCGAGCCATGATACGAGGTCTCATTCAAAACAAATCTGTTTACCATATTAACCATACTCCTTTGTATTATTTATACAATGCGCAATTCCCACCCCGTATTTGCGCAATCTGTATATTGTTAATATATCACACTCGTGTGCGTTTGTCAAGCAATAAAACCGTCATAAATCCGACAAATTTACCCTGTCCGATTCAACAAAACAGTGCCGCTTCGGCGGCTTTTTTTCTACATTCCGAGGGTCGTTAAAGACACCCTTAAATCCGCACGCCGCCAAACACAAGCCTTCGCTGTGCCGCGCACCGTTTCTGTATTTCTTATATGCGCCTGTTACGCAAAAAAACAAAACCGATATACAATCCCAAAGGATTATATATCGGTTATCCATGCCCGATTTGGTTTTCTAAGCGTTCAAAAAAACTATATTTTTTAGTCGCAAGGCGTATCGTTTTCGGCTTCCGTGTACCTACGCCGTTTCTATTTTAATTATATTTGTGTTTCCCGACTTTCCGTTTATAATTCCGCCGGTCATGACAACGCTGTCGCCCGCCTTCAGCGGAAGGTTATCCTTTGCCGCGTGCAGCGCGTGATAGAAAAGCACATCGGTCGAGTTGAACTGCTCGCTGAGCACCGGCAAAACGCCCCACGACATCGCGAGCTTGTACCAAACCGCCTTGTTTGTCGCCATTCCGATTATATCATTAGGCGCGCGGAATCTTGACACCATGCGCACCGTCATGCCGGACATGGACGATACAACTATCGCCTTTGCGTCAATGTCAATCGCCATGCCGCAGGTCGCGTGTGATATTGCGTCAACCCTGTTCTTTATCTTGAAATCCGTGTTCTTAAACCGCTTTGCGTAGTTTATATGTTTTTCGGTTTCCTCAACTATCTGAGCCATGGTCTTTACCGTTTTTACCGGGTATTTTCCCGCCGCGGACTCGCCAGAAAGCATTACAACGCTTGTTCCGTCATACACCGCGTTTGCAACGTCGGAGATTTCCGCTCTGGTCGGGCGCGGGTTGTGTATCATCGACTCCAGCATCTCGGTCGCGGTTATTACGCGTTTTCCGAGCAGGCGGCATTTGGTTATTATCAGCTTCTGCACTGCGGGAACCTCCGCGAACGGTATCTCTACGCCAAGGTCGCCCCTGCCTATCATGATACCCTCACATTCCTCGCAGATTTCCTCGATATTGTCTATGCCGGTGCGGTTTTCGATTTTGGCAATCAGCTCAATACCGTCGCCGCCGTTTTCGTGAAGAAATTCCTTTACGTCAAGAAGGTCCTGTTTTCTTGACACAAACGACGCGGCTATAAAGTCAACGCCGTTTTGTATTCCGAACAGAATATCCTCCTTGTCCTGCTCGCTGAGGTAAATCTGATTCAAAACCTTGTTCGGAAAACTCATGCTTTTTCTGTCCGAAAGCTCGCCGCCGGTAATAACGCGGCAAAGCGCGTCCGTACCGTTGATTTCCTCAACCTCAAAAATAACCAGACCGTTGTTGACCAAAACTCTGTCCCCGACCGAAAGGTCGTTCATAAGTCCCTCGTAGTTTACCGAAACTATACTCTCATCGCCCTCTATATCGCGCGTCGTAAACGTAAATTTGTCGCCGTCATTAAGGGTAATTTTTGAATTTTTAAAGGTTTTTATCCGATATTCGGGACCTTTTGTGTCAAGCATAATTGCAATGGGCAGTCCAAGGCTCTCGCGCACCTTTTTTATCATATCGATTTTTTGCTGATGCTCCGCATGAGTTCCGTGCGAAAAATTAAGGCGCGCCACGTTAAGTCCCGCCTTGCACATGGCGGTAAAGGTTTTTTCATCGCTGCTCGAAGGTCCTATTGTACAGATTATTTTTGTTTTTCTCATAAGCCAATCCCTTTTCCTTTTTAATACAATTATTATACCAGTTTCTGCCCAAAATTGCAATAAAAACCCAAAATCTTTACGAAATATTTACAAAACCCACCTTTTGCAGCCGACCAGCCACGGTAAAGCTCCTTTGTTTAAAAGCCGCCGTGACATTAAGGCTTTTCATAAGCGGGCAGAAAACACGCCCGGTCAGCCGGGCGTGTTTTCTATCGTTAATCATTCATAAACGCCTTGTAACCCTTGTATGCCATATAAATATCGTATTTTCCCGCAACCTCGTTCGGCGAGTGCATACCGAGCAGTGCGACGCCCGAGTCAACAACGTCAATGTCAAGGTTTGCGACAAACTGAGCGATTGTTCCGCCGCCGCCGAGGTCAACCTTGCCAAGCTCGCCCGTTTGCCACAGAACGCCGTTTTCGTCAAATATTCTGCGTATTCTCGCCACAAGCTCCGCACTCGCGTCACTGGAGCCGCCCTTACCGCGTGAGCCTGTGTACTTTGTGATAAGAAGTCCGCAGTTTACAAATGCGCAGTTGTTCTTTTCGCAGGTTTCCGGGAAGTTGGAGTCAAACGCCGCGCCGACATCCGCCGACAGGCACGCCGAGTTCGACATACACTCGCGCAAAGTGAGGTCGGAGTAGTTGTCCTGTGCCATGCTGCACATTTTTGCAAGAGTGTTTTCAAAGTATCTTGACTTCATGCCGGTATTGCCCATGCTGCCAATCTCCTCCTTGTCGACAAGAAGGCAAATTGCGGTTTTCTTTGGTTGCTTTATGTCGATTACCGCACGCAGAGCCGTGTATGCGCAAACCCTGTCGTCCTGACCGTAGCCGCAGACCATGCTCCTGTCAAGGCCGAGATCGCGCGCCGCGAATGCCGGCACAAGCTCCAGCTCCGCGCTCATGAAATCCGCCTCGCAAATACCGTATTTTTCGTTAAGGAGCTTCATTACGCCGTACTTAATTTTTGACTTTTCCGCGTCACCGCACTCGATATTGCCGACAATTACGTTCAGTTTTTCGCCGTCAAATGCCTCGGAGAGCTTTTTGCCTGCGTACTGCTGTGCAAGGTGCGGAAGAAGGTCGGGAATACAGAAAATCGGGTCGCCCGCAGACTCGCCGACAGAGATATTTATCTGCGTTCCGTCGGTTCTTACCACAACGCCGTGCAGCGAGAGAGGTATGTTAAACCACTGGTACTTGCGTATTCCGCCGTAGTAGTGGGTCTTGAAATACGCCATGCCGCTGTCCTCATAGAGCGGATTCGGCTTTAAGTCAAGCCGCGGCGAATCGATATGCGCGCCGACAATATTTGTACCGTTTGTCAAAGGCTCCGAACCGATTACAGCCGCCATTACGCCCTTGCCGCGGTTTACCGAATAAACGCGGTCACCCGGCTTTAAAAACTCCTTGCTTTCAAGGCGGACAAAGCCCTCCTGTTCCAAAAGCTCATACGCCAGACGGCAGAACTCGCGCTCTGTCTTTGCCGTGGTTATCGCCTTTTTATAGTCCTCGCAGAACTCAAAAACCTTTTCCCGCGTTTTCTCATCCGCGCCGTCAAATCCGTTTTTTTTCTCATACATAAGCTCACTCATTCTCAAACACTCCTTTTATCGTTACTGCATTTTGTATAAATTTGTATATATCTCATAGGCTTTTAAAACCTTTTTGACATAGTTTTTAGTTTCTGCATACGGAATATCGGAAAGTCCGCCCTCGCCGTCGGCAAACAGCGAATTCCCGAGCCATTTGCGGACGTTGCCTGTTCCGCCGTTGTACGCGGTCACAGCCAGCTCCGTATCGCCGTATGTATCCATAAGCGTTTTTAAGTAATAACAGCCTGTGCGGATATTCTTCTCCGCGTCAAACATATCGTCAGGTATAACGTAGCCGAAGTCCGCCTTTCTGCTGCACTCCGCGGCGGTTGTGTCCATAAGCTGCATAAGTCCCTTTGCGCCGACATTTGACACCGCCTTCGGGTCAAAGCCGCTTTCCACCTTCATGATTGAGTACACCAGATATTTGTCGATTCCGTATTCCTCGGAATATTTTTCCACATAGCTCTGATATTTTACGGGATAAAGCTCGCGAAGTACGATTTTCTTTCCCTCTCCTGCGGGGAAGTAGAGCAGCGCCGCCGCAAACGCCAATAGTAAAACCGTCCTCAGACAGCCGTGTCGTTTCATTCTCAATTTATTTCATTCTCCATTTATTTACTTCGTTTGTACCGCCTGCATTATCCGCGCCGCAAGCTGCGCCGCGTCGGCATCAGCGCCGTTTTCCACGCACAAATCGGCAAGGCAGGCATATTCGCTGTCGGTCATCTGATTTTTCATCCGCGCAAGCGCCGCGTCACGGTCTATGCCGTCGCGCGCCATTATCCGCGCGAGCCGCGTTTCGCTGTCTGCGGTTACCGCGACGGTAAGGTCATAGCGTATCGGCGAGCCTTTTTCAAAAAGCAGCGGCACGTCAAGCACTATCACATCCGCGCGGCAGCCGTCAATCCGCCTTTGCAGCTCCGCATACACATACTTGTGTGTAATTTCGTTCAGTTTTTTCAGCTTTTCGCGGTCGGAGAAAACTATCCGACCGAGCTTTTTTCTGTCTATTCTGCCGCCGTCACAAATAATTCCGCTCCCGAACTCCCGCACAAGCTCGGCATACGCCGCGCCGTCGGGGTCGGAAACCTCATGCGCAATTTTGTCCGCGTCCGCCGTCTCCGCGCCGAGCCTTGCAAGCGCTGCGCAGACCGTACTCTTGCCCGCACCTGTGCCGCCGGTAATTCCGATTACCTTCATTATATCACTCTCTGTAAAGAATTTTTTGTTGTTTTATGCCGCGCCGCGCAAAAAAGCTTTGCCGCGCATTTTTTCCGTTTGTCGGCTTAACCGAAACGGAATAACTTTTTGAACTGTCACTCTGCAAAGCGACAGGCACGCGTCATAACGGAGTGCGCCGCGTTTCCGCGCTATTTTGTGTCATACCACGTTTTGCCCGAATTCATATCCACCTTGAGCGGAACGCTGAGCTGCGCCGCGTTCTCCATTTCCTCCGAGAGGATTTTTTTAACCGCGTCAAGCTCGTTCGGCTCGGTTTCGACAATCAGCTCATCGTGAATCTGTAAAATCAGCTTGGATTTAAGTCCCTCTTTTTTCAGTCGGCTATACACATTCACCATCGCGATTTTTATAATATCAGCCGCGCTGCCCTGAACGGGCGCATTCATTGCGACCCTTTCGCCGAACGCCTGCGTTATCTTATTCGCCGCCCTAAGCTCCGGCAGATACCGTCTGCGGTTGAAAATCGTCGCGACATAGCCGTTTTCGCGTCCGAATCTGACAGTGTTTTCCATATATGCCTTTATCGCGGGGTAGGTTGCAAGGTAGTCTGCGATATACTGCTTTGCTTCCTTCATCGATATTTTCAAGTCCTGCGCAAGCGAAAATTCACCTATGCCGTAGACAATTCCAAAGTTTACCGCCTTTGCGCTTGTGCGCATAAAGCCTGTCACCTCTTCCGGCGGGACATGGAACACCTGCGCCGCGGTTTGGGTATGAATATCCGCGCCGCTCAGAAAGGCGTTTCGCATATTCTCATCGCCCGCGATATGCGCAAGCACGCGCAGCTCAATCTGCGAATAGTCTGCGTCAACCAGTACGCGGTTTTCGCCCGCGGTGAACATACGCCGCATCTCTCTGCCGCGCTCTGTTCTGACGGGTATGTTCTGAAGGTTTGGCTCTGTGCTGCTTATTCTTCCCGTTGCAGTAACAGTCTGGTTGAAGTTTGAGTGTATACGCCCGGTTTTTGGACTGATAACCGCAAGAAGTCCGTCAACATAGGTCGAGCGCAGCTTTGTAAGGCTGCGGTATTCGAGTATGCAGCCGATTATCGGATGCTCGTTCTCCAGTTTTCGCAGTACATCGACATTTGTCGAGTACCCCGTTTTCGTTTTTTTGCCGTGCTTCAGTCCGAGCCGCTCAAACAAAATACTCCCAAGCTGCTTTGGCGAATTTATGTTGAATTTCTCGCCCGCAAGCTCATAAATTGAGTTTTCAAGTTCTGCGATGCCGCCGCTGAGCCGCTTTCCGAACTCCTCCAGTGCGCCGCGGTCAACCGCCACTC
>OGRO01002430.1_pt1 | contig 14524 bp, 14 predicted proteins | sample 1553451 | NCBI WGS metagenome assembly OGRO01 (sample SAMEA2580021, study PRJEB22360) | human gut metagenome
CGATATTTATGCCTTTGAATTGAAGATATTGGTCATACGTATAATAACGCCTGTCGGTCGGAGTTCGATTTGCTTTTAAAATTCCTTCTCTGTCCCAACGCTGTAACGTTTTAACAGATATCCCTAACAGTTCAGCAAAATCTTTCGGCTTGTAGTTTGTGATATTTGATGTGTTCATAATATGATTCTCCTTTTACATATTTAAACACGTTATATCACATTTGACAATATATTTAGTTACTTATATTTTCCTCCTTTCCGCAAACCCGAGTTTCTGTTTACCGTTCTTCTTTCCGGTCTCACCCGGAAAGAAGACACCTGCTCTGCTCATATCCGGCTTTCTTACGCCGCCTTTTTCGCGCATTTCGAGCACTGCGGCAGTCCATCCGTCTGTTCCAGTGCTACAAGTTTTACTTTACGTTTCAGCCCTTTGCAGGAAAGACTGTTATGATACCGGTTTCCGTATTTCGTATAGTAAACTTCCGCACCCGCAGCGCCATTTCCCACGCACTGTTCGCATTCCTTATATTTTTCTCCATCCTGATTCCGTTTCCACGCAAGCGCACCCGGTGAGGAAACCTGGATCGAAAGATTGATATGACTGCACGACGAATCAGTATGATACACACTGCCGTTCTCAGTCACCCACACCATCTGTTTTGCTTCGCCCTCTTCTTCATCCGCCTCCTCTTCTGTCTTTCCGCAGAACAGATGCACTTTCGCACACGCTGCAATTCCCCTGTTCCGCACCGGAACGAGGCGGTTTCCCATTTTCGGCCAGTAAATCGCTTTCAGTTCCAGCCATCCATTTTTCACACGGCTTCCTGCCAGTGTCACCATTCCATTTTCGCGGATTTCTTTTGGAATCTTTGCTTCTGCATAAGCAATGCACGCGGCCGTTTCCGGTATTTCATACGTTTCTTTTCCCGTCTCATCCACCGCGTAGGCACAGACGGAAAGATACCGCGCGGACTCCTGCAGAGATACCGTCAGCATTCCATGCAGCCGGTAAAGATCCACGATTTTTAATAACACAAGAACCGCGATCAGAAAAACAGGAAGTGCCAGTGAAGCTTCCACCGTCAGGCTTGCCCTGTTCCATTTTCGTTTTACAAAAGGCTGCTCTCCTGATCCGGATTTATAAAAATTCCCGGAAGAGTGGATAAGTTTTTTGATAAGGTTCCAGAAATAAATGTGCCGTTCAGAAGAACACCCTTTTGTATCCCTGCCGGAGTCATCCCATTTTTCAGGCTGCTCCCTGCATCTCATATCCATAATTTCTCGTAATCTCATACTCTCGTTTCCCAATTACCGCCGTAAAACCGGCTTCCAGTTCATCGACACAGCAATCCAGTCGGAAACCCGGCTGCTGCTGTTCTGTCCGCATATTGTATTCCACCAGATCCATCGCTCCAAACGTTACCGCTTTTCCCGATTTCTGCATCAAAAGCAACCGCAGATAATCGGAATACTCCATGCCGCCCGGTGCATTTTTTCTGCTCTGATCCCCTGTTTCCAGCAGTTTCGGAAGCTGTTCCAGAGAAAGCTGCCACGATTCTGCCGTTTTGAACAGTGCTACTTTTCCACCATCCAGCAGTTCCCGCAGATCCAGAATGCTTTCTGCAAATGCCCAGCACACGGCAAGTGCCATTTTCACAACCGGCATCGCCGCCGGAACTCCAAACGACGCGGCAATTACCCCCGCCATTGCTTCCATCTCGCCCTGCTTCTGCGCATCTTTCGCCAGATACACCAGATTTGCCGCCTCCCGCAGCGCCAGCAGACGGTTCACGGTTCCCGCCAGATTATCCTGATCACTGTTTTTTCCGCAGAGCACATATTCCACCTGGCACTGTAGCCCTTCCTTCTTCTCCTTGCTGGTATAGCACGGAAATTTCCACAGAATATATTCGGACGAAAGCATCTTATCCACAAAGCTCAGTTCTTTTCCATACTCTGCCATGCCAAACCCGCTCTGCAGCTCCCGTTTTGATGCAAGAAACGATACATCCGTTTCCCCCTGCGACAGTGCCTGCCCTTCCGGGAGGACCAGTCCTAAAATTCCCATTTTCATTACTTTTTGAATGACCTCAATCGGATTCACAAAATCTTCCGGTACCGGCTGCTTCTGATCCGGTTCCGAAGGCGTGCCGTTTCCAGATTCTCCTTCACCTTCTGTTTTTTCTGTTCCCTCTTCTGGCTGTTTGGATTCTTCATACTGTTTTAAAACCTCCTCTTCCTCGTAACCGCTCTGTCCGTCCTCCTGACGTTTCACGGTTTCCTGTTCTCCTCTTAATTTCTGGGAAAGCTGCTGTATTCCATAAGTTCCAAGGCTGGCTTTCATTGCCTCACAGATCTGACGGGAGAAAGCACTTCCCTCCTCGTCTGTCGCAAGACGATAGCCGCCGAGATAAACTTCTGTAACCTGTCCGCCAGATAAACTGCCTGATAGAATTCCCATCCCCGATGCAGTGGGGGACAGAACTTCTCCCGCAGTTTCTGCGACTTTTCTGCTCATGGTTTCAGGTTTCCAGACACCGCTCTTATCCCCGCCGTTATAAAAAAACAGCTCGTACTGTCCCAGCAGTGTTCTGTCATACCCGGCAAACAGAGAATACAGTCCCTGTTCCATTGCGCAGGCCGTCATCACCCGTGCATGGGCATTTCGCACCGACGCAATTGTCCCGGAAATCAGGGAAAGCATCAGTATCAGAACGAGACACAAATATGCTGTTATGCTTCCGGCTGCCCATCTTTTCTGTCTTTCTGTTTCCCTCATGGGATACAGCTCCTTCCACTTTACTTTTACTTTTTCGAACTTTAGATGCCGTGGATCGGATAAAGGATATACCGAGACACAGATATGCAAATGACATATAGGTCCGTACCGGCTTCTAAATTTTTCTTTGGAGTTCCGTATTGGACATTTTCCCGTTTATACGGTGTTGCTCTGGTTTGTGACCTTCTCCATCAGACTGTTGACCAGACTCACAAGCTGCTTTTTAAAAATTAGTACGAGTCCGATCAGCACAACGAGAATCAGAATCACTTCCACAACACCCACCGCATCTTCCTCTTTCCAGAACTCCGATATCAGCTTCATAATTCCCACCTCCCTCTCTTTACCAGCTGTTGTGGGGATAAAAACATCCCCTATGCATAAAAGGACAAAAATGCCGGAACCGTGAGTATGACCAATACAACCGCAAGCATCATGCCCATCGGAAGAAGAAGCTTTGTCGATGCCTTTTCTCCTGTTGTTTTCGCCTGCCTTCTTCTCTCCTCAAAGGCCTCCTGCGATTCCTGTTTCAATAATTCCAGCAGTCCTTTACTGCCTTTTTTCAGATTCTGCGTCAGCAGAACAGCAAGGGAACGATACGCTCCGGTTCCCATACGCATTCCCATGCGCTGATACGCTTCCTGCTCGGAAACACCGTTTTCCATCTCCTGGCAGGTAAATACAATCTCTTCATAGGCAAAACGTTTCTGCCCGCCAAGCGCCAGATTTTTCCGGTAATCCACTGCAATCCGCTCGAGTACTTTCCGCATCCCAAGCCCGGCACCCAGAAGAAGAACCATTTTGCTGACAATTTCGGGATAATCCCGCAGCATCTGTTCTTCTCTTTTCTGCCTTGCTTTTTCTTCTTCCCTTCCTTTTGCCGCCCAGCAGACTGCTCCTGCCGCCGCGGCAAGTGCCATCAGCTCCAGACCTGTCAGATCCGGCACTTTTGACCATGTTACAGTTTCTCCGTTCAGTGTCTCCGGCAGATAATAGGCTGTTTCTTCGGGATGTGCTTCGTTTTCTTTTTCCACTGCTTTTTTCAGTGCCCTAAGAACCGCATCCCGTCCTTTTATCTCCGGTGGATAGACCTGAACCTTCCGTATATATTCTGTTGTTTCCCCCTGAAGTTCCAGTTCCGCTTTCAGCGTAACCTCCACTCCTTCTTCGGGAATCTCGTCTGACAGCAAACCCCGGCTGTCAATCAACAACGGCCTGTCTGTTTCCCAGCTAAGCGCCACCGGGCTTCCCGGTATTTCCGTAACCAGATCCATGTTTCTGTTTACCGTATGAAAAGACAGATTCTCACCTAAGATGATTTCATCCAGCGCCTCTATCGCCGCACTGAACGCCTCTTCTATCTCTTCTGCGCTGTAAGCTCTTGCAGGTACAGACAGTGTAATTCTTTCCGGTTTCTGATTTCCAACAGAAACCTCAAGTTTTTCCTCTGTCGGTTGGCTGCCTAAGGCACCCCGTTCCAGTTGAAGTTCCGCTTTTTCATCTCCTGAAACTTTTCGCACTCCGATCGGAAGGCAGAGTGCAGTGCCCGCTATAAACCCTGTCGCTGCAAGGCAGAAAATCCGTCTCACCAATTTGTGATCTTCCGCCTTTTTTCTCATCCGGAAATACCAGATGAACAGCCCCGCCCATGCGGTCAGACAAATCCACAACATTTGATTCCTCCCCTTTTTTGCGGACGAATCGTTATGATTCGCAGTCTTACTTTTTAAACTTCAATTGCTTCTTAAAATTCAATGTCCAGAATCTTCTTTCCAAGCACCCATGCCGCCAGATACACGGCAAGGCATCCGCTCATAAAGAAAACCCCGATTACATTCCCATACATCACACTTAAGAATTCCGGAAAGGAAAGCTGTACATATCCCAGAATTCCGAACGGCACAACACTCATAATATTCTGCTCGAACCGCCGGGAAGAAACGCCCGCACGGATTTCCCGCATCGTGTCAATTCTCGTACAGAAAATATCCCACGTATTCTGAAAGATCTCGCAGACATTTCCTCCTGTCCGCTTCGCAATCACCAGTACACTTGCAAACGTCGCAATATCGTCAATGCGGCTTCGCACCGCAAGATCCTGAAACAGTTGTTCCACCGGCACGGAAATCATCATTTTATGACGCATCCGGCGCAGTTCCTGTACCAGAATGTTTTCTTTTCCCAGCGACTGTTCCAGCTGTCCTGCCGCCTCCAGCACTGCATTTTCCATGGAATAGCCGGAACGCAGTGCCGTGTGCATCCACGCAATCAGATCCCGGAAGCTGTCGTACAGCTCCTCTTTCCGTCTCTGAATCCGGTTTTTCCGATACGTGTGAAAACATACGATTCCAACCGGAACCACAGCAATGCATGCCCACCACGCCCGGTAACAGAGCAGGTTCACAGCGGCGGCAATCCCAAGACTGATTCCCGCTATTTCGAGATATTCCCGACCGGTAAATTCCCAGGTCTGATAGTCAATCCCCTTCGTCTCCTTCTCCTCTGCCATGCCCGTCTTTGCCTGGCTTCCCGCACGTATTCTCATCCTGTTTTCCCCTCCAGTTTTTCTCTGTGTACCAGTTCGCCTGTCTTTTGCAGGCCTCTCCCATATTCTCTTCGAAACAAAGAAACCGTTTTGATTTCGTCCTCCTCCATCCCTGTGATCTCTGCGATCTCCTCCACCCGACGGCTTCCATCCTCTCCGCGTCCTAAATGCACGAGAATTTCGATTCCCGATGCAATCTGGCGGCGGATTGCTTCCAACGGGAGCTGCACTCCCATCAGCACCATCGTTTCCAGACGGGAGATCATATCTTTCACGCTGTTTGCATGTGCCGTGCTCAAAGATCCCGCATGCCCGGTATTGAGTGCGGATAATAATTCAAACGTTTCCGCTCCGCGCACTTCGCCGATAATTACACGGTTCGGCCGCATACGCAAAGCTGCGCGGATCAGATCGCGGATCGTAATTTCTGTTCCTGATTCCAGATTTGCCTCTTTTGCTTCCAGCCGCACCAGATTCTCCACACCCTGGATCTGCAGCTCTGCATTGTCTTCGATGGTTATGATGCGCTCGCCCTTTGGAATGTAGGCGGAAAGCACATTCAGAAATGTCGTTTTGCCAGATCCGGTCGCCCCGCCGATCATCATGCTGTAGCGGGTCCGGACGAGAGCCTGCAGAAACTCTGCCGCCTCTTTTGTAATACTCCCGATGGAGACCAGAAATTCCATCGTCACCGCCTGCTCCGGAAAGCGGCGGATGGTCAGAATCGGTCCGTTTAATGCGACCGGTTTCATGACAACGTTGACGCGGTCTCCATTTTCCAGCCGTGCATCCACAATCGGATTCTGTTCATTCACCACGCGGTTGCACCGGCCTACAATCTGCTGAATCACATCCTCCAGCTTTTCTGCGGAGGTAAAGCTTTTGCCGTATCTCTCGATTCTGCCGTTCCGTTCCACGAAGATATGCTGATAACCGTTTACCATAATTTCGGTAATTCCCGCATCTTCCAGCAGCTCCTGCAGGACATCGAGCCTCCGCACACTGTAGAACAGCTGTCTGCGCAGCTCCGCCTTCTGTGCCACCGGAAGATACCGTGTTTCTTCTTCCCCTAAAATCAGACCGTCAATCTCTTCGAGAACCTCTCCGTCATCCGGTTCGGATGCGATATCGATCCGCTCCATCAGTTTTCTCCGCAGAATTTCCGGCATTGTCATGTTTCTTCTCCTCTTCTGCCGTCCCGCAGAATCTGACGCACATAGTCGCCCAGCTCGCTCCAGACAAGCTCCTCAAAGTAGGCTTTTCCCGTCCGGTTTGCCGTGTGGAACGGAACGTGGATTTTCCGCATCTTGTCCAGCACCGACTGGCAGTCCCACCGGCGCAGCAAATTTTCAAACTGCTCCATTTTGGCCGCAGAAATCACATCATTCCTTATCGGAACGTAAATTTCATTGCAAAAATCCAGGATCTGATACAGATCCGCCACGCCATCCCCGAGGTCGAGAATCAGCACTTCATAGCTGCTGTTCTTCTCGATCTCCTGAAACAGCCATTTCCATTCTTCATATTTTGCAGTCTGAATGTCCATCGGCGATGCGGCGGGCGGCAGATAATCCAGGTTCTGCATTGACTGGACCATTCCGCCCAGTTTGTAGATGATGCCCTGATTTTCCTGTCTCGCATAATACAGAATATCGCTCATTCCCCTGTCGTAGCTGCATTCCAGCAGCCGTTCAAATCCGGAATAGCTCTCCATATTGAGATACAGCACTGCCCGCTCCTTCGCCAGAATCTGCCCCATCGTCAGGGCAAACGAGGTCTTCTGCGTCCGTCCGACCGGCGAATAAATGCCGATAATACGCATTTCCTTTTTCGGCAGCAGTGCAGGCGATGTATCGACACCATTTTCTACGCCGTAGCACGCCATGACCTCGCGGATCACCTTTTCCGACGACTGGTATTTGTAGACCGCCGGATACTGATCCAGCACCGGACTGTGTACGCCCTCAGACAGAATGATAATCTGACGAATCGGATACCGGCGGATCTCTTCTTTCATCGCTTTATCCGAAATCAGAAGAATCTCTGTTTCGTTATTCTTTGCGAACTCCAGAAACATCTCCGCACTGGAAAACGCATGCACTTCGAACGGAATATTTCTCTTCTGGTTCAGATATTCCATAAAATTGCGTGCATATTCCATTTCCGTGTCACAGACTGCAAAAACACTCTTTTTCTTTGCAGTATTCAATAAAATCCCCCAATCCAGAGCAGCACTCCCATCAGCACGGGAACGGAAAAATGGATGCACTCCATGCCCCACTTCCCATCGTAATAGGGAACCGGCTCTGTTTTTTTCTGGTATTTTCTTTTGGTAAAATAAGTTTGGAAATAATTGAAAAATTTGGTAAGACGCTGCGGTAAATTTCCGCAGACGAGAATGATTCCGATAGATAAGACCGCTCCAGACAGGAACGACACAATCATACATTTCAGGATCGCTGGCACACCGAGAAAGCCTCCAACAGCGGATAGGAGTTTGATATCTCCCGCGCCCAGCATATGAAAATAGAACAGAATGTAAAGTGCGAGTATCGGGAAAAGCATCCCAAAAAGAAAAATACCCGCTCCCGCGGCGCCATAGCGGATGAGCTGTGTAACCAGCCCGGCGATCCATGCGGTGATAATCCATTCATTTGCAATTCTGCGTGTTCTTAAATCCATCCATACCGCCCCTGTCGCAACTGTCAGTACCAGACAGTGCTGCAAAGACATTTTGTCTCTCACCTCCCGTTTCGTTTGGGTCAACTTGATTGTGAGGTCATTATAGTTGCCTCTTTTCGATTTGTCCAGCGGTTTTCGGCAACTTTTTCCGGTTTGTGAATTGCCTCCAAAAACGGGATGAAAATTTCTCACACCAAAAAGAAAAATCGTGTGAAAGGTTTTCCGTTTTTCGCGGATTCGTAGAATCGTATCGCAATTTCACCGCTGCTTTTTGGCTATTATTTTATGATCTTTTTTTGAAAGAAATTCCCCAGCCGCATCACAGTAAAAAGAAACAGACCCGAACTTTTTTCTTCGTTCTGGTCTGCTTCCATACAGTTTTTTCTGTTTTTACTGAATAAAATCCGCATACTCCGCTCTGCTGACCTTTTTCAGATCCTCCGGCGCCATGCACAGCGTGGTTCCGATTCTTCCCCCGCTCACGTAAACTTTATCAAATTGTGCCGCACATTCCTGAATCACGGTCGGATACTGTTTTTTCATTCCGATCGGGCTGCATCCGCCGCGGACGTATCCGCTGACTGCAGTGATATCTTTGACATGGATCATCTCGATGGATTTCTCCCCCACCGCTTTTGCGGCTTTTTTCAGGTCTACTTCCTCTGCAATCGGAAGCACCAGCACGTAATACTGTTTGCTTTTGCCCTGCGCCACAAGCGTTTTAAACGACTGCTCGACCGGCGCGCCGGTTTTCTCTGCTGTGTGAAGCCCGTCGATAAATTCATCGCATTCATATTGAAGAACTTCGTATTTGATTTTCTGGCGGTCCAGAATCCGCATTGCATTTGTTTTGATTTCTTTTTCTTTTGCCATTATTTTCTCTCCGGTGCTCCCTGCAGTGCATACAGTTCTTTTTTGAGCTGTTTGATTTCTTTTTTCATCTCAATATTTTTCTGTTTCAGCCGTACGACAGCATCCCCGGCTTCTTCCGGTTTTACAGAAAGTAAACGTGCAATGCCGAGGGTATTGATGTGTTTTAAGCAGTAATCCGCATACGCTTTTTCACCGGAAAGCATGGTCACGCGGACGCCGCCTTTGTATTTCTGGGCACTTAAGATTTTGATCAGACGGATTTCCCCTGTTTTTGCAACGTGGGTTCCGCAGCACGCACAGCTGTCGCAGCCTTCGATCGTCACAATCCGCACCTGGCCCTCGATCTCTTTTTTGCTCCGGTAATCCATGGTTTCCAGCTCTTCCTTTGACGGATAACTGATCGTAACCGGAACATTTCGAAGCACGGCTTTGTTTGCCTCCTGCTCCACATCGTAGAGCTGCTCCTCGGTCAGAACACCGTCAAAATCAACGGTAATGACATCACTTCCCATATGGAATCCAACGTTGTTGAAACCGTAAATCCGATGCACGATACCTGACACGATATGCTCTCCGCAGTGATTCTGCATATTGGAAAAACGTTTTTCAAAGTCAAGTTTTCCAACTACCGTTTTGCCCGGCTCGAGCGGTGCTTCCACGGTATGCCAGATTTCGCCGTCGATTTCCTGTACATCCGTTACAAAAATTCCATCCAGTGTTCCCTCATCTGCCGGCTGGCCGCCGCCCTCCGGGAAAAATGCGGTCTGATCCAGCAGCACGCGGTACATGCCGCCCTCGCAGACGCTCCGTTCTACGGTTGCCTCAAATTCACCCAGGTACGCATCCTGATCAAATAATCTTGTTGTGCTCATAATTTTTCCTCTTTTCCGTCTATTCGTTTACAATGTCAATCTGGCACATTTTCATAGCTTCCAATGCATTTTTATGACTCTGCGGCGTTACGCCCGCGCACGCGGATGCATCGACAGAAATCGGCACTTCCGGATAAAATGCTTTCAGCAGCATGGCATTGGAAATCACGCAGATGTCGGTGCAGAGTCCCACGAGTTCAATGAATTCCGGCACGCCGCCTGCCAGTTTTTCGATCTCCTCCGGCAGATTTTTTGCACCGAAGGTGATTTTATTCATCACCACGGCCTGTTTTTTCTCCGCCATTTTCTGAATTGTATCCTGCAGTGCATGACCCTTCGTTCCTTCGATACAATGCTCTACCGGAAGTTTTCTGCCCTCGGACGTTTCCAGATAATCCGCAAAATGGGTATCTCTGGTGCAGATAACAGCTCCGTCAAACGAATCCATCACCTCTGCAACGCGGTCAACAATCCCGACCGCCTCTTTCGTGCCGAGACTTCCGTCGATAAAATCATTCTGCATATCTACTACAATTAATACTTTCATCTTTGTTCTCCCTTCTGGGACATTTTTTTATAAATGCTGCATCCAGCTCAGTGCCAGTGAAATCCAGCTCTGGCACTCTTCGCGTACTGCGTTCTGGTATTCATAGCTCTGTGTCTCCTCGCTTGCAAGGCCAAGGCCGTGGCCGCCGACCGGATAAATATGCATTTCTACCGGAATCTCCAGTGCATGCAGTGCAGTAAAGAACAGAATGGAGTTTTCTACCGGCACGCAGTCGTCCGGCGCGGTATGCCACAGGAAGGTCTTCGGCGTATCGAGGCTGACCTGATTCTCGAGAGACATCTCGTCTACCAGCTCATCGTACCGGTCTCCCAGCAGATTGGTGAAGGATCCGCGGTGCGCTTTCGGACCGGATGTGATAACCGGGTAGGATAACAGCAGACCGTTCGGACGAAGCTGCTCTGCGTCTACGCCAAGTTCTTCTGCAAGGAATGTTTTCTTTTTCCAGAACACACCGTACGATGCTGCCAGATGGCCGCCTGCGGAAAATCCCGCTACTACTACTTTGTTCGGATCAATATGATATTCTGCCGCATGCTCCCGCAGATGTGCAACGGTCCAGGCAAGCTGGCGGAGTGCCGTCGGATAGTGAGCTGCCGGAGCAACACTGTAATGCAGAACAACAGCGTGGTAACCGGCTCCGACAAACTTCAGCGCAATCGGCTCTGCCTCACGCTCGGACACCCATTCATAACCGCCGCCCGGGCAGATCACGATGACCGGACGCACGCGTTCCGGAGCAATCTCACGCGAGTTGTCCAGAAAATACGTATATAATTTTGCAGTTTCTTCTGTATCTTTTACTTTGACATCTAATACCTGATAATTCATAAATTATTCCTTTCCCCCAATTTTTCCGGGCACGGGCACGGCCACAGCCGCCAATTTTTACTCTGTTGTCATTATACCGTATCAGCGCAAAATATCAAGCATATCACGCCAGTCACTTTTTTCTTTTCAAATTCACTTCCTCATAGTATAATAATTTTAAATTTGCATGTTTTTGAGCGGCAAATAACACACCAAGGAGGATATTGCAATTATGGATTCCAATCTTATTGTCCTTACCGATCAGGACGGAAATTCTGTCCGTTTTGAGCTTCTGGATATCGTAGAATACAAGGAGGATGAGTACGCAGTTCTCTATCCGGCCGACGGCGGCGATGACGAACCGGTACACATTCTGCGCATCATTTCCGAAAATCTCGATGTCAACGAAGCCGAGTTCGAAGGCCTCGATGACGATGAACTGATCGACACCATTTATCAGATCTTCCGCGAGCGCAACGATCTGGACGACTGATTCTGCCACGCAAAAAGAGCAGCATTTTTACCTTTCACACGCCGGTAAAATGCTGCTCTGTTTGTGTTCCTGACTTTCCAGTTGCTATCTACAGTTTATACTGCATCAAGTTCCTCTGGGATAAGTATTTGATATTCGATTGCCATTTTTATTTCCTTCTGCTTATTTTCTCACATCCAGCACCTGCACATACGGGTCGTCCTTTGTGCATGGTTTCCAGTCGTCTTTTCCCTCTGCGTTCGGGTTTCCGGTTTTCATGAAATTGGTCCAGTCGTCCATCATTTCCTGGCTGAGGGCGTAGTCGCCTTCGGTTTTCGGGCGCCAGCTTCGGCCGAGGGTTCCAAACATGTACCAGAGTTCGGAGGAGTGGAACGCTCCGGCGTCGTCACCTAACAGGGCGCGGGTGAAGTAGTAAACGTATGCCGGTTTTCTGCCGAGTTTTTCCAGCGCAAGGCTCCAGTTGATGCAGCCTTTATAGATGCCGCCGTGCTCGCCTTTTTCTTTCATCTCCGGCAACACGCCGATGTCGTCTGCGGTGGAGCCGAGCATATATGGGATATCTTTGATTTTTCCTTCTGTTACGGCCTCATTATAGCCGCAGGTCAGCAGGTAATTGTCGATATTCGGTACGAAACTCAGCATTCTCGACGGATTTACGCGGCCAAGCTCTTCCTGCAGCTCCACGATTTTTTCCGCCGAAATCGCACGCAGTTCTTCCAGCGATTTTGCACCGCTAAGCTCTACAAACTCCTGACCGATCGTTTCTGCTTCGGAAAGCGGCATATCGCGGTTCAGCCCGGTGTCATAGCCGCCGGCGCTCTGGAAAATGGCTTTGCTGATCCAGTTTTCCGTCAGCGGAGAGCTCACAAGTGTCTGTACACTCATGCATCCTGCGGACTGACCGAATACGGTGATGTTGTCCGGATCGCCGCCAAATGCTGCGATATTTTCTTTTACCCATTTCAGCGCCGCGATCTGGTCGAGAATCGCATAGTTTCCGCTTCTGCCGACACCGCTCTCCTCGGAAAGCCACGGGTGTGCCAGGAATCCGAAGGCACCAAGGCGGTAGTTGATCGTTACCAGAATCACACCTCGCTCGCAGTAAGCTGCGCCGTCAAACTCGGATTCGTGGCTGAAACCATGCAGAAATGCTCCGCCGTGAATCCAGAACGCAACCGGCAGTTTCTCGTCTGCTGCTTTTGCCGGTGTCCAGATATTTAAGTACAGACAGTCCTCACTCTGGTTCATACCGAATTCCGGGTCGAGATAAAATTCTTTTCCATAGAAGGAATCCGGCTCGTGCTCGGTCTGCGGGCAGACGCATTCGAAATGATCCGCCTCATAAACACCCTCCCAGCACTCCGGCTCTTCCGGCGGGCAGAATCGTTTTTCGCCTACCGGCGGCTTTGCGTACGGAACGCCGCGGAATACCGTGTAGCCGTCTTTTTGCACACCATGAACCTGTCCATATTTTGTTTTTGTCTCTGTAATTGCCATAAGTAAAAATCCCCTTTCCATTTCTTAATATCTGTGATAAAAACCCTCATACAACTTCAGTATAGCAAATCTTTTTTCTGACTTCCATATGCACAATTCCAAAGAATACCACCTGATTTTGTAACAATTGCAAAACAGGATTCCATTTTTCTATATTCCTATTGACTCACTATGTTTTGAATAGTATGATAAATTTAATTTTGAAAACAATCTCTAACTTATTTTTACATGAGGATACTTTATGACAAAACGATTTTCTTCTACTACTTTAAAAACGGCTTTCGCAAAATCCATCCCGATTTTCTGCAGCTACGTCTTCGTCAGCATGGCCTACGGCATGATGATGGCATCTGCCGGTTTTCCCTGGTATGATTCGCTGCTGGTGAGCCTGACGGTCTACACAGGTGCATTCCAGTTCGTCCTGATTACGTTTCTTTCCAGCGGCGCATCCCTTATCACAATTGCTCTCACCGCACTTCTGATGAACAGCCGCCAGAGTTTTTACAGCCTTACTTTCCTGAAAGAATTTAAACAGATGGGACGGCGAAAACTTTACATGATCCACACAATGACCGACGAAACATACGCCGTAAACTGCACGCTGGATCTTCCGAAAAAAGAAAAAGAGGACACCATGTTCCTCGTCGCTCTGTTCAGCCGCTGTTATTGGATGATCGGTTCTGTCATCGGCGGCATTTTAGGTCAGATCATTCCGTTCGACCTGACGGGCATTGATTTCTGTATGACAGCACTTTTTCTCATCATCTTCATTGACCAGTGGGAAAAAGCAAAAAAGCACACACCAGCACTCACCGGTCTTGGCATCGGCATCATCTGTCTGCTGATCTTCGGTGAAAACCGCTTCATGCTTCCGGCACTGCTGATCGTATCTGCCCTTTTACTTCTGTTCCAGAGAAAGGAGACTCTCGCATGACAACCTCTTATTTTCTGACTGCCGTCGCCGTTTCCGCCCTGATCACGTTCGGGCTCCGCGCGCTCCCGTTTCTCGCCTTTTCCGGCAGCCGCAAAATGCCCGTTTCCCTCGAGCGTCTCGGCCAGGCACTGCCGTCAGCCATCATGGCAGTTCTGATTGTCTACTGTATAAAAGATATCCCATCCGGCGGTCTCTCTGCCGCAGTACCAAAACTGCTCGCAGCAGCGGTCGTTTTTATCACCTACAAATGGAAACACCAGACACTGATCTCCATCCTGCTCGGAACGATTTCTTATATGGTGCTTCTTCATCTTTTTTAATGAATGGTAAAAAATCAACGCAGCCCCGATCGTAAAATTCGGAGCTGCGCTTTTCTGTTTTTCTTAAAACATCCCATTCGCCGCAAACGTAAAAAACAACAACGCCAGAAACAGCACTTCCAGCACCGCTCCCAGAATGGTAATGATCTTTCCC
>OGRO01002431.1_pt1 | contig 14520 bp, 9 predicted proteins | sample 1553451 | NCBI WGS metagenome assembly OGRO01 (sample SAMEA2580021, study PRJEB22360) | human gut metagenome
GTTCAGCCAGCCGGCGTGGTGGCCCTTGGTGTTCTTGAGCTCAACGTTGGCCACGGAGCCGTTGCCGAAGATCATCAGAATGGCGGTGCCGAAGAACTCGGCGGCCAGCTTGGTAAAGAGAGGATAATCCACTGCTTCTTCTTTTCTCTTCGCCGCGCAACAGGCATGGCTGACTGTTCACGGCATTCTGTGTGACTGGAAATCCGTTCGCGGAGCCGGCGACGCGATTTACGCTGGGCGCGAAAGCAAACGTGGTGATTGTACACTTTGCCCCACGACGAAATGCCGGCAAGATGCGATGTCGAATGTCCAGCCGAATGCAATGCCCAAAAAGCCATCGGAATCAGCCGAAGCGACCTTGAATCTCAGTGGTTGCGAATGACGTTGCGCAGGGGCAGGACGCTGGTGGGCGAGACGGACAGTTCGTCGACTCCTAGGCGCAGGAACGTATCGGTCAGGCTCAAGTCTGCGCCAAGCTCGCCGCAGATGCCGCACCAGATGCCATGACGATGGGCAGCCTCGATAGTCATCTGGATCATGCGCAGCACAGCTGGTGAATGCGGGTCGGCAAAGCGTTCGAGACTCGGGTTCTGACGGTCACAGGCCAGCGTGTACTGGGTCAGGTCGTTGGTGCCGATGGAGAAGAAATCGACTTCGTCGGCCATAATGACCGACGCAGGCGTCTCAATCATAACGCCGATCTGGATACTCTCGTTGAAGTCGATGCGCTCGCCGCGCAGCTCGCTTTTGGCTTCTTCAAGAATCCGCTTGGCGTCGCGTACCTCCTGCACAGAGGTGATCATGGGCAGCATAATGGCGATGTTGCCGTATGCTGAGGCGCGCAATAATGCGCGTAACTGGACTTTGAAAATCTCCGGGCGGGTCAGGCAGATGCGGATTGCCCGGTAACCAAGCGCGGGATTATCCTCGTGGCTCAGATTGAAGTAGTCGACCTGTTTGTCCGCGCCGATGTCGAGCGTACGGATGATGACCGGACGGTCGCCCATCTCCTGTGCGACTTGTCCGTATGCATCGAACTGAAATTCCTCGGTCGGCCAGTCCTCGCGTTCCAGATACAGGAACTCACTGCGGAACAAGCCGATGCCCTCAGCATCGTTGGCCAGCACGGCGGCTGCGTCAGAGGGACGGCTGATGTTGGCGTACAGGTGGACCCGCTGACCGGACTTGGTTTCGGTGGGCTTGCCCTTGAGCTTCCGCAGGAGGCTTAGGTGCTCCTCAGCCTCGGCCTTCCTGCGCCGGTATTCGGTCAGCGTGGCCTCGTCCGGGTCGACGAATACCGCACCGCTGGTGCCGTCGATTACGGCAACGTGACCATCATCGGCCGGGTCAAAGGCGTCGCCGATACCTGTGATGGCGGGCAGGCCCATCGTGCGCGCCAGAATCGCGGTGTGCGAGTTCGCTGAGCCCTTGGCGGTCACGAGGCCCAAAACCTTAGCGCGGTCGAGCTGCGCGGTATCGCTGGGAGCAAGATCTTCGGCGAAGATGATGTGGCTTTCGCCGTTCTGCGCGATCCCGTTCTGCACAATACCGTTCTGCACAGCATCGCCTTGTACACTGCCATCCTGCGCCGTGCTATCGCGTTTGCCTTGCAGCACGTTCATCACGCGGCGAGAAACATCCTTGACATCAGCGGCTCGAGCCTGCATGGTCGAGCTATCCATCGCAGCGAACATGGCGGCGAACTGTTCGGCGGCGCTCTTCACCGCGAATTCGGCGTTCACCTTGTCTTGCGCAATCAAACCTTCGACGCATTCCGCATAGTCCGGGTCCTGGAGCATAAGCCGATGGGCGTCGAACAGTTCGGCCTTGTTTTCGCCGAACTCAGCGGCGACGTTGTCACGCAGTTGCTTGAGCTGAGCGACGGCCGTGTCACGGGCCGCGCGGAATCGATCCATCTCGGCCTGCGGGTCGTCGATTAAGCGGCGTTCTACGGCATAATCTACGGCGGCGAGCACGCGGACTGTGCCGATAGCAATGCCAGCGGATACGCTGACGCCCTGTATCGTTCTCATTACAGGTGCTCCTTGAGGAATCGCTCGAACTCTGCAGCAGCGACAGCTTCATCGTTGCCCTGCACCCGAACCGTAACCTCGTCACCTTGTTGAACATCAAGTCCCATAACACCGAAGATACGCTTGGCATCCACGGATTTTCCACCGTAGGCAACGGTGATGCTCGATTCATATTCCTGCGCTTTGGCAACCAACCGGCCAGCCGGGCGGGCGTGCATGCCTTCGGGGTCGGATACGGTGAACGTGAATATCTGAGGCATGACGTTGCTCCTTACACGTCCGGCCGTCACGCGCGAAGACGGCCTTTCCGCACCAGCTACGGACTGATACTGGAAAAAACAAAAAACCGGAATCTTTCGATTCCGGTTGTCTGTGCCCCCGCAGGGATTCGAACCCTGGACACGCTGATTAAGAGTCAGCTGCTCTAACCAACTGAGCTACAGGGGCGTTGGTCATTTCTTGAGCCGAGTGACAACTATACTCGGAACTCGCTGCGATGCAAATCGTCATGTCGCGTACGGCGTGTCGCGAGTAATTCCAATGGGTTCCACATGACTGCACCCAAGTGTGCATGGCAGGGCAGGGTGTGAATCACCGGGGATTCTGCCGTCCAATCCGCCCGTATCGCCGTTCGTCAAGGGGTAAAGTGTACAATCACGTCGTTTGCTTTCGCACCCAGCGAAATTGAGTCGCCGGGAGTACGAGAGAAATCCAATCATCCAGAGACCGTGAGCAGTCAGCCATGTCTGCGATGCGGTGGAGAGAAAAGAAGAAGCCGTGGAATATTCCCTCTTTACCAAGCTGGCTGCCGAGTTCTTCGGCACCGCCATCCTGATGATCTTCGGCAATGGCTCGGTCGCCAACGTCGAACTCAAGAACACGAAGGGCCACCACGCCGGATGGCTGAACATCGCCATGGGCTACGGTTTCGGCGTCATGTTCCCGGTGCTCATGTTCGGCGGCGTGTCCGGCGCCCACATCAACCCGGCCATGACCCTCGCCCAGGCGATCAACGGGCTGTTCCCGTGGAGCGACGTGCTGCCGTATATCGTGGCGCAGCTGCTCGGCGCACTGCTGGGACAGTTCATCGTGTACCTGACGTATTACCCGCACTACAAGGAGACCGAGGACGCGGAAGCGATCCTCGGCACGTTCTGCACGACCGACGCCGACAACGACAAGATCAACTACTTCCTCAACGAGATGTTTGGCACGCTGGTGCTGGTGTTCGGTGCGCTGTGCTGCCTGATGCTGCCGTGGGGTTCGAAGGATTTGGCGGCCGCGTCGATCGTGGTTGGCTTCATCGTATGGGGCTTGGTGACCTCGATGGGTGGCCCGACCGGCCCCGGCCTGAATCCGGCCCGCGACCTGATGCCGCGTCTGCTGCACGCGATCCTGCCGATTCCGAACAAGGGCACCTCGCGTTGGGGAGAGGCGTGGATTCCGGTCGTCGCTCCGATTGTGGGCGCCATCGTCGGCGCGTGGCTGTACGTGTTCTTCTTCGCGTGATTTTTGCGCGAACCGCGTGAGCCGCGGCGGGCTCGCGTGACGCCACGCGTGTTGCGCGGCCCCACGGCTGACGGGATACAATGCTGGGAGAGACGCCTGCGAAAAGTGTGCCCTTGTGCTCGCGCTTTCGCGGGGCGGCGCGGCTTGACCTATGACGTTGCTGGGAGTGATTGAAGTTGCAGCGGTTGCGTGGTGACGATATGCGTCGGGTGTTCCGCACCCGGCGCATTGCCGTATGTGCGGGGTTGATTTTGGCGCTCGTGTTGTTTGTTCTTGCGGTGCGGGCGAGCGTACTTCGCGTGCCGGGCATGGGCGGTGAGCGGTCGTCCATCGCGCAGCCAAGTGTGACAGCGCAGCCGCAGTCTGCGGGGGAGCAGAAGGGCGGCGATTCCGCGAAATCGTCGGCCACCGCGAAATCCACTAATTCCGAGGCACAGTCAAACGGGCATGACCCCTCGAAGCCGTTCTCGCAGGCGCAGCGGCGCGAGATTCTCGAGAAGGCGCAGCAGACCGCGGCGGCCAGCGGCAAACCCCGCCACGAATACCATTACTGCGTGTCCACCAAGGGGAGCGTCGGCGATACCGGCGAGTTCGGGCGCACGGTGTACGCGACGCTGAATGATTCGCGTGGGTGGCCCCGTGCCGGTCTCACGTTCGTGGAGAGCGGTTCCAGCAAGTGCGACATGACGTATATTCTGGCCGCGGCGGAGTATATGAAATCGTTTTCGTCGCTTTGCTCGTCGCAGTACAGCTGCCGCGTCGGCAATCAGGTGATCATCAATTATGACCGTTGGCGCGAGCCGACCGACAGCTGGCTGAAGGGCGGCGGCAATCTGGCGAATTATCGCACGATGGTCATCAACCATGAGACCGGTCACCGGCTCGACCATCGCGACAATGAGACCGTATGCCAGCAGGCAGGCGAGCCGGCGCCGCTGATGCAGCAGCAATCGATATCGTTGCGCGGCTGCACGATCAACGAATGGCCGCTCGACTCGGAGCTCTGGGCGCGGTGGTGATCGGACGATTCGCGCCGACGCCGTCCGGACGAATGCATATCGGTAACGTGTATGCGATGCTGGGCGCGTGGCTGTCGGCTCGTGCGGGTGGTCCAGAGCGTACAAGCCGGACGGGCGGTGGAGCGGGCGATGCGGATTGCCTGAATAACGTGAATCGCGTGGATGGCATGAGTGGCGCAGCCGATCCAGGCGATGCGGACGGCGGGCGAGGGCGCATGCTGCTGCGCATCGAGGACATCGACACCCCACGCGTGCTGCCGGACGCGGACCGCTGGATCATGGACGATCTGGCATGGTTGGGACTGGACTGGGATGGAGAGCCGGTATACCAGTCGCGGCGGCTCGACATCTACGAGCAGGCGTTGCGCGCGCTTCAGGGCATTGACTTGCGAGACGCTGCCGCGTTCGGTGGCCGTGATGGCGTTGACGGCACCGAGACCACTGCGCTGATATACCCGTGTTTCTGTTCGCGCGCCGACATCCGTGCGGCCTCGGCGCCGCAGGAGGGCGACCGTTTCGTCATGTATCCCGGCACATGCCGGCGCGCGCTCGCCGAGCATCCGCGACAGGTCGAGCAACGCTTGGCGAATGGTGATCGGCATTCGCTGCGCATCGCCATGCCTGTCGCCGGCGACGCGCGTGCCGCGGTCACCGTGCATGATCGCGTGTTCGGGAACTGCCGATTCGATTTGCCGCGCGATTTGGGCGATACGGTGGTGCGACGGGCGGATGGTCTGTTCGCCTATCAGCTGGTTGTCACGGTTGACGACTTGCTGATGGGTGTGGATGACATCGTTCGCGGGCGTGACCTGTTGCGATCCGCCGCGCTGCAGCTGTACATCCGTGAGCGTCTGCTCGACGCCGGCTTCGGGGATAGCTCGGATGGCGGCGTTGCCGCGGCTCATCGCGATATCCGTTTCGCACATCTTCCGCTGATCGACAATGCGGCCGGGCGGCGGCTCGCCAAGCGTGAACGGTCGCTGGATATGGGAACGTTACGCAAACATGGCGTCACGGCGCATCGGGTGATCGGCTATTGCGCGTGGCTGCTCGGATTGCAGCAAGAGCCCGAGCCGTGCGCTGCTGCCGACCTGTTGCATGGATTTTCGTGGGATGCGCTCGCCGCGGATTCGCAGGATCGTTCCATCCCCGACGACCCGTTCAGCATCGGATTGTGAGATTCCTCCTCTATATGCTGCATGCGGAGCCGTTTCGCGCTTCGCCCCCCCCCAGTCTCGCATCGCTCGCCCCCCCGCCAGCGGGGGCCACACCCGAAGTTCCCGGTTTCTCTAGCCGATTCGCCCTCATCCGTGGGCATACTAATATATGGTGCAGCAAGACGGATAGGGAGCATATGATGACCGCTTACATGGATCACAAGGATCTGACCAGTGAAAGCATCGACGAGACGCGGGCGACGCAGATTCGCGATGGCGTGCATCGCGTGCTTGACGCCATCGCCGAAGCCGAGTCGGCGGCCGGTTGCGCTCCCGGTTCGGTGAAGCTGCTGGCGGCGACGAAGACCCGTGACGTCGGCGAGATCATGGCGGCGATCGATGCGGGCATCCGCATGATTGGCGAGAACCGCCCGCAGGAGGTCATGGCCAAGGCCGAGGGACTGCGTCGCCTGTGCGCGGACCGGGGATTTGCGCTCGGCACAGGCGACGGCGACACCACTCGACCGTCTGACGCCGAACACATCCCGTTCCATCTCATCGGCCAGCTGCAGGCCAACAAGATCGGTAAAATCCTCCCCGACGTCAACACCATCGAATCGGTGGACGGCGTTGAACTGGCGCAGCGCATCGCCCGCCGTGCCGTCGCCCGTGGAATCACGGTCGGCGTGCTTCTGGAAGTCAACGAGTCCGGGGAGGCATCGAAATCGGGTTGCGACCCGCAGGCTGCCGTCGACATCGCCGCACAGATCGCACAGCTGGACGGCATCCGGCTCGAAGGCCTGATGACCATCGGCGCGCACGTCGATGACGAGGCCACGATTCGCGCCTGCTTTGCGCATCTGCGCGGCACGCGCGACACGATTCTCGCCTCTCGCGCGCCCGGCACCGAGCACTGCACGGAACTGTCGATGGGCATGACGCACGACATGGCGCTCGCCATCGCGGAGGGTGCGACGATTGTGCGCGTCGGAACGGCGATTTTCGGCGAACGCGCGTTCATCTGACGGATTGCGGCAGGCCTCGGCGGAAAGGGGCCGGGCTGTAGCGCCCGCGCTGCGCTGCCGGCTTCTCGACTGCCGTTTGATGGTGGGCATACGATGGGGGTATTGGTGTCGGCTGACGGCAACGTGAGGTGAGTGCGGTCATGAAACGTGATGATATGCGGGCGAGCCGCGGCGCGCGGACTGACGAGAGTGAAGAGGGTGCCGTGCCGGTGTCATCGAGTGATGATATCCGTGTCCATGCCGTGGTGGCGGGTCTGGTGCAGGGCGTCGGATTCCGGTATTTCACGGTGATGACCGCCGGCAAGCTCGGCCTGGGCGGTTGGGTGCGCAACTGCTACGACGGCTCGGTGGAGGTCGAGGCGCAGGGGGAACGCGGCAAGGTCGCCCGTCTGATTTCGGCACTGAAGCAGGGGCCGCGCTATGCCGATGTCGAACGAGTGGACGTCACCGAGATCCCGCTGCAGGAGCTGAAGCCGGCCCGTCATGGGTTCCCCTCGTTCGGCGTGTTCTACGAGCGATAGTTTCGGGTCTATTGAGACGGAACTGTTCCATCGGCAGATGATGGTAAATGACGTTAGCCGATGGTTCAGCCCACTGTCAGAAGCAATATATAACTCTGCCCCCGCTGGCTGGCTCTTGCGAAGCGGGCAGGAGCGGTTTGCGTTCCTAAGTGCGCGCTGAAACGTTCAGTCTGCGAACATAAGAACGCAAATCGCACGTTTTGCGTTCTTATGTTCGCGTACTCGTCGATACGGCGCGCACTTAGGAACGCAAAAGAGTCCGCGTAATCTCACGACGAGAGCCTCCCTCAGTCTTGTTGTGCTTTGGCGGGAGCAGACACTTCGCTGATACAGCGGTATACCTCTTATGTAAGAGGCCTCAGGCCCTGATTTAAGCCGTATTTCGGTATATTTCCCAAGAATTTTCCCCGTAGGGAAGGGGGTATGGCCTGATTCCCGAGGACCTTATGCCGCAAGGGCTGTGAAAGCGGTTTTTCTGCGGGGGGGGGGCATGTATTCGGCGTTATTTCAATGTTTCGGGGGATTGCGTCGATTTTTGGGTGCGGATACGGTCAGGAGTTAACAGGCCGATGGAAGTCGATGATTTGCGCGTGCTGCGACGGTGAGAGTCGCAATCGTGAGTCTTTGTCGAACTGCTGAACGCCGGATGAAGAGTTTTGGAAATGATGGAAGGGATGCTTATCGTGACTAAGCAGGATCGGAAACCATCGCATACGAGGGCGATGCGCTCTCGCCTGATCGCGGCCGCCGTATCCGTCGCGACCGTTCTTGGACTTGCCGTCACCGGCACTGCGATTGCGGCCAATGTGGGGACAGTCGCACCCGAAGCCGCGCAGTCGGCCACGACGCAGGCATCACAGGCCGGCACCGGCCCGATCAGCGGCGTCGCACAGGGCGACAGCGCTCAGCAGGGGGCGTCATCTGCCCTGACCGATCGCGCCGGGACTGGTGCTTCGGGGCAGACCGCCACGGTCAAAGCGTCGGCTGCGCCTCGCGCCACGGCGAACGACGGCAAAGTGAAGATAAACCTATTCGATTATTGGGACAGCCGTGATCCGAATGGCCCGGCAAAGGCCGCTGGCAAAGAGAACGTGAACTATGCCACGGGCGGTACCAGCAGAAATGAGTCGGCTGCAGCATTCTACTTCAACGGAAAAGGTAAGGATTGGAACGGCTGGACTGGCAGTGCAGAAACCTCTCCGGGCATCGTCAAGACGAACCTCACCAAGACCGGCGCTGATGCAGTTCCGCAGTTCTCTACGATGGTGACCAATAAAAATAATGCACAGACCGACATGACGTATTTGTTCACAGAAAGCGAGTGGGCCAAGGCATATACCAATGGCGGCAATGGGCTGACGGGGCTGTTCGATCCGACGGAAGAGGCCAAGGGCCACTATGTGTACGACTCCAATACGACGTACGCCGCGCTGAACAGTGTCGGTACCGGATTTGACCGGTCAGCAACATGGACCGAGAGAACTGACGCGTGGATTCCGAAATTCCTGCCGTTCAATGCGGATAAAAGTCAGCTGCGGATCGGCTTTCATTCAGTGCGCGGCGCCCGGTACGCCTTCGGTATGACCGCATACGCGAAGTTCATGCAACCGAAAGAAGGCAAACTCGTTGATGGTTCCCCGATGACGTTCAACTTCACGGGTGACGATGATCTGTGGCTGTTCGTCGACGGCATGCTTGTGTTGGATATCGGTGGCATCCATGATGCCGCCAGCGGCTCCATTGATTTCGCGACCGGTGTGGTGACGATTGTCAGCAATAAAACCACTACGACCACGTTGCAGGCGTTGTTTACTCAGGCGCTCAGGAACCAAGGCAAGTCGGATGCCGAGATCACCGCTTGGATGGAATCCAATATGGTCAAAGCCTCCAATGGCTCCTACACCACGTTCAAGAACTACACCAGTCACGAGATGAACATGTACTACTTCGAGCGTGGCCATAGTGGTTCCAACTGCAAGCTTGACTTCAATTTGGTGACTCTTGACTCCAGCCATATTCAAATCGGCAAGGAGACGGAGAACGTTCCTGAAGCTGACAAGGACAAGAACTATACGTTCAACGCTTATGTCAACTATGAGGGAACCGACAGTGACAAGGATTACACGTTGTACACGGGTAAATACGACGTGTACAACACCGCCACCGGCACCAAGGACGGTGAAACCCGGACCACGGATTCCAATGGCGTGATCACGCTCAAGGCGGGCCAGTATGCCGTGCTTTTGGGCAGTGACGCCAAGAGGATCACCGAGTCCTCGAAGTACAAGGTGAAGGAAATCAACGTTGACCAGGACACGTATGCGGTGAGCGCCAATGGCGGTCAGGTCAAGGTGACGCAGGAGAAGGATTCTGCGACCACGGAGCCGGTGTCGGTCGGTGAGGTGCCACGTACCACGGTGACGAACACGGTCGTCACGGCGCCCCGGTACCGCAAGTACATCAAGGCGAACAATGATGGCACCTATGACCTGTCCCTGAACGTGACCGGCACGCAGTCCGGCTCGTCGCAGACGACCGTGTCCCCGGCCGACATCGTCGTGGTGTTCGACACCTCCGGTTCCATGAGTAACCCGATGGGAGACAACTCTCGTCTTGAGGTTGCGAAGACTGCCGTCAACAGCATGGCGCAGCATCTGCTGACGCCTGAGAACCAGGGCAAGGATAGCAACATCCGGATGGCGCTGGTCCCCTTCTCGACGACGGTGGGTAATGTGTTGAACTTCACCGACAACGCAATGGACATAGTCAGTGCCGTTAATGGTCTGGGCGCCGATGGTGGCACGAATTGGGAGGCCGCGCTTAAAGCCGCCAATGCCAAGCTGACTTCCGGTCGTAAGGGCGTGAAGAAGTACATCGTGTTCATGTCAGACGGCGACCCGACGTTCCGCACGAGTTCCGTGCGGACCGGCACTGATTGGTGGGGCCGTCCGACCTATGATGACGATGATCGCAGTGGTCTTCCGGCCGGGGTTCATGGTTCTGGCAGCAGTGATCGATATGGGGCGAATCTCAGCTCCGCTGTTGCCGAGGCTAACAGGCGTGGCGATGCGACGTTGTTCTCGGTTGGCGTGTCCTCCGATCCGACCAAGATGCGTGGCTTCGCCGATCAGACGAAGGGCTCGTATTACAGCGCCACCAGCACGGATGAGCTGAACAAGGCATTTGCCGATATCATCGGTCAGATCAACAGGAAGTCTTCGTACAAGAACGTGTCCATCACCGATACGCTGTCGGACTACGCGGAGTTCGTTAATGCTAACTTCGGCTCGAATGATGTGACGGTGACGGCATCTAAAGACGGTAATAGTGTCGATCTCAACGAGAGCGATTACACGGTTACCGTTTCGGGCAAGACGGTGAAGGTCACGTTCGCGGACGGCTATGAGCTTCAGGATGGCATGACGTATACGGTCACGTTCAAGGCCAAGCCGACGCAGAAGGCCTACAACGAGTACGCCGCCAACAAGCAGAATGACGACAAGACCGGATATAAGGATGTTCTTGGTGCCGACAACACTGATGCGGATGGTCACCATACTTCGTCCAATTTGCCCGGCTTCCATTCGAATGCGGATCACGGCGCGAAGCTGGGGTACACCGTCGTCAACACGGTCGGCGACCAGACCACCGAGACCCCGGGTTCCGTGGAGTACCCCCACCCCGTCCTGCAGGTAAAGACCGGCAAGATCCAGGTGACCAAGAACTGGTCCGATGGAGCGGAGAAGCATGGGAATGGCTCGGTGACCGTCACGTTGAAGCAGTGCAATGCGCAAGGTGAGGATTGCAAGGACATCAACCGGACCGTGACCCTCAACAACCAGGGTCAGTGGGCTGGTGCGTTCGAGAACCTCGCCCCTGGCACCTACCGCGTGGAGGAGTCCAGCGTGGACGGCTACACGGCGTCCTACAACCCCGAGAACCAGTTGGTAACCGTCACTGCCGACGACCTGTGGGCGGCTCCGGATAACAACAACATGACGACCTTCGACAACGTCAAGACGTACCCGGTCACGATCACCAACACCTTCGTTGCCGTGTCCGCTCTGCCGATGACCGGCGGCGTCACGACTCGTGACTGGCTTGTGTATGGGGGCGGCTTCGGCCTGCTCGCGGCACTGGTCAGAATCGGATACTTCATCTGGCGCAAGCGTCGGCTCGTCTGACCTGCGGCGGATGCTCCGCCCTCCTCCCTCGTCGGGGAGGGCACACGGGGGCGGCGACCAGTCGCCTCCGACAACTCAAGATTTGCGGACTGCGGAAGCCTCAACGACTGCCGCTTCCGCAGTTGCAATAAACAAAACAACGAAAGGAAGAGGAGTTTCTCATGAAGTTCAAGAAGCTTTTCGCGGGTGTCGCAGCTGCGGCCACCCTTCTCGCCGGCATGGCGTTCGGCACCGGTGCCGCCAACGCGGCCGAGACGACAGTGGACACTGCTGCAACAGTCACGTTCAAAGCGTCCAAAGAGAAGCAGCTGACCAGCGCCCAGCTGAGCGCATACAAGATCGCGGACTACGTGAACTATGGCACTGCCGAAAACCCGGTGTATGGTGTGAAGACCGCTGCGGGCGCCAATCGCACGAAGCTGGCTGCGGCTCTGACCACCGCCGGCTTCCAGAACGTGCCGACCGATGGCACCACTGATTTGATGGCTTGGGCTATGAATCAAAAAAAGACCACGGATACGGATGGTACCGTCACGCAGGTTCAGTTCGATCAGTCCGAGACCCGTCCGTGGAATAATCCGTCCGTGACGCGTAAGTTCGCGGATGCGCTGCAGGCCGGCAACCCGTTCACCGCCACCGCGGATCCGTTCGTGCTGAACAAGGCGACTGGCAGCGACACGGATGGTTGGACCGCCACGAACAAGACCGCGCTGACTGCTGGCGTGTATCTGTTCCTGGACGGCAACGCATCGACCGATACCCTGACTCAGGCCGTCCCGATGATCGTGAGCACCGGCTCCGTTAACGCTGGCGTTCTGTCGCTTGGGGATAGCACCGCAGAAGTGGACATGAAGAGCACGGTGAGCGGCACCCAGACGAAGTCCACCACCAGCAAGAGCGCGTCCGTGGGCGAAACCGTGCCGTTTGAACTGGGCTACACGATTCCGAATCCGGTCCCGACCGGCTTCACCCTGCAGTTCAGAGATGTGCCAAGCAAGGGCCTGACCGTCGACTTTGCCGGACTGACCGTTAAGGCCGGCGATAAGGTGCTGACCGGCACCGATTACACGGTGGAAAACAACCTGACTGCCAACAAGGGCAACGGCACCAATACTTTCGTGGTGAAGATCACCGACCCGGCCAAGTACGCCGGTAAGCAGATCACCATCACCTACAACGCCACCGTCAATGACGAGGCCGAGACAGTCGAGGGCCAGGATTACCACGCGGTGACCAACAAGCTCATCGGCAATGATGGCACCCCCATACCCGGCACTGAAACCCTCACCAAGATCTTCGGCTTCAAGTTCACGAAGGTCAACGCCCAGGGTGAGGCCGTCAAGGGCGCGAAGTTCACGCTGAGTGTCGCAAAAGACCAGAACGGCGTGCTGCCGAACAGCGATAAGTACCCGCTCGAAGTCACGTCCGGTGCCAACGGCGTCGTCAAGTTCGACGGACTGAAGGCCGGCAGCTACACCGTGACCGAGACCGCGGTCGCCGACGGATACCAGGACTTCAAGGCCTCGTTCACCGTGGCCATCGATGAAAACGGCAAAGTCACCTTCGCCGGCACCGACTCCTGGGGTCTCGCGCCCAAGGACAGCGCCGCCGACTACAAGGTGACCAACGTCAAGTCCGTCTTCGAACTGCCGAAGACCGGTGCTGCGGGCATCGCGCTGTTCGTGGTGATCGCCGCGCTGCTCGGCGGCGCTGCCGCCACCGTGTACGCCAAGTCTCGCCGCACCAGCCGTGCGCTGCGCTGACTGACACGATAACAGGCCAAGCCGCCACATGACGTGCATCCCGCACGAGCATGGTGGCGGCTTCGGCTTGCTGTAACCATTCGCCCCCCCCCGGCAGCACCCCTGCCGGGGGCAACACAGTACATACACGAATTCGTTTCACGGCGATTGCAGTGACGGCCGGCACAACAACAGGAGGATGCGCATGGCATCGAGGAGACACGGATCGAAACGGCCGGCCACCTCATCCGGCAACGACCCAGCCGTCAAATCCTCCCATGCGCCCGCACGGTCAACGATGACCCGCAGCCTGCCGGACAATGACGAGCGATCCTCGAATAATTCCCGCAAATCCTACCGAAACAGCCGTCACAAACCCGCCGTGCAGCCGCCGCTCACGTACTCGCTGCTGAGCTTCAATCAGGCGACCGACATCTCCGACCTTGTCGCGCAACGCAAACGACTGCGCATACAGCTCATCATCATGCGCATCGTCACGCTGATACTGGTCATAGCCGCTGTTGCCATCGCCGGGTATCCCCTAGCGCTCCAATACCAGAGCTCGCTCAAACTCGCCCAAACCTCACGCAACAGCGCACAGCAGGTCGCCGGCTGGCCATACCCGCAAGCCGAAGACGCCCTCGCCGCCGCCCGCGCATACAACGCAAAACTCGCCAGATCCGGTCAACCCGTGCTGGGCGAGGCCATCGACCCGTTCAGCGCCGCACAAGGCGGGTCGAGAGCCAAAGGCGAGGACTCCGCCGCCTCCAAAGACAAGGAATACCAGTCCCTGCTCGACTCGGGCGACGAAGTGATGGGAACCATCAAGATCCCGAAAATCTCCGTCAACCTGCCGATCTACCACGGCACGTCACAGACCGCGCTGGCCTCCGGTGCCGGTCACCTGTACGGCTCCTCGCTGCCGGTCGGCGGGGACGGCACGCACTCCGTCATCACCGGGCACCGCGGTCTCGTCAACGCGATGATGTTCACGCGGCTCGACGAGATGAAAACCGGCGACTTCTTCTACATCGAAGTGATGGGGGAGACGCTCGGCTACGAGGTCGACCGCATCACCGTCATCAACCCGGACGACACTTCGCAACTCAAGATCGTGCCCGGCGAGGACCGAGTGACGCTGATGACGTGCACGCCGTACGGCGTCAACACGCAGCGCCTGCTGATATCCGGGCATCGCGAGCCGATCCCGATGCCGGCGCCGGACCCGTCCGACCTGCATGACACGCGCACCATCGTGACGATGGTGGTGGTGTGCGGGCTGCTCGGCGGATGGCTGCTGCTCGGCGTGATCGGGCGGATTCGCCGGCTG
>OGRO01002434.1_pt1 | contig 14514 bp, 6 predicted proteins | sample 1553451 | NCBI WGS metagenome assembly OGRO01 (sample SAMEA2580021, study PRJEB22360) | human gut metagenome
AAAGAACTATCGGTAGCTTGCTATCATAGATAAATACTAAAAGATATAACAGAAGCACATTAAACAAAAGACTATTTCTACAAGCAAAACGGAGCATATCTTCCTGATATGCTCCGTTTGCTGTTATTATGCTTTTAGTTTGCGTTTGTCACAGCGGCAAGTCTTGTGTAGCTGCTGTAGATGACCGTGTCGCCTGAGGTCTTGTATGCTCTTATGCGGAATGTGTAGGTCGTACCTGCCTTAAGGTCGCCTGCTATAAAGCCTACAGTGTTATTTGTGTAGGTTCTTAACACTTCCGTCCATTTGCCGCCCTTGTACTGTTCAACGATATATCCTTCTGCGGAGTTATTCTTTGCCCAGCCTATTATAAGCTCGGAGGATGTTGCTGAGATTTTTCTGAAGGATGTAACGTTTGAAATGCCTGAGCTTTCCACTGTTTTAGCGGCAAGTCTTACATAGTCGCTGTACTGTACAGATCCGCCGGATGTCTTGTACGCTCTTATACGGAAGGTATATGTCGATTTAGCATTAAGTCCTGTAGCCGTACAACTTGTGGAGTTGCCTTTATATATCTCGTTCCACTTGCCGCCCTTGTATATTTCAACCGAGTAGCCGTCAGCCTTGCTGTTTGTTGCCCAGCCGAGTGTAACAGAATTTGCGGTTGCGGATTTACAGGTGAATGATATAACGGGGCCCAGTACGGATGAATCTGCCGTTTTAGCGGCAAGTCTTGTGTAGTCGCCGTAATACGTTGTACCGCCCGAGGTCTTGTATGCTCTTATACGGAATGAGTAGGTCGAGGAAGCTTTAAGTCCTGTAGCTGTACAGCCTGCAGAGTTGCCGTTATATATCTCGTTCCACTTACCGCCCTTGTATATTTCAACCGAGTAGCCGTCAGCCTTGCTGTTCTTGTTCCACGCAAGAGTGAGCGATGAATCGGTTGCGTTTGTGCTTGTGAAGCCTGTGACATTATCAACCGTAGTATCATCTGTTACCGAGGAATTGATAACGGTGAGAGTAAATGTGTCTGTAGTGCTGTCGCTGAAATGATATACTATTTCGTGCTTGCCGTTGGCAAGAGCCTGCGTGAACGGCGTGTTGAGTGTCACCTGACTTCCGTTCCACGAGTAGTCTGTACTGCTGTCAAGCGTTTTGCCGCCGCAGGTTATCTTTGATATAGCCTGACCGTTCAGCACGAGCTTTGTAAGTACAGTCGCAGGAGCAGAGCCGTCAAATGTGCCTGTCTTGTCGATAAGGTGTGCGCCCTCGGCTTCCTGCTTTTCGCCGTAGAAGTATACATCGTCGATTATGTAAGTGCCTGTGTCGGTGTTACCGCCATTGCCTGCATAGAATGAGGCCTGTACAATACTCGTTGTGTCAAGTGTAGCAGAGCCTGACTGCCAGCTTGGAGCGGCAAATTCCTCAAAAGGTATCTCAATTGTTTTTTCGCCGGAGAAGTTGACTGTTATTTCTTTTTCAAAATAGTTGTCGTTTTTATCCTTGAGCTGAAGCGTAAAGCTGTTACCGCTGTTGTCGCCGGTAAGGTTTATGCTGACACCCTTGTACTGTGCAACGTTACGCTGTGACAGCTTGCGGTTTACACCGCAGTATCCGTTGGGCGAGCCTACATTGTACTCAAATTTCATCGCTTTGCCGTTTGCGTTGTCAACAAGCGAAACCGTTACGTTGTTTCCGCTTGTATTCGGCGTGTATGCACTGCTTAGCTGAGAATCGTCTGTGTAGCTTTCAAAAGTATCTATATCCTCAAGTGCCGATGTATCTGTTACGGTAAGCAGGAATTCGCAGTCTGCGCCCTCGTAGAAGTCGAACACGAGCGTTACATTGCCCTCGCCGAGAGATTTTATAAAGCTGTCTGAGAATGTGACTAAGCCGCCGTTATCGGTATAATCCGTACCTGCCGTGAGATATTTGCCGTTTACCGTTATACCTCTGAATTCGCTTGTCTTCTTGTCATAGCCTACATTCACCTTCTTGTAGTGACGCAGGTTCTTGTCAACTGTAGCGATATATTTATCAAGCGTCGGTGCAGGGATCGATACATCGGTTACGTTTACTGTGAACTTCGGGCTGCTGCCTGCCGTACAGTCAAGCGTGAACACATGGTTTTTAAGCTCAAGTGTTTTAAGATAGCTTGCCTTTATAGTTACGGAGTTATTGTTTATCGTGAAGTCCTTGCCTTCTGTAAGCGCATTTCCGTCAAGGGTTATACCGCTTATTGCACCCTCCTTCATAGTTGCTGTTACCGTAAGGTCGGTATTGTCCGCTCTGTCGAAGCTCAGCTTGTCATTGACTATCGTGTTGACGTTATTCTTTGCCGCCATATTTGCGGCGTGCTTTATGATAAGCTGTCTTGTGCTTTCGGTATCTGTTCCCTCCGGACCGTAAACGGTATACTGGTCATAGTCGGGATAAAGTACGCCGTCAATGTATGACGCTATCATCCAGTAGTTTGTGCCTGCATATTCGACCGTATCGTAGACGTTACCCTCAAGCACCTCAAACCACTGCTCGTACTCGCTGTCACGGATAGTCCTGTTTGTAAGACCGAATTCTTCCAGAATGACCGGTTTGTCAAGCTCCGCACAGGCTTCGCCGTGTATCTTAAACCAGAGCAGATCGTCCTGTCCTGTGCCTGTATGCTTCATTCCCCACTGGTCAAGATAAAGATGAGGAGTACCGAAGTCGAGCGTGTCGATTGTCATCAGCTTTTCAAAGTCAACGCCCTCTGCACCGTAGAACGCATAGTTTGAGGTCGTATATTCGTCAAAATATCCGTAAGGTCTGTTGAAGAAGCCCTCGTCGCCGAGCGATACCATGTGATTCGGATCGATGCTCTTTACATATTCGCTCATTTCCTTTGCCCAGTTATAAAGTATATTGTCCTTACACTGAGCGTCGGAATTGCATCTCGGTTCGTTTGCAAGCTCCCACGCAAATACGGAAGGCTCATCCTTCAGCTTTCTGTTTGTATACGGGTTCGTATGGTTCAGCAGACCGTTGATATAATCCTTATACCAGCCCTTGAGCGTTTCGTTTGTGTAGAAGTCGTCTTTTTTAAGTCCGGTTATGCCAAGCTCCTCTGCCCACTTGACGTATTGACCCATACCGCCGAAAGCGTCCCAGTAGTTAGTAAAGGTGATAAGCAGCTTCATACCGTGCTTTTCAGCCTGATATAATGCGTAGTCGAGCTTCTTTATGCCGTCTTCACCGAAGTTTGTTACCGGCTTACCAAGGTCCTTGTCGAAATACTGAAAATAAACTCCGTCCTTTTCGCCCGAACCGTCATTGTTGTTTGTAAATACCGGCTTTCCTTCGCTGTCTGTCGTACCTGTCTTGACACCTACATCAAGGTTGCCCCAGACTCTGATAACTTTCAGCCCCATCGCCTCTGCGTCTTTGAATACGTTGTCTACCGCCTCCTGCGATTTGAACGTAAGGTAGTAGCAGTTTGTGCCTGCATAGTAGAACGGACTTCCGTCAAGCATGAACCTTGTTCCCTGCGCATACGCAAATCCGCTCGGAACACCCTCAGCCGCCGCACCCGTGCTTATGAAGAACACGGATACAGGTAAAGCTGTAAGCGTCATTGCCGTGGCAAGCGCCGAGCTTGCCAGTCTTTTCTTAAAACCTGTCATGATTTCACTCCTTCTGCTATTATTCTGATATAGCCTCTTGGCTTCTTAGCTTAACCTCATAATATCATGTGGCTTTATTTAAAGTCAACACTTTTAGCTAAATTTACTTAACAAAGTCGATTTTTTCTGTGAATTTCACAACAGCTCAAAGTGTTTTATGTGCATTTAATACAATTTGAAGTAATATTTACACATAATTTCGCCAAAGCGAAACTAAAACAACGGCTTGAATGTTCAGTTAGCCTGTTTTTTAGTTACTTAATGTAACGTTTCATGAAACTAACGAAATTTACATTTATAAGTTAAGTTAAAAAAGGGAAACGGCTGTGTAACAGACAAAAAACGAGCGGCGGTTCATAAAACCGTCGCTCGCAGTCTGTCGATAAACCTCTTGTTTATCGAAAATGGGGTCGCAGGGGCATAGCCCCCGACAGGGACTAGGGGCGGTAGCCCCAGTAATATAGCCCCTTCCCACGGGGAAGGGGTTTGGGGTTAGGGATTGAGAACAAGCACTTTTTTGGAAAAACAGACTTTTTCTACAGTCTGCGAGCGGCGGTTCATAAAACCGTCGCTCGCAGTGTCGTAAATCGTGATATTATTTTGTTGTCTGCACCGTTCTTACATTATCACTGTATATTGTCGAACCGTTTACGGTAAGATATGCTCTTACACGGAAGGTATATGACGTACCTGCCTTAAGATTCGTTATCTGGCAGGAGGTGACTGTGTTTGAGGTGGTTTTTGTTACAAGATTCCATTTCCCACCCTTATAGATCTCTACGATATATCCTGTTGCACAGCTTTTTCTTGCCCACGAAAAACGGATTGATGAAGCTGTGTTGCTTGTCTGCTCCCCAAGCTTTGCAACGGGGTCAAGACCTGTTGTAGCGGTGCTTTTCAGATATTCGCTGAATACGGTTCTGCCGTTTTTCACCTTGTAGCTCTTTATGCGTACAGAATAGGTCGAGCCTTCTGCAAGACCTGTTATCTTACAGGAAAGCTTTGTGTTCGAGGTTGCACACAGCACCTGCTCCCATTTTCCGCCCCTGTAGATTTCTACTGTATATCCGTCGGCTGCAGTGTTCCTGCTCCAGCTGAGAGTTACCTGTGAAGCGGAATCCGCTTTATATTTAAGGCTTGTAACGTTGGGTATACGGGTGTCGGCTGAGAACGTAAGATATTCGCTGAAATATGTGGTTGCTGTTGTCTTCCTGAAGGACTTTATGCGTACTGAATATGTTGCATTTGCCGAAAGCCCTGTTGCTGTGCAGGTAAGGGTCGTGTTGCTTTTTGCATTTAAAATCTGCGTCCACTTACCGCCCTTGTAGATCTCAACGATATAGCCTGTAGCGGCGGTATTCTTATTCCACGAGAATGTTATTGACGATGCTGTATTGCCGGACGCCTTGAAGCCTGTAACGTTTGCTATTCTTGTGTTCACGTCAGCTTCAAGGTATTCGCTGAATGAGTACGCACCGTTTGTAAGGCGGTAGCACTTGATACGGGCTTTATATGTTGAGCCTGCCGCAAGACCCGTTACATTGCAGGAAAGGGCGGTGTTGTTCTTTGTGGTAAGGACTGTATTCCACTTTCCGCCCTTATAGATTTCAACGACATATCCCGTAGCCGAAGCGACCCTGTTCCACGAAAGTGTAACAGAAGAAACGGTTGATGACTTTGCCGTAAGACCTGAAACACACGCAATTCTTGTAGTTGCCGCAATATTCGTATAATCGCTGCAGACAACAACACTGCCCGTTTTCCTGTATGACTTTATGCGGAATGAATAGCGTGTTTCGGGAGCGAGTGAGGACGCTGTACATTGTAAGGTCGTGTTGCCTGTTGTCTTTAGAATCTGAGTCCATTTTCCGCCCTTGTACTGCTCGACAACATAACCTGTCGCATCGGCATTCTTATCCCATTTGAGCGTTATTGTCCTGCTTGTTGCAGTGGGGGCTGTGAATGTGGTTACATTGGGAAGAACAGTGGTTGCAACGGCTCTTGTGTAACCGCCGTACTGAACGGTAGAACCTGACACTTTACGCAGTCTTACACGGAATGTATAGGATGTACCGGGAGTAAGATTTGTGACGGTGAGAACGCAATTGGCACTGCTGTCGGTCTTGGAAATCTGTACCCATTTGCCGCCCTTGTACTGCTCGACCTCATAGCCGCTGCCATCGGTTGACATTGACCACTCGAGCGTTATGAATTTTGGGTTTTGACGGGTTACTTTGAGGTTCTTGACATAGCCGAGAACGAGAATGTCGGTGTAGTCGGACTTGTAGGAATAGCCGCAAACCGAGCATTTATGCAGGGTGTAGCCCTTTGCGTCATAGGTCGCATCGACCACGGTATCAACGTATTTATGACCCAACGGATCAAGCTCTCTTGTAAGCACCTTGCCGCAGACCGTGCAGCTGCACCGTTGCTCACCGGGTTTAGTACAGTCTGGATTTTTGGTTGTTTTCCAGGCGGTATAAGTATGGTTTCCTGTGGGGGAAACATATATTACATCTGTCTTTTCATCGCACTTCGCACAGTGGCGTGACTGCGAGCCTTGCTCGGCGCAGGTCGGCGCTTTGTCGAGCGTCCATTCCGATGAAAAGCTGTGTCCTGTGGCATAAGTGGTATCTTCGGTTCTGTGGGAATTGCAGACCGTGCAACGGTAAGTTATACAGCCGTCATTTGTACAGGTTTCCGACTTTATTGCATCGACCTTATAGTCGTGATAAAGATTCGACTTCGGAATGGTATAAGTTTTCGACGAACCTGTTGAAAAATTGACTTTCAGTTCGCCGTCACTCTCACAGGTGGGCTTTTTGGTAAATGTTCTGCCGGTCAATGTGCCTGATGTATCAACAAGCAGGTTTTGAATTTTATCTTTGCCCGTAAGCTTTTGTGAAATCTCTCCATCGGGACAGATCACAAGTATGATTTCAGCCCAGTTGAAAGCATCATAACTGAAAGAGGTCACAGAAGAGGGAATGTTGAGTGAAATCAGTTTTGTTGTCTGGAAGGCTCTGGATTCGACAGTGGTAAGTCCGTTACCCTCGATTATTACATTGCGTAAATTGTCACAGGAGGCGAAAGCGGCATAGCTTATCTTCTTGACGGTTGCAGGGATCGTAATATCAACTATATGATCGTTTCCGCAGAATGCGTCGCCACCGATAACTTCAACGAAGCTTGGGATTTTTGTCATTGACGAACCTGTGGCGGAAACAAGCGTTTTGCCGTCCTTAGAGTAAAGATCGCCGTTTATAGCCTGGAAATACTTATTGTTGCTGTCAACGGTGAATTTAAGGCAGTTGTTGCCTGAAAATACATCATCGGCAATTTTATTAACCGAGCTTGAAATAGAAATGCTCTGTATGCGCTTTGTGTAAACGAAAGCGCCACGCTGGATCTCGGTAACGGTATTGGGTATGGTTACCTTTGAAATACCGATACAGCCTCTGGTGAACTCTTTTGCGATTACCTCTATCTTGTGACCGTCGATATATCCGGGGATATTCATAACGGTCTTGGTAGCCTTGCCATAGCCTTCTACCTCATCGTCAAACTGTATCCACGAATAAACAGCGTATTTGTTTTTTGAGATCTCTTTATAAAGGAATCGTGAATTCAACTTCTGTGAAATGAAAGTTTTCTGACCGAGTACGTCGCCGCCGATATAAAGCAGATAAACCGAGCCGTCACCGAGCCTTACCGCAGTGGTCGCCATAGATGCGGCTGTTTTCATAGGTATCTCTTCATTTTCACTGTACGCATATCTTGTTTTTGCGGTCAGACCGACCTCACCCAGCATATAAACGGCAAGTTTTGCGCTGGCATAATCGCTGCCTGAACCGTTCAGCACCATAAGATACGGATCGGAATTGCTCTTGTCGTAAGTGAACGACGCCACATACGCCGCAACCTTATCCATCTTGGAAACGTCCGCAATGCCGTTGGGTATGTTCTTGGCGATATAGTCGGCGATTATCTGCTGTGCCTGCTCACGCTGTGCCTTTGTTGCGCTGACAGAAGCGATGCTGACATCTTCCGTCATCACGTCGGATACCTCGGGAACATAACTGTTTGCCGATACAGCAACAGCCGAGAGCGATACAATAACCGCAACAGACGCTATCACCGCCGGTATTTTCTTGAAAATATTCATTTCTTCTTATCTCCTGATTTTCCTTATTTTATAACGTCAAACGTTATTTATGACTTTTCTTTTTCTCCTGCGACCCCGCACTGCTGAAACCCTTCCCGCTCTGAGCCGTTTCGTAAAAATCGGCTATCAGCTTCATCAGCTTGCCGTCAAGCTCGTAGTATATCTGCTTATCGACCTTTTTGCTGAACAGTTCTCTTCTATTCTTGTTAGTCCTTTGATTTTTCGGATAGGTCGTTTCAAAAAGCGTGTCAAGCTGTGCCTTGTGCTTTATCGCTCTGTCGCTGTCAAGAGAGTTGTGACCCTTGTTCTTTTCGGTTATAAGAGTGATATTATCGTTTTTCTCAACATTGGCAAGCACGCTGTTTTTAAGGCTTATCGTCTTATCGTCCGTGCTGTGCAGTATAAGGAACTTAGTGCCGTTTGCGGTTGCTTTTGCTATTCCTGCGTGGGCTGTGTAGCCTGCCGCCTTGCCGTATTTCATACGCTCATACAGCTTTATATAGGCTCTAAGGATATATATCCACCTGCCCATCATAGCAGAGCCTTCTTCAAGCACCATTTCGCTTGTCCTGTCAAATCCGCTCTGTACGAATACCGCCTTTATATCATAAAGATGATAGCAATGCACAGCAGATACCGCATATCCTCCCCAGCTGTGACCGAACAGATACAGCGGAAGCGTGTTTGTTTTGGTAACAAAACTGAGCGCCGCATCAAGATCCTCCGCCGACTGAGGAAGCCCACGCAGTGACTTTCCTCCGCTTAAATGACTGCCGCTGTTGTCAAAGGCGAATATCTTGTATCCCCGTCTTGCAAAATACGCTATTTCGGGCAGATAGCTGAGCTGACCGTCAAATATGCCGTGCGAGAAAACTATAAGCCCCCTGAAGCTGTCATAGCTTTCATCGTGGTAGTAAAACCCCGTGTATTTATAGCCTCGCTTTGACGGGAATGTGACCGGCTCGTTTACAAGCCCCTTATAATCGTTAAGGTCGGGCAGATGTGCGGAATCGTATATCTCGAACCGCTTTCCGAAAACGCTCTCATAAAGTATTGCGGACAGCAGAAGGGATATTATCATTATCAGCAGTACAGCGCCGAGAATGATTCCGGCGACCGACAGCACCGAAAGAAAAACGTCCACCTGTTTTCCTCCTTATGCCTTTTTTATACGCTTGCTGTTCTTTTCCCAGTGTTCTATAATTCTTGTCTGACCACGCTCCACCGCAAGAGAATCCGCAGGAACGTTCTTCGTGATAGTCGAGCCTGCCGCAGTAGTCGCATTATCTCCGATAGTAACGGGTGCTATCATATTTGTGTTACAGCCGATAAATGCGTTGTCGCCTATTGTGGTGCGGTACTTCTTTATACCGTCATAGTTTGCCGTTACACAGCCACAGCCGAAGTTTACACCCTTGCCCACATCGCTGTCGCCGACATATGTAAGATGCGCTATGCAGGTGTTTATGCCGATTTCGGAGTTCTTGACCTCTACAAAGTCGCCTATCTTTACACCGCTGTGCAGATGAGTATTCGGGCGCAGATGAACAAACGGACCTGCCTTAGCACAGCTATCTACCTTGCTTTCGTGTGCCTGTACGTTGTTCAGGATAACATTATCCTCTATAACGCAGTCGGCTATATAGCTGTTAGGACCTATCTCACAGCCGTTGCCGATAACCGTTTTTCCCTTGATTATCGTATTCGGAAGTATAACCGTATCGTGACCGATCTTTACATCCTTACCGATTATGATTCCGTCCGACAGAGGAATATCCACACCCTCGTCCATAAGCTCGGCGAGCTTTCTCTTTCTTGCAACTTCATTCAGAGCGGCAAGCTGACTGCGGCTGTTTGCACCGAGTACAACGTCCGTGCTGTCTGCCGTGTATACGCCCTTCTTTTCCGCAACGGCAACAGTATCGGTAAGATAATATTCGCCTGCGGCATTGTTGTTGCCAAGCTTATCTAAAAGTCCGGACAGCTTTTCCGCCCTGAACCAGTAGATACCCGAGTTAATTTCTTTTACCTTTGCCTGTTCGCTGTCGCAGTCCTTCTGCTCAACGATAGCTTTGAAAGTATCGTTTTCTTTTATTATTCTGCCGTAGCCTGTGGGATCATCGACAATAGCGGAAACTACCGTAACATCGTTGCCGCTGTTTTTGTGATACTCATAAGAGCCTGTTATGGTGTCTGCGTCAATGAACGGAGCATCACCGCACGCCACCAGTATATCCGCATTTTCAGCCTGTGCCTTTTCGATAAAAGATTTTGCCTGCATTACTGCGTGACCCGTACCGAGCCTTTCCTTCTGCTCAAATGCGGGGTATTCGCCGAGCGTATCAAGATAAGCCGTTACCTGCTCCTTGTGAGCGCCGACTATAACTGCGGTATTGTCAACTCCGGCTTGCTTTACAGCATCAAGCACCCAGCGGAGCATAGGCTGAAACAGCACTTCGGCAAGAACCTTAGGCTTGTCGGATTTCATCCTTTTGCCATCACCTGCGGCAAGTATTACTGCGTATTTTTTGTTGTCCAAAGTAAGTCATTCCTTTACAGATTTTTAGTAATTTATCGTGTGGCATAAAACCGCCATAGTAATATTATTGTCGCACATTTATCCGTATTTTTCAAGTGCTTTTTAAAAATAATTGCTTTTTTCATTTCACTGTGGTAAAATAAACGATATAGACGGCTTTGAAATGCCGTTTTCACGGCACTGCAATAATTCTATTCTGAAAGGACAGCAAAAATGGCTGAAACTTATATATCCATCGAAAAAATACGCTCACTCGCCGAGGTCGGCACAATAGCCGAGCTTAAAGACAGCACGGATATGAATGAGATATTCGCCGCCTGTGCTATCGCAAGCAAGGAATACCTCGGTCTTATCCCTTATGACGAACAGCTTACCGCCGCCGCAGAGCTTACAAAGGGCAGGATTACCGAGATGAAAACGGGCGAGGGCAAGACGCTTTGCGCCGCATTTGCCGCAAGCTATATGGCGAAAAACGGTCACAATGTCAGAATACTCACCTTCAACGATTATCTCGCAAAGCGTGACAGCGAGTGGATGAAGCCGATATATGACGCACTCGGCATAAGTTCGGCTTGTATCCTGCATTCGACAGATATTGCGGATAAAAAAGAGATGTATAAAAATCAGATAGTATATATAACCGCAAGGGAGGCAGGCTTTGACTTTTTGCGTGACTTCGTTGCGAATACGCCCGAGGACTGCGTGCAGACGGATTTCGACTTCTGCATAGCCGATGAAGCGGACAGCATGATGATAGACGAGGCAAGAGTACCGCTTGTAATAGCAGGTGAAACCGCTGTAAAGCCCGATGAAAAGCTGCCTGAGGTATACGAGTTTGTCAAGGATTTTGACAGCAGTATGTATGAGATAAACGAGGAGCTCGGCACTATCTACCTCACCGAAAAGGGAGAGGACAAGTGCGAGGAGCTTATAACGGACGGCTCAGGACTTTATGACGAGGAGAACAACGAGCTTCTGATACGCATTACGGATTGCCTTAAAGCGTGCTTCCTGCTTAAAAAAGACGTTGATTATATCGTTAAGGACGGCAATATAAGAATAATAGACGAGTTTACCGGCAGAGCGGCAGAGAACCGCCGCTATCCCGGCTCATTACAGCCTGCCGTTGAACTTAAAGAGGGCATCACCTGTACGAGCAGAGGTGTCATAATGGGCGTTGTGCCTATGCAGTTTTATCTGCGCCGTTATCCGCTTCTCAGCGGTATGACCGGTACTGCGAAAAGTTCGGAGGACGAGTTCTGGCAGTTATACGACCTTAAAGTAACCGTTATACCTACCCATACGCCCTGCAAACGTGTCGACCACCCGTATGAAGTATATCTCACAAAAGCGGCAAAGGACAACGCAATTATTGACTGCATAAAGACCGCCCACGCAAAGAATCAGCCTGTGCTTGTCGGAACGTCAAGCATTGAGCTCAGCGAAGAGCTGAGCGATCGTCTTGCGGCGGAGGGTATCACCGCAAATGTACTCAACGCAAAGAACGATGAGCTTGAAGCCGAGATAATAAAGGAAGCCGGCAGACCCGGCGCTGTCACCATATCAGCCAATATGTCGGGCAGAGGTGTTGACATAAAGCTGGGCGGCGCTGACGAATCGCAGAAGGACGAGGCTGTAGCGGATGGCGGTCTGCTGATACTCGGCACATTTATGAGCGAGAGCGAACGAGGCGATATGCAGCTGCGTGGCAGAAGCGGCAGACAGGGCGATGTGGGCGAGAGCCGTTTCATAATCTCACTTGAAGACGAGATTATGACAAAATACGAGATAAAGAAGTTAATACCGAAAAGGCATTATCCCACCGCCGAAACGGGCAGACCGATCGACGATAAGATTGTACTGCGTGAGGTCGACCGCATTCAGCGTATAGCACAGGGCGATACGCTCGAGTTGCGTAAACGTCTGCTTAAGTTCACTATGATAGGCGAAAAGCACCGTGACGCAGTGTTCGGCAGAAGAAGAGCATTTCTGACAGGCGAGTCTGAGGTCGATATATGGCAGAACGAATTTGCCGATGATTACAGCACCGCCGCACAGAAGTTTGGCGAGGACAAGGTAAACGCCCTGCAGAAGCGTGTCATATTACAGGTAATAAACGAATACTGGAGCGATTATCTCGATTACACATCCTATCTGCGTGACGGTATCCACCTTACGAGAATAGGCGGCAAGAATCCTGCCGATGAGTATAACATAACCTGCGAGGAATTTTTCTCAGGTATGGAGGAGCAGGTGATAGATACTATGGGCGAGCGGCTTCAGACGCTTCTCAGCCTTGATAATATAGACGATTTTGTTATAAATACTCCGACAGAGCTGTGGACATATACGCTTAACGAAAGCGGAGAGGAACTGCTCAAAAAGAGCTTTATCGAAACGGCGCTTTCCGAAGAGGAGGAAGAAAGCTATTACGATAACGGCGATGACAGCGACAGCAGGGACAAAGACGAAACGGAAGAACAGACAGACGAAAAGCCGGCAAAAAAAGGCTTTTTCGCAAAATTATTCGGTAAGAAGGATTAAGATATAATGGCAGACTGCATAGCGGCAATATCAACACCTATGGCAAGCGGCGGTGTTTCAATGATAAGAATATCCGGAGCGGACGCACTTGAAGTTGCGGCAAAGGTATTTATACCGAAGTACCCCGTGCGTGATATTGAAAAGATGGACGGCTATACCGCCGTATACGGAGATATTACGGCAGACGGTACAAAGCTTGATGACGGAGTGCTTTTAATCTTCCGTGCGCCCCACAGCTATACCGGAGAAAACACAGCCGAGATAACCTGTCACGGCGGCATCCACGTTACCAAAAGGGTACTGCAGGCGGTATTATCCGCAGGAGCGGTAATGGCTCAGGCGGGCGAGTTTACAAAGCAGGCGCTTGTAAACGGCAAGCTGTCGCTGACAGAAGCAGAGGGTGTGATTGACCTTATAAACGCAGGCAACGACCAGCTTCTTTCCTGTGCGAGAGCGCAGACGGACGGCGCATTATACCGCAGGATAGAGGCACTGTGCGAGGAGATAATAGCTATTACATCAGAGATAGCCGTATGGATAGATTATCCCGACGAGAGCGAGGACGAGGACGAAATAGCGAAGGCGGACTGGCTGAAAAGCGTCACCGCCGTAAAAGAAAATATCGACAGCCTTATAGCAACGTACGACTGCGGAGAGATACTCAGAAACGGCATCGCCACAGCCATAGTCGGAAAGCCCAACGCAGGAAAGTCAACGCTTATGAATCGGCTTACAGGCGTACAGAAAAGCATAGTGACCGATATTGAGGGTACTACCCGTGATATAGTCGAGGATACGGTACAGCTCGGCGATATAATGCTGAAGTTAGCCGATTGCGCAGGCATAAGAGAAACAGAAGATACTGTCGAGAACATCGGCGTACAGCGTATGATAGAACGTATTGGTACGGCACAGCTTATCCTTGCGGTATTTGACGGCTCAAGAGAGCTGTCCGATGACGACAAGCGGCTGATAGAGCTTCTCCACGGCAAGACGGTAATCCCCATAATAAATAAATCCGACCTTGAAGCAAGGGCGGACACGGCATTTATAGAAAACGAACTCGGTAAAGCGGTAATAATCAGTGCAAAGACGGGTGGCGGCGCAGACGAGCTTGAACAGGCGATAAAACAGCGTTGCGGAATAAGCAACCTTGATGCAGGCGCAGGCTTCCTCGCAAACGAGCGTCAGCGGCAGTGCGCCTTATCGGCACAGGCGGCGGTCGACAGAGCATACAACGCACTTCACGGCGGTATGACCGCAGACGTTGCAGGGCTTGAGCTTGAAGCGGCGCTTAGCAGCCTTTATGAGCTTAGCGGAAAGACTGCAAGCGAAGAGGTAATAGACAGAATATTTTCACGCTTCTGCGTGGGAAAATAAGAGTAATAAAGGCGGTACTCATTATACGGGTACCGCCTTTCAGTTTGCCGAAAAAACCATTTTTATTAAAGCTACACAGTGAAATATATCGCCAACACCGCTTAAAATACTTCCCTTGCCGATAAGGCATTAATAATTTCGTGAGTGTATCAGTGCAACTGCTCTAACATTGACTTTTCAAAAAAACGCCACTAACCTGAGATATATGTACTAATATGCGGACGTGTAGC
>OGRO01002437.1_pt1 | contig 14507 bp, 14 predicted proteins | sample 1553451 | NCBI WGS metagenome assembly OGRO01 (sample SAMEA2580021, study PRJEB22360) | human gut metagenome
TGGAACAACCATCGGTGGAGTTATCGTTGAAAGTGGTAAGTTTGACTGGGAAGCATCCGGTAAATTTGCATCCCTGACAGAGCCTAATCCAAGCTACCACGGAGTAAGCTTCACAAAGGCCTGCGGACCGGCTGCATTTGTTACAAAAATCCGTGCAATACTGCTCCGTGACACAGGTGCGGCAATTTCGCCGTTTAATGCGTTTCTGCTCCTTCAGGGACTTGAGACTCTTTCGCTGCGCGTTGAGCGTCATGCGGAGAACACGAAAAAGGTGCTTGAATTTTTGACGGCGCATCCGCAGGTTGAAAAGGTACATCACCCCGCGCTTAAAGACCACCCCGACCATGAGCTTTACAAAAAATACTATCCCAACGGCGGCGACTCGATTTTCACATTTGACATTAAGGGCGGCGCAAAGGAAGCACAGGATTTCATCGACAGACTTCAGATTTTCTCGCTGCTCGCAAACGTAGCGGACGTAAAATCGCTTGTTATTCACCCGGCAAGCACCACACATTCGCAGCTGTCCGAGGAGGAACTTCTCGATCAGGGCATAAAGCCGAACACAATAAGGCTTTCGATAGGAACAGAGAGTGCAAAGGATATAATCGCTGATTTGGAGCAGGCTTTTGAAGGATAAAATAAGGAATAATATGATTTAACAATAAAAAAATAAACTTTTTACAAAAAATCTATTGACAAATCAAAAAAAAAGTTGTATACTGTTGCGTAATTATAGCTAAAAGGAGAAAGTGGAGGTAGTAATTATGAAAAAATTATCAGCAATGCTGCTGGCAGGCGTGATGGCGGTTACGGCACTCACGGGCTGTGGCAAGGCAAACACAGGTTACACATCGGAGAACACAAAGTTTGTTATAGGCGCAACGGGACCTCTCACGGGTGACGCTTCGTCTTACGGCGTATCGGTACAGAACGGCGCAAAGCTCGCAATGAAACAGGTAAACGAGGCGGGCGGTCTTAATGGAATAGAGTTTGATTTTGTAATAAAGGACGATAAGGCTACTGCTGCCGACGCTGCTACCGGTTATGATACTCTTTACGAGTCGGGTATGCAGGCGTCTTTAGGCTCGGTTACATCGGGTTCCTGCGATTCGTTCGCTTCAAAGGCTGTGGAGGATAACGTATTCGTTCTGACGCCGTCGGCTTCGGCTGCAAACGTGATTGAGAACCGTGACAACGCTTTCCGCGTTTGCTTCGGCGACCCGGATCAAGGTACATTGGCAGCTGAGGAGCTGACAAAGGAGTTTAAAAACATCGGCGCTATATATGATACAAGCGATGCTTATTCATCGGGTATCTACAAGGCGTTTGACGAGAAAATGAAGGAACTCGGCGTTGAGTACAACACCCAGACCTTTGACGCGGAGAACAAGAAGGACTTCACAACACAGGTTAAGGCTTTAAAGGACTGCGATGTAATTTTCCTTCCTATATATTATACCGAGGCGGGTCTGATTGCAAAGTCGGTAACCGCTGCGGAAAGCAGTGCGCTGCTGTTCGGTTGTGACGGTCTTGACGGTATTGCGGATCAGATTGACTCATCGGTAAAGAATACAATCAAGTATATCACACCGTTTGATGTAAACAGTGCGGACGAAAGCGTAAAGAGCTTTGTCAATGCATATAAGGCGGAGTACAATGAAGAACCCGACCAGTTTGCGGCTGACGGATATGATGCGTTCATGGCTATATATAACGCTATGAAGAAGGCTGACGTTAAGGATGTTAAAATCAGTGCATCAGACCTTTGCGAGCAGCTTGTTTCAGTATTCACTTCAAGCGACTTCAAGTACACGGGCGCAACAGGCGAGATGACTTGGGACAAGTCCGGCGCCTGCAACAAGAAACCGCAGATTGTAACGCTAGAAAGCAAATAATCGTACACACCGCATAAGCGGGTTTGATACGGATAAAGAGATAGAGGAGCTTGTTGGCGGCGGGTAATTCGCCGTGACGCAAAGCTATAGATTAAAGCAAAATTGGTTGGGTGCATTGCGCCCAACCATATGTTGTTTTAAAAGCGTGTCGAGTATAAACGTGTTCGGCTTTGAAAATTATCGGGAGACGAACACGTTTATATTTGAAAATTATTAAGTGGTACAAACGGCTTTTTGCTTGCTGCGAATATGGCTGCACGTCAGACAAACAAAAGAGAGCCGGCTGATGTCACACAAAAAAATAAAGGGGCGTCCGAGCCGGAAACGGCATTGGAGGAAAGGAGAAATTATGAGTACATTTATTGACGGACTGAGTCTTGGCAGTATATACGCCTTGATTGCACTCGGATACACAATGGTATACGGTATCGCAAAAATGCTGAACTTTGCTCACGGCGATATAATCATGGTCGGCGCGTATGCGATATTTACAACTCTTGCGATTGGAGGAAATCCGTGGCTTGCGATTATCGTGGCGGTTGTGATATGTACGTTCCTCGGCATTGCTACGGAAAAACTCGCGTATAAGCCGCTGAGGGGCGCATCTCCGCTTGCAGTGCTTATTACGGCAATCGGCGTAAGCTATCTGCTGCAAAGTATAGCACAGCTTATTTACGGCGCAAAGTCACGCCCCGTGAGTATAGCAACCTTCCCGTCCGTGGCAATCGGCTCGATAAAGATAAACATTGCAACAATTATTACACTTGTTGCGGGAGCGATAATCATGATTGCGCTTACGCTGTTTATAAACAAGACAAAAATGGGACGGGCGATGCTTGCGGTTTCGGAGGACAGAGGTGCGGCACAGCTTATGGGTATAAACGTAAACGCGGTCATTACCGCAACATTTGCAATCGGCTCTGCTCTTGCGGCTTTCGCGAGCGTGTTCTACCTTATGCAGATTCCGAGTACAAGTCCGACACTCGGCTCAATGCCGGGTATCAAAGCGTTTACCGCGGCGGTAATCGGCGGAATAGGCTCCGTGCCGGGCGCGATGATAGGCGGAGTTGTTCTCGGACTTATCGAAAAACTGTCGCTCAGCATACCGCCGCTTGCACCGTATACTACGGCGTTTGAATTTGCGCTGCTGATAATAATTCTTTTGGTTAAGCCGACCGGCTTGCTCGGCAAGCAGAGAAGAGAGAAGGTGTAATAATGTCGGGATATTTAAGCAATATAAAATCAAGTTTCAAACTGAAGCATTACGCAAATTATATCGGAGTAACCCTGTTCCTTATTATTACCTGTATACTTATGTCGGCAGGTTATCTTAACCGTTCAACCGCAAATCTGATTACACAGATAGCGTATTCGATAATTCTTGCGGTTTCACTTAACCTTGTTGTCGGATTCCTTGGCGAGCTTAGCTTGGGACACGCGGGCTTCATGTGCGTGGGCGCATACCTTGGCTGTTACCTTGCAAATCAGCTCCACACGGTCATAGGCTCACCGCTTGTCGTACTGATAATTTCAATGCTTGCGGGCGGAATTATTGCTGCGGTATTCGGTTTGATTATCGGATTGCCTGCACTCCGTCTGAGGGGTGACTACCTTGCAATTGTTACGCTTGCGTTCGGCGAAATTGTAAGAACGGTATTCAAAAACCTTGATATGTTCGGCGGCGCGCTCGGACTTTCGACAAAGAAGTACGGAACAAACCTGTTCATTGTTGCGCTTATAGTGGTGCTGATAATGCTTATACTTGTTCAAAACCTTATCCGCAGCCGCCACGGCCGTGCGATTACGGCGATACGCGATAACGAGATTGCGGCAAAGGCTATGGGAATAAACGTAACCTTTTACAAGCTGTTCGTATTTGTGATTTCGGCGTTCTTTGCGGGCATTGCGGGCGTTATTTACGGTCACTACGCAACACCGGTGCTTTATTCGTTCTTCTCGTACAACTACTCAATTGAGATTTTGGTTATGGTCGTACTCGGCGGAATGGGAAGCATAAACGGCTCAATAATTGCAGCTACGATTATCACGTTCATTAACTTCCAGCTGACAACAAAGCTCTCGGGCGATATGGCGGCGTTAAAGTTCCTTATTTACGCATTGATTCTTATTATAATGGTAATCCTTAACAATGCTCCGTCGCTTAAAGGCTTTAAAAAGAGCCTCAGCCTTAAGCACTTGGCGGATGTTATCGGCGCGGGAATTGAAAAGCTGTTCCCGAGAAAACGCGATATTGAAAAAGAGCGCGCCGAGATAAAGGACGACGCTGCAGATTGGAAGCAGGTTCCGACCAAAATCGACGTTGACGTATTGCTTTCGACGGATGTACAAAAGGACAGAGTTGCAGGCTCGGTTCGCGAAAAGGGGGATAAATAGTTATGAGTGAGTATATGCTTGAAACAAGACAACTCGGAATTTCCTTTGGCGGACTTAAAGCGGCTCAGGATATAAACATTAAGATAAAGAAAAATCAGCTTTACGGTCTGATTGGACCGAACGGCGCGGGCAAAACAACAACATTTAATCTCCTTACGGGCGTTTATGCGCCGACAACCGGCAGCTTTTTCCTGGACGGTGAGGAGCTTACCGGCAAATCACAGGAAGTAATCAACCGTAAGGGAATCGCAAGAACATTTCAGAATATCAGACTTTTTAATAATATGAGCGTTATTCGCAATGTACTTGTCGGACTTCACAATCAGCCGGAGTTCCGTGTGACGCCGCTGGAGAGTATGCTGCGTTTGCCGCGGCATTACGAGCGCGAGGAGGCTATGCGCGACAAGGCAAAGGAGCTGCTCAGAATTTTCGGTCTGGAGGAGGAGCGCAACAATCTTGCCTGCAATCTTCCGTACGGCAAACAAAGAAAGCTGGAAATTGCGCGCGCTCTTGCGACAAACCCAAAGCTCTTACTTCTTGACGAACCGGCGGCGGGCATGAATCCGAACGAAACGGCAGAGCTGATGGATACTATAAGGCTTATCCGTGACAAATTTGATATGACTATACTTTTGATAGAACATGATATGAAGCTGGTTGCCGGCATATGCGAGGAGCTTACCGTACTGAACTTCGGCAGCGTCCTTGCCCAAGGAAAGACCGCGGAGGTTTTGAACGATCCTAAGGTTATCACGGCGTATATCGGTGAAGATGATTAGAGGGGGTGTGCATCAATGTTAAAGGTTGAAAATTTAGAGGTAGCCTACGGAATGATAAAGGCGATAAAGGGTGTGTCATTCGAGGTAAACGAGGGCGAGGTTATAGCCCTTATCGGCGCGAACGGCGCGGGCAAAACAACTATTCTGCACACCGTTACGGGACTTCTTTCGCCACAGGCGGGCAGCATAGTCTTTGAGGGCGTGGAGCTGACAAAAATCCCGGCTCATAAGATAGTGGGAATGGGAATGGCTCATGTACCCGAGGGCAGACGCGTTTTTCAGGAACTGACCGTTCTTGAAAACCTTAAACTGGGCGCGTTCATACTTAACGATAAAAAGAGAATCGAATCCAATCTTGAATATGTGTATACGCATTTTCCAAGGCTGAAAGAACGCCGCGGTCAGGTTGCGGGAACGCTTTCGGGCGGCGAACAGCAGATGCTTGCAATGGGAAGGGCTCTTATGTCCAACCCGAAAATTATACTCATGGACGAGCCGTCGATGGGGCTTTCGCCTATTCTTGTGTCGGAGATTTTCAATATCATAAAAGAGGTATCCGCGGACGGTACAACGGTTTTGCTTGTTGAGCAGAACGCGAAAAAGGCATTATCTATTGCAAACCGTGCATATGTCCTTGAAACAGGCAAAATAGTTTTGGAGGGCGATGCAAAAGAGCTTATGAACGACGAACAGGTTAAGAAGGCGTACTTGGGCGAGTAATCTGAAATCGGTAAATTAGATTTTGATTGCTGATGTATTTGCGTGTAGGCGCACAAATATGACGACTTGAGACGGTTGTCACAGTTGTCACGGTATCACGACTGTTGCGTCTGTTGCGGTTGTTACGGTATCGCGGCTGTCACGGTATCACGACTGTTGCGGTATCGCGGTTGGTTGGATAGCTATTTGCAGATGATGTGCGGTGTTTTGCGCACTTCCCGCGGCAACAACCGAATATAGAAACACGCTCCGAAAAGGTTTCCCTTTTCGGAGCGTGTTTTTTTGTGCCGTTTTGAACTTATTGTATTTATGATACCTGTTATTCTGTTAATTCAAGGAAATACTGTCGCTCTCGCAAAGAGCCGTCATGCTCACGTCCCACAAGAACGCACTTACTTTCGCTGCGCCTTCGGTTTCAAAACAATGCTCCTTGAAGTATATTACAGAGCCTTCTGCAACCTCTGCCGAAATAGACTGTATTTCCACAGGCGGCATTATCTGTACGGTTTTTATATTCATAAGCGCACCGTTTGCATTGTAGCTTGCAAGATATACGGTGCCGATTCTGTTAAAGTTTGAAAGTGTGCAGCTGTCCGCCGAAAGCTCAATAAAGGTTTCGTCCTCGCTTGCCCATTTCGCTGTCAATGTGATGTCCTCGGTAACAGGCTGAGTAAAGCTGTATCTTACTCCGTCCTTATATCAGCCGAGGAAACGGTATTCCGCACAGCTGAATATCACTCCGCCGGAGCTTGCAAGGTTTTACGAATATGAAAAAACGCTCGGCAAGGAAAAGTTTACGGAGGCAATATGGCTTATCCGCGGCACTGACGGACGAAACGGTATCGACAACGAGTGCCTTGATATTCTTAAATATACAAGCGTTGAAAAGATGATGAGGTATGCAGCGGACTATATTACAGAGGAAAACAAAAACAGACAATCATGGAATCAGTTACAGCTTCGCTACATGATTTCGGATTGGCGGGGCTATGTTATCAATGCGGAAAAATTAGACTGGAATCTTAAAGACAGCTTTATTCTGTTCCCGAAAAATTTTGAGGAGACACACGACCGCGCAGCAGACCTTGCCGAGATAGAAAACGCGAAGATTATGGACGCGGAAGTACAAAAACAGGAAATGCAGTTAAATGCAAGCTACGGTTACAGCACAAAAAGCTATCTTATCCGCGCACCTCATTCGGCAGCCGAGATTGTTGCAGAGGGTCAGGCGCTACGTCACTGCGTGGCAAGCTAAGCTCCCGTTTTTTGCCTCGTGAATATCCTCATTAAATATTGCCACCCGCAGACCTCATCTATTCTCCAACGCATAAGATAAACTTTCACTACGGCAACTCCAAGCCTTTTATCATCAATTTTAAGGTTTGTTATCAGCAGCATCGGCTCTTTGCCAAAACCATAACATACAACTAAATTAAGCTCGTCATTCGGTCTACATACAAGGCTTACCGGAATTATTGATATTTTACAGTCTGCGCCGATACCGTTTTTTTGCGGAATTTTAAGCTATATTTCCCTTTGAATTTATGCGCAGGCTCCATAATGTTTATTCGCTTGCCTTTGTAAATTACATCTCTGTTCTTTTTTGCGCGGATAACAAATTTTTCATCGCGACTGATTAGATAACCATAATATCTGTTGTTGTCATAACCTCTGTCAAATGCTCTTATGTTGTTTTGGGAAAAGTGACAGCTTAAAAATTTAAGAGCCTTCATTGTTTCTTCATCTCCGCTGACAAAACCGTTTTCTTTGGCAGAAAAGATTTTTGTATACACGGGTATCGGCATTTTCTTTTCCGGGGTGAGCGCTGTCACTCCGACAGTGTGATAGCCGGGTTTATGTTCGCCCGTACTGCCGTCACGAACAGTTGCTACACCTTCTGATTTTGTAGAATATTTCTTTGTAATATCACTTCCGTCAACTATCAATATTGTATTTTTGTTAATTTGAGATTTTACTGCATACAGATATTGTTCAAACCTTCTCTTGATTTTTGGGGAAACTCAAAATTTGACATAATCACCCTGTTTACCAATCTTTTACAAACCTCGTGCTAACCCCTGCGGTGTTGCCGTTTCACTGCGGACGCGGGAGCCGTCAGCGCACTCCGGTTATATCCTTTACAACCTCGCCCGCAATTATCAACCCCGCAACAGACGGCACAAACGACACGCTGCCCGGCACGGAGCGTTTGGAGGTTATTTCCTCGGTCGATCTCGGGCTAAGCGCCTTTTCGGTTGAAAAAACAACCTTCAAAGCCTTTACGCCGCGTTTTCTCAGTTCTGTGCGCATCACCCTCGCAAGCGGACACATGGAGGTTTTGTAAATGTCGCTTACCTCTAAAAGACACGGATTCAGTTTGTTTCCCGTACCCATACAGCTTATAATCGGCACATCCTCACGCTCGGCACGCACCGCAAGCTCCAACTTTGCGCTTACCGTGTCTATCGCGTCCACAATGTATGTATAGCCGCCGAGCGGGTATTTGTCCGCGTTTTCCGGCAGATAAAAATCGTTATGCACCGTGACCTCCGCATCGGGGTTTATATCATGAATACGGCTGCGCATTACCGCGGTTTTTTGCATCCCGACCGTCCTGTCGGTTGCGACCGCCTGACGGTTAATGTTTGTCAATGACACCGTATCGTTGTCAAAAAGCGTGAGCCTTCCCACGCCGCACCGTGCAAGAGCCTCCGCAGCGTGACCGCCCACTCCGCCTATCCCGAATACCGCAACATGAGAGCTGCGGAGTTTTTCCATTGCGTCACTGCCCAAAAGCATCTCTGTGCGCGAAAAACGATTTATCATAATCCAATCTGCCCTTCTTTTCGTTAAATTTCAGTTATCTGCAATGCAATTATAGCACATTTCCGAAATAAAATCAATTAAAAACGCAGTAGTATATTGATTTTGCGGATTTTTTATGCTACAATAGCATAAAGAACGTACCGATTCGGGTGCGGTGCAGCGGAGGTTTGATTTAAAATGATACTTACGATTGATATAGGTAATACTAATATTGTTATCGGCGGATTTATCGATGACGAGCTTACGTTTGTTGCGCGGCTTGCGACAAACGCCTTCAAAACCGAGGACGAATACGCGACAAAAATCAAGAGCGTGCTTGCCCTGCACGAGGTTGACAGCAAATCCGTCAAAGGCGCAATAATTTCATCGGTTGTGCCGCCGCTTAACACGGTAATGAAAAAGGCTGTCGGTCTGGTCTACGGAGTTGAACCGATCATGGTCGACCCCGGCATAAAAACCGGGATAAACATACGCTGCGACAACCCATCTACGGTCGGCGCGGACCTGATTTGCGCGTGCGTTGCGGCGCATTATTTATACGGAAGTCCCTCGCTTGTAATCGATATGGGAACAGCCACAAAAATGATGGTTATTGACAAAAGCGGCGCATTCATCGGCGTTGCTATAATTCCGGGCGTGGAGATTGCACTCAAGGCGCTTTCCGGCGGGACTGCGCAGCTGCCTCAGATAAGTCTGGAGGCTCCCAGGTCGGTAATCGGCAAAAACACGGTCGATTGTATGCGCTCCGGAGTAGTTTTCGGAAACGCGTCCATGCTTGACGGAATGATTGACAGATTCAACAGTGAAATGGGCGAAAACCTCCGCGTCATAGCGACCGGCGGACTTGCACCGACTATAATACATCACTGCATTCACGAAATAACCACCGACAGCGACCTCGTTCTGAAGGGTCTTAACATTCTTTATAAAAAAAATAAAATAAAATAAATCTAATTTATGCGTTGTATCACAAAAGGGCAATGAATTTGCTCCGAGTGAACGACAGCAAGGAGGAATTAAGATGAATTCAAAAAAAAGTAACTCAACGGAAAAACTGGCGCTTTGCGCGCTGCTCACCGCAATAGTTGTGATATTTCAGCTAATGGGTGCGGCAATCAAGTTCGGACCGTTCTCGGTCAGTTTTGTCCTTGTTCCGGTAGTAATCGGCGCGGCTATGTGCGGTGCGGCGGCGGGAGCATGGCTCGGCTTTGTTTTCGGCATAGTTGTCCTGTTTACTGATGCGGGACTGTTCCTTTCGGTCAGCGTTATAGGTACGATTGTTACCGTTCTGCTTAAAGGCACGCTTTGCGGACTTTGCGCCGGCGCGGTCTACAAGGCGCTCGAAAAGCACAACCGATATGCGGCGGTTGCGGTTGCTGCGGCGGTTTGCCCGATTGTGAACACCGGCGTTTTTCTGCTCGGCTGCTCGGTATTCTTCATGGACACCCTTCGCGAATGGGCAGGCGGCGACATTATGACATATATTATATTTACTCTTGTAGGCGGAAACTTTCTTTTTGAAGCGCTTTCAAATATAATTCTCAGTCCTGTTATCGTAAGAATTCTTAATATCAGAAACAAGCAGGCTTAAACAAAATCAGCAAATCTCAAAACGAACGTATTTCTTCGCTTTGACAAAAACTAAATGAGGTGACAAAAATGGAAAAACTTATTGACTGGAAAACACTTGAAGAAAAACCGTATGTCCCGGCTGCACAGGTTGCGCGCCGCGCCGCAGCTGACGGCTGTGTTCTTCTTAAAAACGAGGGAAACATCCTTCCTCTCGGAAAGGAGAACGTAATCTCGCTTTTCGGACGTACCCAAATCGACTATTACAAAAGCGGTACCGGCTCGGGCGGTTTGGTGCGCGTTGACTATGTGGTAAACATCCTTGACGGCATCATGGCAAACAACAGCCTCACCCTTAACACGGAGCTTGTTGACATATACAAAAAATGGATAGAAAAAAATCAGTTTGACGCAGGCGAGGGCTGGGCAAAAGAGCCGTGGTCGCAGAAGGAAATGGTTCCGGACGAGGAAACGGTCGCTGCGGCAAGAGCCAAGTCAGACACAGCCGTAATAGTTTTCGGAAGGACTGCGGGCGAGGACTGCGACAACAGCGAGGACAAGGGCAGCTGGCTGCTCACCGATGACGAGGAAAAACTCCTTGACCTTGTAAGCCGCCATTTTGACAGAACGGTAGTCCTTTTAAACGTAGGCAACATAATAGACATGAGCTGGGTAGAAAAATACAACATCAAGTCCGTAATGTATGTATGGCAGGGCGGTCAGGAGGGCGGAAACGCCGTAGCTGACGTGCTTTCGGGCAAGGTTACGCCAAGCGGTCACCTTACCGATACAATCGCAAAAGACATAAAAATGTACCCCGGCATAAAGAATTTCGGCAATCCCGACCGCAACATCTATCAGGAGGATATCTATGTCGGCTACCGCTATTTTGAAACCTTCGCGCCGGATGATGTACTTTATCCGTTCGGCTTCGGCCTTTCGTACACCGAATTTAATAAGGATTTCGGCTTTGTCGGCGAACGCGACGGCAAAATCGTAATAGAAGTAACAGTTAAGAACGTCGGCGCATACAACGGGCGCGAGGTTGTTCAGGTATACTTCGAGGCTCCGCAGGGCAAGCTCGGCAAAAGCGCGCGCGAGCTGTGCGCATTCGCAAAAACCGCACTGCTCGCCCCAAACGATAGCGAAACGCTTACCGTTGAATTTGATATTGACAAAATGTCCGCATATGACGACAGCGGCATAGCCGGTTATAAATCGGCATATGTAATGGAGGCGGGCGAATATAACATCTACGTCGGCGGTTGTGTTCGCTGCGCAAGGAAGGTATATACATACACGGTCGGCGAAACGCGGGTTACGCAGCAGCTTACCGAGGCTCTTGCTCCGACTGCGGATTTCGAGATAATGTACCCTGTACGCGACGGCATCGGCTACAAAACCGCATACAAAAAGGTATCGCAGCGCACCGTTGACTATGACAAGCGGATATTTGACGAACGTCCGCAGGAAATTGAGCAGACGGGCGACAAGGGCATAAAGCTGATTGACGTGAAAAACGGAAAAAATACAATTCGGGAGTTTGTTGCACAGCTCACCGACGACGACCTTATCTGCATAGTAAAGGGCGAAGGAATGTGTTCGCCTAAAGTAAGAGCCGGCAGCGCAGGCGCTATCGGCGGCGTTACCGAGTCATTGGCAAAGCTTGGTATTCCGCTTATCGCAGTTCATGACGGACCGTCCGGCATAAGAATGGACAGCGGCGAGAAGGCAACAAGCCTTCCGAACGGAACCGCGCTTGCCTGCACATGGGACACGCAGCTTGCGGAGGAGCTTTACCGCAACGTCAGCGTTGAGCTTTGCACCCACAAAATCGATTCGCTGCTCGGTCCGGGTATAAATATCCACCGCGTTCCGCTCTGCGGCAGAAACTTTGAATATTTCTCCGAGGACCCGTTTATCACGGGAAAAATGGCGGCGGCGCTGATTCGCGGAATGGCAGCGTACGGAAACTCCGCAACCGTTAAGCATTTTATGGCAAACTCACAGGAATATTCGCGTGCGCGCGTTGACGCCGTTATGTCGGAGAGAGCCGCGCGTGAAATTTACCTTAAAGGCTTTGAATATGCGGTTAAAGAGGGTCACGCGACTTCGCTCATGACCTCATATAATCCGATAAACGATATCTGGGCGGCAAATAACTATGACCTTAACACAACAATTTTAAGAGGTGAATGGGGCTATGAAGGCTTTGTCATGACTGACTGGTGGCCGACCCTCGCTCCCGTAAAGACCGATACAATCAACCTTAAAAATCTTGTCGAAGCGCAAAACGATGTGTATATGCTGACCGCGGACGTGCTGACATGCCGCGACAATATCAGAGAGTCCCTTGAAAACGGCTCAATCACGCGCGGACAGCTGCAAAGAAACGCAACAAATATTTTGAAGTATATTGCAAATTCACACGCGCTTGAACGCTTTGTCGAGTTCGGCGGCAGACTGACAAAATCGCTTGCCGACAGGCTTGACGAACTTGAAACCGTAGCGGTATTTGAAAACCCCGCAAACGGCGCGGAGTTTGAGCTTGATTTGAAGGGTGTTGGCGAGCGGTTGTTCGCGGTTGAGTATTCCTCCGTCGAACCGGAGCTTACGCAGATGATTGTAAATATACTTATAAATAACATCAACGCAGCAAGCATAACTGTAAACGGCAACGGCGGCAAGACCTCCGTTGTGTACCGCGACGCGGCTGTCGCGTTTGAGAACGTAAAGCTGAAATTGGCTTACCCGGAGGATATCCTTAAAATAACAAAGCTCACCGTACTTAAATAAGCGCATATCCCGCCGCGCGAAGCGGACCGGAAAGCTGCACATATCAGCAAGCGGGCGGGCGAAAGCCGCGCGCGCGTTGCACATCAATAAACATACCAAAGGCTAAAGGAGAATAACAAATGTCGGTTAATTCAAAGCTGCAATACCACAGGCTGTCAACGGAGCTTCAGGAACGGATAATCGCCGACCTTGAACGCGGTCGTGTAAATCCGTACCGCTGTGACGATTCGGACGCATTGCGCCGCGACACAAACCATGACAGTCCGAACCTTTGGCGGCCGACATTTGTCCGCGATACCGAAAAAATACTTCATCTTCCCGTATACAACCGCTATGCGGACAAAACGCAGGTTTTCTCGCTGTACAACAACGACGACATAACCCGCCGCGCTCTGCACGTTCAGCTTGTGTCGCGGATTGCAAGGAATATCGGAAAGGTACTCGGACTTAACCTTGATTTGATTGAGGCAATCGCGCTCGGACACGATATAGGTCATACGCCATTCGGTCACGCGGGCGAACGCTTTTTATCGGAGCTTTTACACGCCGAAACGGGACGCTATTTCAATCACAACGTACACAGCGTCCGCGTTCTTGACAAAATCTTTTCGCGCAATCTGACCCTTCAGGCGCTTGACGGAATTTTATGTCATAACGGCGAATTTGAGCTGAAGGAATACAAGCCTAACAGGAATAAGGACTTTAAAACGCTCGACAGAGAAACCGAGGACTGCTACATAAACGGCGATAAAGCGATAAAGCGGCTTATTCCGACCACTCTGGAGGGCTGCGTTGTGCGTATCTGCGATATGATTGCATACATAGGCAAGGACAGACAGGACGCAAGGGTTGCAAACATTATCGACCGCAGCTACAAATTTTCAAACGAGTACATAGGCACGGAAAACGCGGCAATAATAAACAATCTGACCGTTGACATTATCGAACACAGCTACGGCAAGGATTATATTCTGCTGAGCGAGAGCGCGTTCAACGACCTTAAAACCGCAAAGCGTGAAAACGCGCGGGTTATATACATGAACGAAAGCCTGACCGAAACCTATGACAACGTAATAAGGCCTATGTTTTGCGATATGTATTACAGTCTGCTCGACGATGTCGTAAGCCGCAATACCGACTCGGTTATCTATAAGCACCATATTCTGTTTACCGAACGGGCAAGGTGGTATTATACCGACGCCGACCGTGTCAACGAGTATGCGTCAGAGGAGCCGAATCAAATTGTGACCGACTTTATCGCAAGCATGACTGACGATTATTTTATAGAGCTGCATAAATATTTGTTCCCTGACAGCAAATATAAAATAGAATACAAAAGCTATTTTCAGTAAACAAAAGAATATTTATGAAAACATAGATTACCGGAAAAATAATTGATTGGTTAAACGTGGATTAACCATTAGATACTTTGTTTATCAAATACAGAATATCCGATAGATAGAAAGGTTATTTTCAATAAACAAAAATTATTAAGAAAAAATTTACTTTTATTAGAAACACTGCT
>OGRO01002439.1_pt1 | contig 14502 bp, 12 predicted proteins | sample 1553451 | NCBI WGS metagenome assembly OGRO01 (sample SAMEA2580021, study PRJEB22360) | human gut metagenome
GCCCGAACGTAGCAGGCGTTATTGGTACCGCAGTAGCTGCAGGCACCATGCTCGCGCAGTTTGGCAAATAAGTCTTTCTGACACAAAAAAGCTCCAGCTTTGGCTGGGGCTTTTTTGTTTTGCGTCATAGGGGGATACCCCACGCATCGTATAAAGTATGTGCTGAGAAAGCGCTATTCCTGTATCATTATCCCGAGCGAAGCCGAGGGATCTTTCTGGCATACTGGCATAGCGCTGTATGTGAGACAGCGGAAAAGGGGAACCCTTTTGCGAAAGGAGCAAGAAAGCACGGAGTGCAAGGAAGATTTCTCGCTGCGCTCGAAATGACGGTAGGGGGGGATAGATAACCCACGTCCCGTATAAAGGATATGTTTGGAAAGCGCTATTCCCGTATCGTCATCCCGAGCGAAGCCGAGGGATCTTTCTGGCACACCGGTATAGCGCCGTATGTGAGACAGCGGAAAAAGGGAATGCTTCTGCGAAGGAGCAAGAAAGAGCAGAGTGCAAGGAAGATTTCTCGCTGCGCTCGAAATGACGGTATGGTGTATATCGTCCTATGTGAGACAGCGGAAAAGGGGAACCCTTTTGCGAAAGGAGCAAGAAAGCGCGGAGTGCGAGGATGATTTCTCGACTTCGCTCGAAATGACGGTAGGGAAAGCAGCTGATTCTATGAATTTGAGATTTTAAATGAATAACAGAATATGAAAGGAAACCACTTGAATATGAGCATTATTGTGTGCTATATTAAGACAAGCATAAAAGCCCCTATGCTTCTATACTAATCAAACGATAGCAGAGGAAACACGGTCACTCGCGCGATGAGTTTTGAAAAAGTGTAGGAAAAGGGCGGACTGGTTCCGAGAAAGTCGATAAAATTGTACTTTTTATGGATAGATAGCTTTCTGAAATGGATTCAGCATGCCTAAAGAATAAGACTTCTAATAAATGAGTCAATTCTGAAAATTTTAATGATAAGATACAATCTGTTCAGGAAAAGACAATCGCTTTCTCCTGCATTCTTTAAAGGAGCGATTTATTATGAAAAAGATCCTCGCACTGGCTGCTGTAGCAGCACTCACCGCTGGCGTATCTGCTTACGCTGCAAATCCATTCTCCGATGTCACCGCTGATGACTGGGCTTATCAGGCAGTATCCGGCCTGTCTGCTCAGGGCGTCGTAGAAGGCTATCCGGACGGCACCTTCAAAGGCGAAAGAAACATGACCCGTTACGAACTGGCTCAGATCGTAGCTCGCCTGATGGCTAAAGAAGACCAGCTGAATGCAGAGCAGCAGGCAACGCTCGACAAGCTCGCTGGCGAATATGCTGACGAACTCGCTAACCTCGGCGTTCGCGTATCTGCACTGGAAAAGAAGGTCGGCAACATCTCTTGGTACGGCGATGCTCGTATGCGTTATCAGCACAACAACGCAAAAGACCCGTCTACAGACAAATACACCGGTCGTATTCGTATCAATGCAAAAGCACAGGTTAACGATTCCACATATGTACGCGGCCGTCTGAGTACTGGCAATGTCAATCTGAAAGACAATGCGGATGCAAATGTTACCATGGATCGTATCATCGTTCATCATCAGTTTGGTGACAATGTAGGTCTGACTCTTGGTCGTTACGATGTGGCTTTCGGACAGCAGGTTACTTGGCTCTATGGTAATGGCTTTGATGGAGCTGAACTCGAATACAATCAGGGCGCTGTAGATCTCAAAGCTGGTTTTGGTCAGTTTTCTCAGGGGCCAACCTCTGGTCTTGAAAAGCAGGATAGCTTCTACGCTCAGGCAAAGGCTGATCTGGAAGTAGCTAAACTGGGTGTTGACTACTACAAGGCTAACACTAGTGAAAAAGCGCAGCAGACGGAAGTTTATGGCGCAAATCTCCTCATTCCGGTTGGACAGGCTCGCGTATTTGGCGACTACTACAAGGATAACAAAGGCGAAAAAGCCGCTATCTGGACCGCAGGTATTGGTTACGGCACAATGAGCACCAAGAAACCGGGCTCCTTTGGTATCGATGTCGCTTACTTCGATGTAGAGAAAGGCCTTTATAAAGCAGGCATGACTGGCGTGCAGGTTCCGGAAGACTATTTCACCAAAGATGGCAGCTTCTGGCTGGCAACTGGTGATGTAGCTCTGCAGAAGAATGTATTCCTCCATGCTGAATATGCTTTCGCTTCTGATCTTGATGGCAACGAAAAGGATTTCGGTGACAGCTACAACTTCTCCCTCAACTACAAATTCTAATCTTAGAACTGCAGAAGAACGAAAGGAAATCCCTCATGGGATTTCCTTTTTTTATTTGCACACGTGCCAAAATGGTGATAATATAAAATAAACTTTATATTATCACAGGAATGGGGGCTTCGAATTGTACATCAAACGAAATTTAGAGAGAAAATTCCTGAAACTCAATGACTTCTTCAAGGTCATGCTGGTCACGGGAGCGCGGCAGGTGGGGAAGACGACGATGCTGAAGCATCTCGCGGAGGGTACGAATCGCACGTATGTCTCGATGGATGATTTGCTGGCTCGTGATCTAGCCACTCGCGACCCGGCCCTTTTCTTTCAGCGCTACAAGCCGCCGATTCTGATCGATGAGATCCAGAAAGCGCCGGCTCTGCTTACAGAAATCAAGCGGATCTGCGATGAGACGGAGGAGAAGGGGCTTTTCTGGCTGACGGGCTCGCAGCAGTTTCAGATGATGAAACGCGTGCAGGAGACGCTTGCGGGGCGCATCGGGATCCTCCATCTCTATGGACTTTCACAGCAGGAGAAGCGGGAAATTTCCTTTACGGAAGAAACGGATTTCTCGATGGATTCGCTCCTTTCACGGCGGGCGGAGGCTGGGATACTCACCATCGGGCAGGTTTTTCAGCACATCTGGGAAGGCGGGATGCCCGGCGTGCAGGGCGTGGACGAAGAGACGCGGCAGGCGTATTACAGTTCGTATGTGGAAACGTACCTTTTCCGCGATGCGGCAGAGGCAGGCGGGGTGACGGACTCTTTCAAGTTCGGACGTTTCCTGCAGGCCTCTGCGGCACTTGTGTCGGAACAGGTGAATTACTCTACGCTGGCGCAGGCGGCAGACATTTCCATCCCGACGGCGAAGAGCTGGCTGCACTTGCTGTGCGGTCTGGATGTGCTTTACCTGTTGCCGCCTTTCTATAACAACGCGCTGAAACGGCTGACAAAGACGCCGAAGCTCTACTTCAATGACACGGGGTTGTGCGCATACCTCTCCATGTGGCTGACGCCGGAGACGCTCATGATGGGGGCGGCCAGCGGGCACTATTTCGAAAACTACGTAGTGAGCGAGCTGATGAAATCGTATGCCGCAGGGCGCACCAAGGCGAATCTGTCCTATTATAGAGATGGCTCCGCAAAGGAAATCGATGTGGTCATCGAAGAGAATGGTGTACTGCACCCGTTGGAAATCAAGAAGTCAGCCAATCCGGATTTGCGAGAAGTGAGGAAATTTGAATTGCTTGACGCGGCAACTTTGCACCGTGGGCGGGGCGGCATTGTCTGCATGGCGGGCGATGTCGTGCCGGTGGATGAAAAGAACGCGCTGATCCCTTCCGCTTTGTTGTGAGAGGGCAGTATAGCGATTTAATCAGCGTTTCCCTAGATTCGGAAGTTGACTTAAATAGCTTGTAGTTTTCTCTTGCATTTTCCACGCGCTCTCTGTATAATGCAAGTAACTTGATACAGATACTGACTTGAAGAGGAGTCCCTTGGGGCTCCTTCTTTTTTGCCTAAGGAGAAATTAGAATATAACTAAATCATAATTTTCCCCCTTGCGGAAGGATTTATTTCTATGGTATCCTAAAAGAACCTCATATCCTGCCCGAGATATGTGCGAAGGACGAAAGGAAATGGCAGAGGAAACACGGTCACTCGCGCCGCAGATTTTTGAGTACTCCTTCGGAAAGGGCAATCCTATATATAGGGAAACATTTCCCATTTTTCAAAGGAGCGATTTATTATGAAAAGGATCCTCGCACTGGCTGCTGTAGCAGCACTCACCGCTGGCGTATCTGCTTACGCTGCAAATCCATTCTCCGATGTCACCGCTGATGACTGGGCTTATCAGGCAGTATCCGGCCTGTCTGCTCAGGGCGTCGTAGAAGGCTATCCGGACGGCACCTTCAAAGGCGAAAGAAACATGACCCGTTACGAACTGGCTCAGATCGTAGCTCGCCTCATGGCTAAAGAAGACCAGCTGAACGCTGAACAGCAGGCAACCCTCGACAAGCTTGCTGGCGAATACGCTGACGAACTCGCAAACCTCGGCGTTCGCGTTTCCAACCTGGAAAAGAAAGTCGGCAATATCTCTTGGTCCGGCGATGCTCGTATGCGTTATATCAACAAAGCTGAAACAAACGCTAAAGATGCATGGGATGGACGTCTGCGTCTGACTGTCAAGGGTCAGGTCAATGACGCTACCTACGTTCAGGGCCGTATCGCAACCAACATGTACTTCAAAGATGCGGATAAAGATGATGGCAACACCACCATGGAACGTCTCTTCGTGAACTACAACTTCGGCGACAAGACCTCCGTTGTTCTCGGCCGTCAGGACCTCACCGTATTCGGTGGACTCGAATATGATGACGCATTCGATGGCGCTAAACTCGCATACAACGATGGCAAATTCGATGCTTACGCAGCATTTGGCCAGATGAACGCAGGCACCGATGAACAGAAGGCTACTGATGCAGCATTTGGCGGCCTCGGCTATGACTTCGGCGTGGCTAAACTGAACGCAGCTTACTTCAACTTCACCGGCGACAAAGCAAAGGCTGCTTACGGCTTTGACAGCATCTGGGGCGCAAACCTCGTTGTTCCGGTTGATAACTTCAGCGTATTCGGCGAATACTGGGACTCCAACGCTGACAAGAACGACAACGCTTATCAGGCTGGTCTCGGCTACAGCACCCTCGATGCTGCTAAACCGGGCACCTTCGCTCTGAACGTCGCTTACAACAGAGTAGGCGCTGGTGCTTACCTCGGCGGAGTCACTTACGATGCATCTGACTTCGTCGGTGCTATTGCTGCTGACAAAGATCTGAAGTTCTGGAACGTATTCGGCGACGTTGTTCTCCAGAAGAATGTCACCCTCCACGGCGAATACGCTTGGGATATCGAAAACACCAAGGCTGGCTATGATGACAACGCTTGGACCGTTTCCCTGAACTACGCATTCTAATTCTTGGATACTCCAGTAAAAAAGAAGCTCCTTATGGGGCTTCTTTTTTTGTTCGATGCGTGTAATAAAATATATTGACAATGTGTCTAAATTTAAATACAATAGGAATAGGAGGTGAGCAAAATGGCTCAGGCAACAATGAATATCCGTATGGATGCGGACTTGAAGAAGCAGTTTGAAGCATTCTGCTCTGAGATCGGTATGACCATGACGACAGCTGTGTGTGTGTTTGCAAAGATGGCTGTGAAGGAGCGCCGGATTCCTTTTGAAATCAAGGCTGACCCCGATCCGTTTTATTCGGAAGAGAATATGCGAGTCCTTCGTGAGCGGGCGGCTGCCATTCGCTCCGGAAAAGCCAAGCTGAAGGAGCATGGACTGCTCGAGGCGGATGAATGAGAAAACTGTGGCTTGAAGAAGCGTGGGAAGAGTACATCAGCTGGCAAACGAAGGATAAAGCCGTATTGAAGAAGATTAACAGACTACTGAAAGATATCGATCGATATGGCTATGAGTGTAGCGGCAAGCCGGAGCCTTTGAAAGGGGATCTTTCTGGGTACTGGAGTGTTCATATTGACCAGAAGAATCGCATCGTCTTTCGCATCGATGGAGAAGAAAATCTGGAAATCATCCAGTGTGGGACGCACTATGGGGATCGGTAAGCAAAAAACGCCTGTTCTTGTAAAACGGGCGTTTGGGTATTTATGAACTGCTTCAGCATCTTCCTGGGCTCATCATCTCCAATGAGTTTTCTCTCGTAGAGTTTTAGGATTCAAATCCCAAAAGTCTACGAAAGTCAAGAGTTTTAGGATTTAAATCCTAAAACTTTGTCACGGCAGGCGGTCAGCAGTATGTAGCCTAAGGACAACCATCGTCATATCGATGCTCTTGAATATCGAAAACTTTCGTGCTATAATGTACACATCAGCACCGATAAATTAAGAAAGTGACTATCGAACAGTATGAAAGGTTGTATTTCTTAATGACGCGATGGAAAATAAAGGTATACTGCTTTTGCAGTAGATCAATTTCCCGCTGTATGCATTTCCCCATCCGGGATCACCGCCCAATCGTAAGCATCCCGATGGATTTCTATATCGGAAGAGGGAGCTAGGGATTAGGAGTGACTAGTGACTGGTGACTTGAATACTACTTTCGGGTATCGCCCCGTATATTCGTGGCGAAGCCGTCACCTGACCCCTGAAGTTTGAAAGCAGAGATGAGTAGCTAGGGATTGGGGATTAGGAGTGACTGGTGGCTGGGATTCTCCGGCATCGTCATCCCGAGCGCAGCCGAGGGATCTTTACTGCACTGCGGGAATCAGCGTGTATGCGCTGAGGGAAAACGATGTCCTGGTGCTGCCTCACATCAGGCGATGAGCGTTCTGCAATAAAGACCCTCGGCTACGCTCGAAATGACGATGCGCACGAAGCGCTATCAAAACTCCGCGGCGCTTCTGATTTTTATGCGCCGCACCACCATTTCTCATTTCTAATTTCTCATTCAAGCGAAGCTTTCAAACGGAATCAAAGGGCACCACGCCCCACGGGCTAACCCTGAACCTTGAACCCTGAACCCTTATTTTCTCTCTTCCATTTCTGAAAGGAAGGTCATTCTTATGGCAGACATCCAGAAACAGTACGGACTTTTTATCGATGGTGATTTTGTCCCAGCCGGTGACGGCGCGACATTTGCGGCGCACAATCCGGCGAATGGCGAAGAGCTCGCTCTCTTTGCGGAAGCGACGAAGGAAGATGTAGATAAAGCTGTGAAAGCGGCCCGCGCGGCACTCCCAGCTTGGTCGAAGACATCCCCCGTCGAAAGACAGAATCTTCTTCTCAAAATCGCAGACATCATCGATACCAATGCCGATCACCTGGCTCTCATGGAGACGCTCGACAACGGCAAGCCGATCCGCGAGACGAAGGCAGCGGATGTCCCGCTCGGCAGCGACCATTTCCGCTACTTTGCAGGCTGCCTCCGTGCGTGGGAGGGCAGTGCGACGATGATCGATGACAATACCATGTCGCTCATCCTTCATGAACCTGTCGGCGTGGTCGGTCAGGTCATCCCGTGGAATTTCCCCTTCACCATGGCATGCTGGAAGCTCGCTCCGGCGCTCGCGGCGGGCAATACCATCGTCATGAAGCCATCCTCCCACACATCGCTGTCTTTGATGGAATTCATGCGTCTCATTCAGGACGTCCTGCCGAAGGGCGTGGTCAATGTCATCACCGGCAAGGGCTCGAAGTCCGGCCAGTGGCTGCTCGACCATCCGGATCTGGACAAGCTCGCTTTCACAGGCTCCACTGAAGTCGGCCACGGCGTGTATCAGGCAGCCTGCGACAAGCTCATCCCCTGTACGCTCGAACTCGGCGGGAAATCCGCGAACATCGTCTTTGACGACTGCGATCTTTCCCAGGCCATCGATGGTGCCTGCAAGGGCATCCTCTTCAATCAGGGGCAGGTCTGCTGCGCCGGCTCTCGTCTCTTTGTCCAGGAAGGCATCTTCGATGAATTCCTGAAGCACCTGAAAGCGACCTTCAAAGCGGTCAAGATCGGTGATCCGACGGATCCATCGACACAGCTCGGTGCACAGATTTACAAATCCCAGCAGGATAAAGTCCTGAATTACGTCAAGATCGGCATCGAAGAAGGCGCGACCCTTGTGACGGGCGGCAAACGCTATACAGCAAACGGCTGTGATAAGGGCTACTTCATGGAACCGACCATCCTTGTCACCGACAAGCCGGACTGCCGCGTGTGCCAGGAAGAAATCTTCGGACCTGTCGTCGTGGTACAGAAATTCAAGACCGCTGACGAAGTCATCGCGCTGGCCAATGACAGCGTGTATGGCCTCGGCGGCGCGGTATTCACCAAGAATATCAATACCGCACTCAAGGTCGCACGCAGCGTCCGCACCGGCCGCATGTGGGTGAATACCTACAACGATCTGCCGGCAGGCGCACCTTTTGGCGGCTACAAACAGTCCGGCATCGGTCGTGAAACGCACAAGGTCATGCTCGAACACTACAGCCAGATGAAGAATATTTTCATCAACCTGAAAGATGGCGTCAGCGGGATGTATGATATCAAATAAATGAAATATAAAAATCCCTGCTCCGATAGGAGCGGGGATTTTTGTGCTTCAGAGGTTGGCGGATAGCGCTTTTCCCGTATCGTCATTGAGAGCGTTGCCGAGAAATCTTTCTTGCACACGGGTTATCATGACGGGCGTCCTTGGCGGTAGGCTCAATACTTCTCGTTTCTCGTCATCAAACACCCGGCGTTTTCCTGCCTGCAAGGGGGATCCCTCGGCTGCGCTCGGGATGACGGTGCGGGGAAGCAGCCTCAGTGTTTCCCTAGGCATTTTCGATTCCTCCGCGAGTCGCATACTTATAAAAGAGGTGCGCGTTTGCACGCACCATCTCATCGAAGAGCGCCAGTATCCCTAGTCGCTCTTTCCTAATCCCTGCTTTCAGATTTCGGGGGGCAATGGGTACAACGAACCTCTTAGCAGAAGTATGTCACATCATCAATGCAGAAGAATTCTTTCCAACGCCGTGTGATGAAGAAAACTTGGCTCTCGATGACCTCGAGTAGTTTAGCGAGGTCACGAGCGGGAATCTGTCCGTTGTTGTTGGCGAGAATACAGCCGCCTCGCTGCGTAATCCAGACTTTTGTACCGTTAGCAGTTGGCTTGCCTTTGGCGATATGAACGTGAATGGGTTCGCTTCCCTCATTTGCCCAAAAGTAAATTTTATAGCCGAGAAGCATGAATAGACTAGGCACTTTCGATCCCTCCGCAAGCTGCATACTTATAAAAGAGGTGCGCGTTCGCGCGTACCATCTCATCGAAGAGTGCCAGTTCTTCCTTGGAAAATCCGTGAACATCAGTCCAAGTATAGGAGGGAAGCTCGCAACGGGCGTCGTCGAAACCGTCTTTCGTCGGCCGCTCGAAGTGGACAATGACGTGGTCTGCGCCATCTTTTGAAATAATTTGCGAGTGGACGATTTCTGTACCATCGTCCAAAGTCAGGTATGGATACATCATATAGAAAACCTCCTTTGGCTAATGGGGTGGACAGGGGGGGAGTGGTACTCTTGTATTGCAAGTGCTTTTCAGACACCTGTCACGAGTCACTCTTCGCCCCTAGTCTTTGATTACTCATCCCTGCTTTCAAACTTCGGGGTTCGGCGGGTAGCGCTTTTCCCGTATCGTCATTTTGAGCGAAGCCGAGAAATCTTTCTTGCACACGGGTTATCACGACGGGCGTCCTTGGCGGTAGGCTCAATACTTCTCGTTTCTCGTCATCAAACACCCGGCGTTTTCCTGCCTGCAAGGGGGATCCCTCGGCTGCGCTCGGGATGACGGTGCGGGGAAGCAGCCTCAGCGTTTCCCTAATCCCTAGCCACTAGTCCCCGGCACTATTCTTCCTCTATTCTACCACATTTCCCTACCGTGGTTTGAACGGATTATAAAAATATTCTAATTATTCACTCTTTATATTATGGTATAATGAATTAGTTAATGTGAGTGTGTATTGCGGTCACAAGGGAGGAAAAGGCTTTATTATTGTGTTTCGAACCTGTCAGGGTTAAGCTGCTTTTGTTAAAAGTGAGGAGTGAGGAATTAGGAGTGAGGAGTGATGGAAGGGGCGCAAAATTTATAGAGCGCCCCAATACCCCGATTTTATATAATGGCTCGTGCGTCATTTATATAAAATTTCACAGCGTTTTCAAATTTTATGCGCTGTACCTTCACTTCTAACTTCTAACTTCCAACTGTTGTCAGAGGCTGTCTTACCTGTCAGTTGTGCGAAATGCAATGTGGTAGAGCGTCAAATTTCCTCAGCATTTTTCCCTATCAAGGAGGAAAACGGATTGGAAACGAAACGTGATTTTATCTGGAAGATGGGCGGCCAGCAGGGACAGGGTGTCGAGTCCTGCGGCGAAATCCTTGGCAAGGTCCTGGCGCAGGAAGGATACTCTCTTTTCAGCCAGCGCCTCTTTGCTTCCCGTATCAAGGGCGGCCACACCACCATCGCACTGCGTATTGCGACGAAAGAAATCGCGACCATTGGCGAGCATGTAGACTGTCTGGTCGCACTCGATCAGGAAACGATCGATATCCATGGCAAGGAAGTGCCGGAAGGCGGCGTCATCATCGCCGATGATGCGTTCCACCCGAAATTTGAAGCACATACCGGACGCATGTTCCTTGCGCTCCCGATCACGGAGCTGGCGAAGAAATACGGCAGCATGCAGATGAAGAATATCGCAGCACTTGGCATGAGTGCCGGCGTGCTGGGATTCCCGGAAGAACCATTCTACGGCTTCATCGCCGACCGTTTTGCCAAGAAGGGCGATGAAATCATTTCTAAAAACAAGGCGATCTTCAAGGACGGCTATGATACCGCCATCGCTGCGATGCACGGCGTAGAGCTCGGAAAGCTAGCGACCCCGCCGAAGAAGGACCAGCTCTACCTGCTCGGCAATGAAGCAGCAGCGCTTGGCGCGATTTCCGCAGGGGCCCGCTTCATGGCATCCTACCCGATCACGCCGGCGACGGAGATTATGGAATACATGATCAAAGTCATCCATAAGATCCATGGCACTGTCGTACAGACCGAAGACGAGCTCTCTTCCTGCATGATGGCGATGGGCGGCGGCTATGCAGGCGTCCGTGCCTTCACTGCGACCTCCGGCCCAGGGCTCTCCCTGATGGCAGAGTCGATCTCCATGGCAGCGACCGCAGAAATTCCGGTCGTCATCATCGATGTCATGCGTGCCGGCCCGTCCACGGGCATGGCGACCAAGGTGGAACAGAGCGACATTCGCTATGCGATCGGCTCTGGCCATGGCGATGCGGAAAAGATCGTCCTCGCAGCTGCTTCTATCGAAGACTGCTACTACATCACCCAGGAAGCTTTCAACCTTGCTGAAAAGTTCCAGACCCCGGTCATCGTTCTCTCCGATCTGCAGTTCGGCATGTGCAAACAGTCCGTCCCGGCCTTTGATCTTCACCGCGTCGGGATCGAGCGCGGCAAGCTCATCCGTGAAGGACTGCCGGAACTCGATACGAAGAAGAAAGAATACTTCCATCGTTTCGAAGATGTGGAAGACGGCATCTCCCCGAGAACTATCCCGGGCGTGAAGAACGGCATGTTCCTCTCCACGGGCCTCGAACACAATGTCTTCGGCAAACCGGCAGAAGGCGTGGGCGACCGTGTGATGGAAATGGAAAAGCGCCACCGCAAATTTGCCGGCGTACCGGAAGCGATCACCCCGTTCTTCGTCAACCATGAAGATACAGAATGCGACCTGCTCCTCGTAGGCATCACCTCCACCGGCGGTGCGATCGATGAAGCCTGCGAAGCACTCGAAGCAGAAGGCAAGAAGGTAAACCACCTGCACCTGCGTCTGCTCTCGCCATTCCCGGCCGAAGCCCTTCGCCCCTACATCGAAGGTGCGAAGAAAGTCCTCATCGTAGAAGAAGACCTGACAGAGCAGCTTCGCGAGCTCTTTGCGATCCATTTCTCCTGCCATGACAAACTGCTGTCCTGCCTGCAGTATGACGGCACTCCGTTCACGGCATCCACCATTCTCAAAAAAGCTAAGGAGGTCTTCTAAGATGGCATCACCGCGCGACTATAAAAATACCATTATTCCGAACTGGTGCCCCGGCTGCGGCGACTACGGCATTCAGAATGCCATCAGCGCCGTCTGCGCCAAAAAAGGCTGGGCGAATGAAGACATCACCCTGATTTCCGGTATCGGCTGCTCGTCCCGTATCGGCGGCTACCAGTACTGCTACGGCGCCCATACCACCCACGGTAGAGCCCTTCCCTTCGCACAGGGCATCAAGTGTGCAAACAAGGACACCCATATGATCGTCTGCTCCGGCGACGGCGACTCCTACGCCATCGGTCTCGGCCATGCCATGCATGCGATGAAGAGAAATATGGACATCACCTACCTCGTCTTTGATAATCAGGTCTACGGTCTCACCAAAGGCCAGACCTCTCCGGCCTCCTCCCAGGGCTTCGTCACCAAGACCACTCCGGACGGCAACCCGATGACCCCGCTCGATGCGCCTTCCATGGCCATCGCAGCCGGTGCCACCTTCGTCGCTCAGGCCTATGCCATCGACGGCAAGAACCTCGTCGACATCATTGAAAAAGCCGTCGATCACAAAGGCTTCTCCTACGTCAATATCTTCACCCCGTGCGTCACCTTCAACCATTTCAATACCGTTGAATGGTACAATACCCACCTGAAGAAGATCTCCGACATCCGTGAATCCTATGACCCGACCAGCAAAGCCCAGGCCTTCCACCTCCTCGCAGAGACCGACAGCCTCGTCACCGGCGTCATCTACGAAGAGACCGGCGCTCTTCCTTTCGGTGACATCGTACCGTCCAAAGATATCGCGCTTGTAGACTATGTAGAAAAGCCGAGCCAGGAAGTCTTCGACGACCTCTGCAAGGAATTTAGATAAGCATCAGCGATTGACGTTCTCCCATATGGGAGAGTCGTGAAAAGGAATGGGTTCAGGGTTCAGGTTGATGGGTTCAGGGTTGTGGTGCGGCGCTTTATTATTTTTCGCGACGCACCACCACTCCTCACTCCTCACTCCTAACTCCTAACTAGAGCGAGCGCGAGTCTTTCACACGCAACCAAGGGGCAGCACGCCTCGCGGGCTACCCCTGAACCCATTCCCATCTTTCGCAAATAGAGATTTGCTGATTTCAAAAACCAAAAACCTCTTTTCCCGTTGTAGAAAAGGAGCAGAACCAATCATGTCATCCGATCGTATGATGGAATACTACTATTCCATGGGACAGGACTGCCTCACGAATGGCGCTCTGGACGATGCGGTCACCTATTTCCGCAAAGCCGCCAATATGGGAGCCGGCGAGGCTGCCTATGAGATCTGCGCCATCGGACGCCAGATGGAAACCGGTGATGGGGTAGAAAAAAATGAAGAAAAAGCAGAAAGCTGCTATAAAATAGGTGTCGAGTACGGCATCGAGAAAGCCAGCCTGTACTTGGGCGAGATGTACCTTCGCGGCATCCATGGCGGAAAACCAAATCCGAGGAAAGCCCGCCGCGCCTTAGAAGATGCTTCTGATATGGGAAATAGAGAAGCGGCCGCTCTGCTTGGCAAAGCCTATGACGAAGGCCTTCTCGGGAAAGTGAATCCCAAGCAGGCCTTCCGATACTACCTCCTCGCCGCCGAGAGAGGTGATACCAGCTCCATGCTGATGATCGGTCTTTTCTACGCACAGGGAACAAGCGTGGCGAAGGATCTCACGGCTGCTGAGATGTGGATCCGCAAAGGACGCGAGGAAGGAGATGCCGATGGCGATCAGACGCTCCGCGTCTTCCTCTCCGTCGCCTCCTCCGAATACATCACAGGGGCTGCCGGGAAGGTAGACCCCGCGAAAGCCTGGCAGATGGCGGAAGAAGCGGAAGCCCTGGGCGATAAGGACGTCTTCTACCGCCTTGGCAAGACCTACAGCGCGGCTTCGAATCAGAAAGACCACCTGCCGAAAGCCTTCGAGTGCTACAAGCGCGCGGCAGAAAACGGCATTCCGGCGGCCATGGCCGCACTCGGTCTTTGTTATGAAGCCGGGCTCGGCATAGAGGAAGACATCGCGCGTGCTGTCTCCTTCTATAAGAGATCCGCAGAAGCCGGCGATCCCTTCGGTATGGCTCACTACGGCTACGCCCTCGCTAATGGCGAAGGCTGTGAAAAGAATGAAAAAGCCGCCATGTCCTGGCTTATCAAAGCCGCCATGCGAGGTGATCAGGGAGCCATCCTCACGCTGAAAGAAGATTACGGGTATGAGATGAAATAAAAAAATACGTCATGATGCGAAAGCATCATGACGTATTTTTTTATTCAGGGTTCAGGGTTCAATGGGGGCAGTGCGGCGCATACAAACAGGGAAGCGTCGTGAATGTTTATGGGGCGATGCCCAAAGGTTTCTTGACAGCAGGTTTCCCTCGTATCGCAGCCTTCCCCAATGGGGAAGGCTGCGATACGAGGATGCCGCTATCCCCGACACACTGCCTTCCCCTCGAGGGGAAGGTGCCCCGAAGGGGCGGATAGGGCACTAGCGGGATGAAAGAGAGCGGGAAAGAGAATCTCAAGCCGACGATTTACGATAAAACCCTATCCACCGCTGGCGCGGTCCCCCTTCCCCATGCGGGGAAGGCTATGAAGTTAAGGAAATCGTTAGCTACGTAACGTCTTGCTTCCCCCTTCGGGGGAAGTG
>OGRO01002453.1_pt1 | contig 14449 bp, 10 predicted proteins | sample 1553451 | NCBI WGS metagenome assembly OGRO01 (sample SAMEA2580021, study PRJEB22360) | human gut metagenome
GGCAACAGCCACCGCAACGAGGCCAGCAACGCCCCAACCAACGGCACGTTTCCGGCCACCGAACCACCCCGTCTTCTCGTAGAGCAAGTCGCACGCCTATCCACGAACAGCATTCCTACCAGACGCTCACGCCTCGCCAAGGAACCAGCACCTACGTTCGCCATGGATACTCAAAAAAACGCAGTAACCTGCCCTTTTTCGTTGGTGGAGCAGCAGCCCTCGTTGTCGTTATTTTTCTCGTAACCACCCTGGTCGGAACTCTTGGCGGCTCGAGCCAAAACACCCAGGAAGAGACGCTTGCCGCCGCCGATGCAGCACCAACGCCCACTACGCTTACGGTTACGTTTGCTGGCGACTGCACCTTGGGAACTGATGTTAATTTCAGCTCCGATACCAGCTTCAACACTAAATATGAAGCGGTCGACGACCCATCCTATTTTCTCGCCAACGTTGCCGACATCTTCAAAAACGACGATCTTACCGTGGTGAACATGGAGGGAACCCTAACCACCTCCTCCACACGCCAGGATAAGACCTTCGCCTTCAAAGGCCCCGCCGATTATGCGCAAATCCTCGTGAAGGGCAACGTTGAAACAGCATCACTCGCCAACAATCACTCACGTGACTACGGTGAGCAAAGCTACACCGACACCATTTCCGCTCTGGAAAGCGCAGGAATCGGAACCTTTGGCTACGATCGCATTGATTATCGCGAGGTCAACGGCGTGAAGGTTGCCCTCATTGGCACCTACGAACTGGCAAAACACCTCGACATCCAAGACGAGCTCAAGCAAAACATCAAAACCGCCAAGGAAAACGGAGCTCAGCTTGTTGCCGTCTATTTCCATTGGGGCACCGAAAAGGAAACGGTCCCCGATGAAACGCAAATTCAGCTGGGGCACATTGCCATTGACGAGGGAGCCGATCTTGTTATCGGATCCCACCCTCACGTAATACAAGGATACGAGAAGTACAACGGCCGTTACATCGTATACAGCCTGGGCAACTTCTGCTTCGGCGGCAACCCCAACCCATCCGATAAAGACTGCATGATCTTCCAGCAAACGTTCACGGTAACGGGCAACGATGTTGCCACCGACGACAACATCAACGTTATCCCCTGCTCGATTTCTTCTGTTTCCAATTCGAACAACTACCAACCCACTCCGGCAACGGGCGACGAAAAAACCCGCATTGAAGCTAAAATCAAGAAGAGCAGCGACAGCATCGCAACGCTCTCAAATAAGGTGTCGCAGTCAAGTTAACCCGCAGAGCATGAATACGAGCGACTGCCCGGCTTCTTGTTCTTCGCAGGCAGACGCGCGAAGAAAGGAACTGAAATGGAAACTCCCGTTTGGCTTATCACCGGCGCAAGCCGAGGATTCGGCAAGGCATTCGCTCAGGCAGCGCTCGATCATGGCTGCCGCGTCGCAGCAGGTGCCCGCAAACCGGAAGCGGCACAGGCAGCCTTCGGGGAATCCGAGCAGCTTTTGCCCGTAAAGCTCGACGTGACCAACCAATCCGAAATCGAAGAAGCCGTAAATCAGATAATTAAGGAATTCGGTCGCATCGATGTCTTGGTGAACAATGCAGGTTACGGGATCTTTGGATCGCTCGAAGAGACCACCGACGAGGAGACTCGCGCCATCTTCGACACCAACGTATTCGGCATGATGAATGTTACCCGCGCGGTACTACCCCATATGCGCAAACAGGGCTCAGGACGCATTGTAAACATTGGCTCCATGGCTAGTTTTGCTTGCGATCCTGGCGGAGCCCTCTACGACGCAACAAAGTTCTCCGTTGCCGCAGTAAGCGAAGTGCTTTCACTTGAAATGAAACCCTTTGGCATTGAAAGCATGGTAGTAGAGCCGGGCATGTTCCGCACCAATTTCTTCGACGGAACCTCCATCCACACGCCCGATGCCCCTCTTGAGGCATACGACAACACGCCTGCTCGCGGCGCGGAAGAGTTCTGCCTGGGCCACAATTACCAACAACACGGCGACCCTCAAAAAGCTGCCGAGTTTGTATACAAGGTGGTAAGCTCGTCGAACCCCCTGCCCTTCTGGCTACCCGTCGGCAAAGACTCCATTAAGAAATTCGAGAAAAAGCTTACGAAAATGATCGAATCCATCCAGCCCTTCAAGGACGAAGCTTCGAACCTCTTCATCGACGAATAGACGCCAAATCCCATACATGAGCCATCCTCATGCCTCTATCCAAGAAGCAAGAGGATGGCTTAAGCTTGCTAAGCCTGATTGATGGATTTCGGCAAGACCTATCTTCCGCCTAGGCTCGATCGCGGACAAACACTCTTGAGGTTGAACGCCTTGCATAGATTCTGTCTCCAGCATCGTTTGCCACCCCACCAACGGCACCGCCATGCGAAGAAGCAACTCCGATCAATCTAGAGAACGAAGTCCGCATGTAGAAATCACGGCTCCGATCTTCGATACCACGAAACATCAGACTCGATGCCCCATGCGCACGCAACAGCAGCCAATCCTACGGCGCGCCGTGCCAATGCTCGTTTAATCGCCTTCACTGTTGGTCAGCGGCAAGTCATCGATCTTAAGCCGTAGCTTGCTCGTAGTGCCCCTCAAGTGCGCAAAACGCTGCTTTTTGATATCGGAGTTCAAGAACACAATGGCATGGGCGGCGTCCATGGCGAACTGGTAATTCGCTTCAATAAGCCGCTTCACCTCATCGGCCATAGTATCGCCAACTTTATTTGCTAGCGAACCTAGAATCGAAGCATTCATGTGGAGGTAGTACAGCAACTGAATGCTTCGATCACTGTCGGCTTGCCCATGTTCGATATCGATTCGTATCTGATCCAGCAGCCTTTCGTCCACACGCTCCATTTCACTCATCTTGTGGGAAATCGTCATGGATCTGCGCGATTGCAAGAAAACGAAAATAATCGACAGCACCACGAGAGTCCCCAAAAGAACAAACACCAAACGCATCATCAGCGTATCCCCGAGCGACATGGTGGGATACAGGGCGGCAAGCGCCAGCTGTGTACCAGCAGCCATAGAAACTGCAGGGCCAAAGTTCATCAAGATAACGCCATAGCCCATAATGAGAACGCAGAGTATCCGAACAGATTCGGGGATGAAATGGGTGACGGCCACGAACACCGCCATGCCAACCAGCATGCCCAAAAGCTGTTTTCCCATCATTCTCATCGTTTCATCGCGGTACGTGTTCATCATCAGGAACGAAGTGATGGGAATCCATGCGCCAAAGCGCGTATCCATATAGAGAAGCATGAGCTCAGAAACCGCAAAGGACACTCCAACGATTACGCCAAGCTGAATAGAAAACCTAAGCTGAGAATTCTTAAGACTGAAGTTGTCCTTGATAAAGTGCAGTCGGTAACGAACACCCAATCCAAACGGTGTCGAATTATCACGCGATGCCTTACTGTCGCTCAACGTGTACATCATCGCCTCTAGCGTTGCGCGCCACGCCGTATCGTGCTCAAGGTTTTCCAACCGATGCGTATCGAGAAACTCCTGAAGCGCCGATATCATGGCGCGAACCTGCTTGATGCGCCCTTGTCCAAAGCCCAGAAAAACTTCGGATAGATCGAGCAGATAGTCCCGTTCTGCCTGCTCCATGGAATGCACGTTGCGTGAGGCGCCGTGCATCATGTCGGCTATTTGCTCGGCGCATATCAAAAGCGAAAACGTATATCGCTGCCGCCCACTTAATACACCGCCTTGGCGAAAGACGTTGCCATACTCCTTGTTGCAATACTCTCGAGTAATGTCATACACCCTATGAGCATCAAGTTTGCTCACATCAAGGTTCGAAAGATCGATCAGCTGAAATCCGATGTCGTCGAACGCTCTCATAACGAAGCCTCGATCTTGGGTTATCTCGCTTTGCGCCGAGAAGTAGCGCATGGCATAAATAAACGCGGTGGTACAGGCAACGGCAAACAAAGTTGCCACCATACGCATCGGTATCTCATGCGCAGAAATAGGATAGATCTCCAACAGCAGAAAGCCCAAACCCAGCATGAAGAAATTTCGAGGGAGGTAATCATCGGAATTCATCAAGGTAATGCAGAACATATATACCGCGCTACCAGCCACCAGCAGCACAGGGTGAAGGCCCGCAAGCGACGAGCAAAGACTCATTACAAGAAACAACGCAGCATGCTTTAGGTAATTGACAAACGAAAGCCCCGCAGATTCAACCATTGTTCGAGCGAACGACTGGAAAATAACGCCCAACAGCGCATCTTCTACGCCAAACAACTGCAGTTCCACGAAAAAGAGCGCAACAAGAAATGCTACGTACGGAACTACGTTGGCAATCCTGTCTAGCATACGCCCTCCCCTCTGGGGAACTTAACTATAGACCCTCAAAAGCATGTCCGATGATCACGGAAAAGCAGGTTGGCAATTGGTCCCAACCCCGCAATTAGCTATCCGACTTCGCACCCTTCTCGCGAAGCGTCTCGGTTGCTGGATCCCATCGAAGGCTCTCCGCAAGCGAAATGATGTTTTCTACCGCACGAGTTTTATGAGCGTTTTTGCGGTAAATCAAATACACCGGATGGAAACCGGGCTCGACTTCCTTGATTCGAAGCGTATGCAGCTGAGGGAATGGAGCAAGACCCAGCGTTTTCAGCGAAATGCCCACCAATTCAGGTTCAACATCAACCACGCTTCCCAAAGTGATCTCGTCGTCGCACCATTGACGCACAGTAAGGTCATGAGCGGAAACCAGTTCTTTCACCTCAGCGCCAACGGGCGTTTCGGGGCGATAGGTAACAATCTCGGTGTTCTTAAGCTCGTCAAGCGAAATGCTGTCCTTCTTAGCCCAAGGACTATCTTCGTGGGCAATGGCCACCAAGTCTTGAGCCGAAACCGGAACGAATTCCAAGTCGGGACGATTTTCGACATACGCACCGATCACGATGTCGTACATTCCGTCGGTAAGGCTTTCGACCAAACCTTGGGTTAGCCCTTGATACAGACGCACATCAACATGGGTGCCATACCGACAACGGTACTCCCTCAAAAGAGCCGGCAGATAGTCCGCCTGCAGAGTAAAAATTGTACCAATATCGATAGTTCCCGACAGACTGTTCGCATGTTCCTGCGCTACTTGGATTCCCTTGTCTATAACGTCGAGACCCTCTGACACGTATTCGTTAAATTCCTTGCCGAATTTCGTAAGTCGAACGTTGCGACCGTGTTGTTCGAACAGGGGAATGCCAAGCTCGCCCTCCAACTGCTTAATGGAATTGGAGAGAGCAGGCTGAGTAATAAACAGCTCTTCCGCTGCCCGAGTAAAATGCTGGACCTGTGCCAGTTTTCTGAAATACCTTAACTGCGATAGATTCATTGCGACCCCTCACACCTCGCATAAAAAAAGGCCTCCGTCCCAGTTTATAGGACAGAGGCCTTTAAATGACCAGGTTTGTTAAAAGATTTGCAATCGCAATCTTTCAGGAAGCCTTAGTGCAGGTACTCGATGCGGCCGCCATGCTTCTCGCACTCGCGAGCGATGGTGATACGCTGAACGGTAGGAGCGCCCTCCTCGAGCCACATAGCGCGGCAGTCACGATACAGACGCTCGGTAGGACCGTAAGGAGAATCCTCGAAGTAGCCGTCGCCGCCGAAGATCTCGAGCATCTCATCGGAAACCAGGCGAACCGTGTCGATGGAGAACAGCTTGCAGATTGCAGCCTTCTCGTCGATGAACTCGTTGTTCTGGTCGATGTCGAAGTCACGAGCGAAGTCGTAAACCAAGGTGCGCAGTGCATGAATCATCATCTGCATGTTAGCAATCTTCATCTTGATTGCCTGGCGCTTGATGATCGGCTTGCCGAAGGTTACACGATCAGCAGCGCGCTTGAGGGAGATCTCGAGCATACGCTGTGCCATGCCCAAGTTAGAGCAAGCGATGTGTACGCGGGAAACGCTCAGGGAGTGGATAGCAACTTCCATGCCCTGACCCTCTTCGCCGAGCAGGTAGATAGGATCGAGCTTGAGGTTGGTGAACTTCAAACCTGCATGGCCAGCACCCCTGCAGCCCATCATGTGGGGCATAGGGATGATTTCAAAGCCAGGTGCGTCGTTGGGAACGAGGAATGCGGAAAGACGGGAGTCCTTATCGCTTTCCTGGTCGGTTACTGCGATTACATAGGTGTAATCGGAGCAGTCAGTGTGGGAGATGAGCCACTTCTCGCCGTTCAGAATATAAGAACCGTCAGGCTGCTTAACTGCGGTGGTGTGAAGGTCTGCGCCCGTACCGCCGGTCTTCTCAGTGATAGCGAAGTTGCAGTAAATAGTCTTGTCCTGGAACTTGTCCATGAGCTGATCCTTCAGCTCCTGCTTGCCGTAGTCCTCAAGGATACGCCAGTTCATGTCAGCAGCATGATGGAGATGCATACGCATTCCGCCAGGGCCACGAGAGAACTCTTCCTGAACCTTCAGGATCTCGAGCTCGTTGAGGTTCCATCCACCGTACTCTTCGGGAAGATAGAAGCGATAGAGATCGTTTTCCTTGGCGAGTTCATAGAACTTCTCCGGGAAAGTATTGGTTACCTCAATCTCTTTCTGCATCTCGTCGAATGGGCCCTCTGCCAATTCGCGGATCTGCTTGAGGTACGCCTGGAACTGCTCATCCGTAATGGTAGCTTTAGGATTCATTGGTCCCCCTAACCGTTGCAGTTTCATAAGCTTTTGCTTACAGGTCTTATTTTACGGTGAACAGGTTATATTTCAAATTCCGAAGGGTGTCAGTTTTCTTAAAAAGCTATAAGGCAAATGAATAGCTTTTGGTTGTCGTGCCTGAATAATTGGTTTATCGCAAGAAAATAGTTATTCAGCGAGCAAACAGGTAAAACATGTTCAGCTAGATCGCTTTAACAACAGTGAGCAAACCACCCTACCCTGCCTTTGCGCAAGACAGATCACCAATTGCAGACACAGGTTAACCGCCGTTCGTTTCGCTGGCGCACGTTCGGCGGATTGCCTCACGAAACGCAAAACTCTGACGAAGCCACAGGAATGCCCCTATGACACCATCAGCACCTTGATCAAGATCGGCCACCCCACCTCACACGCAGCAGAACAACAAGAAAGGCGCCCACTAGGGGCGCCTTTCATCAAAGCAGCTTGAACTGTCAACTTCTATTCAACCGGAGCTACAGGAGCGCGATCCTCTTCGGGAACGATGTCGTCACCGAGACGGATACCGCCCTCTGCCTTAAGACGAGCAATGGTCTCATCGTCTGCGCCGACCTTCTTAAGGTACTCAGCGGTATCGCCACCGAGGACAGAAGCCTCTTCGAAATCAGCGATGTTAACCGGGATGGTGGACAGATGATGAGGAAGACCAGTCTGAAGAACACGGCCTACGCGGGGGAAGTCAACCCATGCCAAAGCCTCGGGGTTCTCACGCGTAATCTGCTCAACTGCTTCGGTCTTAGTGTTGACCTTAGCAATGCAGAAGTCCTTGTCCTCAAGCCATTCCATCCACTCTGCCAGAGGCTTGCTCTTGATAACCTCTTCAACAGTCTTGAATGACTCAGGAGCTTCCCAGCGACGCTTCAAGCCGTCGCCCTTGATTTCAGGATGACCGATTGCATCGCAGAAGGGCTCCCAGAACTTGGATTCAACCATGCCAAGAGCAAGCTTGCCGCCGTCTGCCGTTTCGTACACGTTGTAAGCAGTGGAAGGATACTCGAGGTCGTCGCGCTTGCACTCGCCGTCGTTGAAGCACCAGCGAGAATCAAGAAGCGAGTTCCACCAAACGAAGCAATCGAACATCGAAGTATCAATGTACGTGCCCTTGCCAGTCTGCTCGCGAGCATACAGAGCCGCAAGAAGAGCCTGGCCTGCAACCATGCCGGAAGAAAGGTCGCACAGATGCAAAGGCGAGGTGGAGCCATGGTTTACGGACAGATAACCACTCGTTGCCTGCATGTTCAAGTCATGCTGGGCCTTCTTGGAGCGAGGATCCTCGGCGCCATAGCCGGAAATCGAGCAATAGATGATACGAGGGTTGATCTCGTTGATCGTATCGTAGTCAATACCCAGCTTCTTGGTTACACCAGGGCGGAAGCTCTCAACGATAACGTCGGCTTCCTTGGCCATCTTCTTAAACCAATCAACAACTTCTTCGTTCTTGAGATTCAGCGAAACCGACTTCTTATTACGACCAAGTGCGGTGATGTAGTAGGAAATGCCGCCGCCCTTGGTGGGATAGTCGTGACGCATGAAGTCGCCAAGACCAGTATCTTCAACCTTGATTACCGTTGCACCAAGGTCAGCGAGTACCTGGGTTGCATAACCGCCTGGCAGGTAACGGGAGAAGTCGAGGACGGTAAGCCCAGAAAATGGAGTGTTTGCTCGTGACATGTCAGTATCCTCCTAGTCCCTCTTAGAATTCGGTCCGTAGCTGGGCTCCAAAACGGAAGCGGGCAGCGGATCGCCGGTGTAGCACATTACTGCGCCGTCCTCGACAAGCTTGTCGACGGTTGCATCGTCATAGCCATAGTCGTTGAGGATCCTGCGCGTGTCGTAACCGGTAGGACGGGAGCGACGCAGAACAGGGTCGCCAATGCTGTCCAGACGGAACGGCATGGTGGTGATTACGTAATCTTCCTCTTCGCCATAGGGGCTCGAAGGACCCTGCTTCTCGTACTTCATGTAACGGAGCTGGTCGTTGTCGAATGCTTCCTGATCCTGAAGAACGTCGGTAACGGTCTGGATCTTCTCGAACGGAATGTCGTTCTCGCGGAAACGCTTCTCAAGCTCTTCATAGGTGAACTTCTTGCATGCCTGATGCATCTCAGCTACGACCTCGACATACTTGCCATTGTCAGCCAGTGCTTCAAGCGTGTTGTACTGCTCTTCGGTGTAGTACTTCGGATCCATCTCCAAAGTATCGAATACCAACTTGCAATACTTGTTGTAGTTGCCGAAGCACATGAGGAACCAGATGCCATCGGAAGATACATATGAATTGTTGGTGGGGCACTTTGCCTCCATGCGATCCTTTGGGTAATCGCAACCCTGCTGCTGAGCGATCAGGGCAGAAGTCATGCCCCAAGTGCCAACATGATACAGAGAGCCCGTGACCTTATCGCCAACACCGGTGCGAAGAGCGCCAGCATAAGCGCCCAGAATACCTGCAGTCAGTGCGCAACCCGTGTTCCAGTCACCAAAAGCGATGGGGGAATTGCCAGGCTCGTAGTGTGCGTTTGCCTGGGGAATTGCGCTTACAAAACCAGAGCGGGCAGCAAATGCGGTTGCATCGAAGCCCTTAGCATCCTTCATGGGGCCATGCTCGCCATAGCCACGGTTCTGAGCCCAAACCAAACGAGGGAACTTCTCGTGCAACGTCTCATAGTCAAGACCAAGACGCTTCAGTGCGCCCGAGCGAAGAGAAGTAAGGAAGATATCTGCCGTCTCAAGAAGGTGATACATAACTTCCAGACCCTCAGGGCTCTTGCAGTTGATTGCGGTCCATTCCTTGTTGAAGGAACCGCAATCATATGCCACGTCGTCAAACTCGGTGCGGAATCTCATGCCCCAAGCCAAGCCCTGAGTACGCTGCTCATCGCCCGTAAACGGCTCAACCTTAATAACCGTAGCACCCATTTCAGCAAGGGCTCGACCTGCGGCCGGGCCAGCTGCATACTGGGTAAGCTCAATTACTTTAACTCCCTGCAATCCTGCCATTGGATTCTCCTAACGATCAAATATGCCTTTCGACACATCGAAATTTTGCGAAAAAGGGTGCCGGCACCGTGGTGTCAGCACCCTTTTTAAGTCTCTTGCTATTTCATACAACAAGAATGAGTTCTTCTTACGGCTCCAGAACTACGCGGAGGCCTTCGCCAGACTCGATGAACTCCATACCCTTACGCCAATCCTTCAGAGGAATGACCATGTTAGAGATCATGGAGATATCCAAGCCGTTAGCCAGCAGGCTCAGAGCCTGACGCCAATGCTTACGCTCGTAAGCACGGTTGCCGATGATGCTGATCTGACGCATAGCGATGTCGGTCATCGGGATAGAAGAAGGCTTTGCGGGAAGACCCGTAATACCGATGCGACCGCCCTTAGCAACCATCTGAACAGCCTGCTCGGATACGGTCCAGTGACCTGCTGCGTCGAAGATGCACTCGGGGCCCTTACCGCCGGTGAGTTCCTTAACCTTCTCAACAACATCGCACTCAGAGCCATTAACCGTGATAGCACCGAGCTGCTCTGCAACCTTGAAACGCTTAGCGTCTGCATCGAGGCCGGTTACGATAACCTTGCGGATACCACGAGCCTGCTTCAACAGGGCAACCATGAGCAGACCAATAGCGCCAGGGCCGATTACGACTGCGGTTTCACCGATCTGCGGATTTACACGCTCTACAGCGTTCATTGCTACGCAGAGAGGCTCGAGCAGAGCGCCCTGGGTGAAGGTAACGTCATCGGGCATCGGGATGATATTGGTTGCACGGATGGCCATGTACTTAGCAAATGCGCCAGGAAGGTCGGTGCCATAGAACGGACGATTGTCGCAAATGTTTACCTCGCCGCGATCACAGTACTCACAGGTGTTGTCGAAGAGTACCGGGTTTGCGGTTACTCGCTGACCAACCTTGAGGTTTGCAGGTGCATTCTTACCAACTTCAGCGATTACGCCAGAGAACTCATGACCGAAGATTGCAGGATACTGGATGTGATAGGAATTTGCGATTGCGGGATTCCAACGATAGAGAGAGTGATCGGTGCCGCAGATGCCTACAGCCTTGATCTCCATCAGTACTTCGTCATCCTTGATCTGAGGAATATCGAAATCTTCTACGTACTCCATTGCATCCGGCTCAGCGGCGGTCTTGAGAAGTGCGTTCATCTTACCTTCCATGGGTAACTTCCTTTCGAAGAGTTCAAACAGGAAGCCAGCGCTTGTAGCCCCCTCGCATCAAGCGCTGGCCAATAATTCGTTGTTACTGGATAGACCAGCCACCGTCGAGAACCAGAGTCTGACCAGTGGTGTACTCGGTAACAGGGAGAACGAGGTGCAGAATTGCAGCGCCCATTTCGTCGAGCGTACCGGTGTAGTTAGGCAGAGGAGTGCGGCTCTTAACGTATGCTTCCTGCTGAGGCTGCTCTTCGAATACCTTTGCAACCATCGGAGTGTAAACATAACCAGGAGCGATGCCGTTAACCAGGATCTGCTTCTTGGCGAAGTCAACAGCCAAGGAGCGAACCATGCCCATAACGCCAGCCTTAGCGATGCAGTAGGGAGCGATGTTCTCCATGGAGTTGATGCCACGAGCGGAAGCTACAACAACCATCTTGCCCTTGATGTTCTTTGCTTCCATTGCGCGAGCAACAGAAGTCATCAGGAAGAAGTTGCCCTTCAGGTTAATGCTGAACAGCTTGTCCCACTGCTCAGGAGCAACGTCAACAGCGTTCATACGAGGCAATGCGATGCCGGCGGAAGTTACGAGGATGTCGATCTGGCCGAAGTTTTCCTCTGCAACCTTGATTACGTTGTCGATGGACTCCTGGCTGGTTACGTCGCATGCAACGCCAACTGCCTTGGTGCCCTGAGCCTTCAGCTCTTCAGCAACCTCATGGCAACCTGCCTCAGGTACGCCAGCGATAACCATGTTAGCGCCAGCTGCAGCAATAGCCTCTGCTGCTGCCTTACCGATGCCGGAGTTGCCGCCAACTACGATGGCGCACTTTCCTGCAAGATGTTCCTTAGGCTGCTTTGCGAACCAATTCTCGGACATTTAAAACCCTCCTCTGTATTGCCAAGGGAACCGTACTCCTGTGAGTGTCCCTTGAATTACCTTTCGCTTTCGTTTCCGAAGCTGTTTGTATATTCGCCCAGAAGTGAAAGCGGGTCTAATTGCCGCGGAGTGCTTTCTAATAGCAAAGCCCAATGATATTCAGTTAGTTCTATCGGTTTTCTTTAACCTATAGAACGCGTTCTAATTTTCCCTATGGATTTGTTTGATTTTGGACAAAATCATAGATCGAAGATCGGCGATTCATTCACACCGAATCATTTCGTAAGTGCGCGAAATATAACGTAACGGCAACAAGGCATTCTTTTGCTGTATCGATATCAAGCAACCCATTTACTGCTGCTTATTAATGGGCATTTGCAACATAACAAGACTCACTAAAAACTTAGTACGACTACCGCAACACGAGCAAACCACACCACAAAGATGCACAATGTTATGACGATAAGAAAGAAAGACGCTTTAAGGAATAAACAGACGCGTCGAATTACCGCATCACAATAGAGGCCCAATTTATACGACATCCCCAGCAAACGAGCCACTGGAACAAAAGCGCATTCAATTGAACCGTCTATCTAAGAGGAAATCCTCGCATGAGTGATTTGCTAGCATAAGCGTCGGCCCGTACTCCGATGCAGCATCAAACCAAGCTCCCTATATACAAAAACCCGTCCCAGGCTTACTGGAACGGGTTTCTACGTCTACTTATATACAGGCAAAAATCCTACAAGTCGCTATCGTTGATGTAACACTCTTCCAATGGAACTACACCGGCGGGAAACTTAATGTGCTTTTGCGTGAACTTAATAAATTCCTCAACCAAATGCGAATGGAATGACTTCTTGTTGTAGCCGAGGTAGATGATATGGAACGGCTCTTGCAGTTCTTCGATAGGAATAGTCACAAGATTCTCAAGAGAAAGGTCATCTAACGTCTCAAGAATAATAGCAGCTATATTCCGATCAGAAGAGACAAGCGTAGCAGCACTGATCTCGTCATTAAATCCTTGCTTAACGTCAAGGCCATAGCGTTGGAAGAAACCCTCGAAGATAGTATGGGCATACGACTGGCTGCGATAAGAGGTAAGAGTAATCCCCTTCAAATCATTGAGGGAAACCATCTCTCTATCGGCAAGCTCGTTATAGGAATTAACTGCGAGTACAACGTTTTGCGAGAATTGCGGCACAAACTCAATATCGTCAAAACGATCCATCTTGCCGCAAAATACCACGTCAAATTTACCGTCAGCTAAGCCTTTAAGGCATTCAGACGTTGTTCCCTGATAGATGTCAAAGACAACGTCGTCACCAAAAGCACCCTTAAATGAGCTGAGCAAACGAGGGAGATAGTTACGCTGAATGCTGATAACAGTTCCGATTCGAATCCTGCCGCTCAAACCAGAATTGTAGGCCTTCATAATTTCGACCGCTTTATCAATTTCATCCAAAGCGCAGCAGATGTGCTTATTGAATTCTTCACCATATTCAGTGAGGCGAACGTTGCGCCCCACCCGCTCGAAAAAAGGAACGCCAATTTCCTTTTCCAGATTCTTAATAGAGTTAGAAAGCGAAGGCTGAGTAATATAGAGCGCCTCAGCAGCTTTGCCATAATGCTCGAATTTAGCAAGTGTTCTAAAGTAATACAACTGTGCCAGATTCATATAACCCCTCTTTGCTGATTGCAGATAGCAATCCAGAATATAAATATCCGTTGATTCCTGAGCAACGGATTACCTTCTGGTTCTATATATTAGCAAATTCTAATAGTTATTGTGAATGTATAGTGAGTCAAATTTGGTTTTGGCGATTTAAAAAAAGAAATAATACCAGTTCAGATAAGAATTGAATTCGTAGCCCTATAGGAAAACCCGATTAATGATTCAGTTGCCCTATGAATTTCAAAAACATTGCTGAATGAAATGATTAGAATTGATCCCCTGTTACAGATAGCCGCATTAAAGACGAAATACAGCGCGTCGCACGCGTTAGTCCGATGCAGATAAACCGCCTCAACGCGGGAAAGGCGGCGCCCCGGCAAGGGGGGCATGAGCCGGGAAAAGCGAAAAGGGCCCTTGAGGCCCTTGAGAGCGGAAACGCCCTGCATGAGCGGAACGGCCTATCCTCCCACGGACTGCACCGCAGTACTTTCGGCGATGGGGAGCTTAACTGCCGGGTTCGGCATGGGACCGGGTGATCCTCCCCTCCATGGTTCCGCTCATGCAGGGCGTTCGCCCGCACGAGATGAGTGTATCCCGTTTTCAATCCAGGGGCCACCCTGGGGGTTGCATGGCGCTCAGCGAACCTTGTTCTCACTCATATCAGATCGAGAAGATGAATCGAGATGAAGAGCTCGGCCGATTAGTACCGCTCGCCTGAGCCCCTCGCGGGGCTTGCAGCTGCGGCCTATCGAACTTGTGGTCTACAAGTGGCCTTACCGAAGAGAGAACTCATCTCGAGGCCGGCTTCCCGCTTAGATGCTTTCAGCGGTTATCCGTTCCGCACGTAGCTAGGCAGCTGTGCCGTTGGTCGACAACTGCGGCACCAGAGGTGCGTCCATCCCGGTCCTCTCGTACTAGGGACAGATCCTCTCAATTCTCTTGCGCCCACGGAGGATAGGGACCGAACTGTCTCACGACGTTCTGAACCCAGCTCG
>OGRO01002468.1_pt1 | contig 14394 bp, 16 predicted proteins | sample 1553451 | NCBI WGS metagenome assembly OGRO01 (sample SAMEA2580021, study PRJEB22360) | human gut metagenome
ATCCGCACATTTTTCACAGCTTTCGTATGCGATTCTGACGGCACGGTCAACGCCGAAACAAAAACCTGCCTTATCGGCAACCCTAATTTCCATATAATCTTGCCCCCGCCAGCTTTGCAATCTGCGTCATTATTTTTTCATCGGTTATTTTCTGTAGCTCCTCTGAATTCAGCTTTTCGCCGTAATACTCGGATAAATCTATTACCTTGCCCACCTTTACCGTAACCTTGCTCCTGAATTTGTATGTAGCGTCTATTCCGACGGGCAGTACGCCCGCCTGCGCCTTTATGGCAAGCATAGCCGCGCCATGCTTGCCCTCGCCGAGTACGCCCGGGGTAGCGATACGCTTTCCCTCCGGGAAAATCATCAGAGCCTTATTGCTTTTCAGAATTTTAAGCGCTGTCTTTATTGCTGACAAATCCAGTCCGCCGCGCTTTATCGGAAAAGCTCCGAGCGCTTTGAGAAGGCTGCCGAAAAGCGGAATTTTAAAAAGCGACTCCTTAGCCATGAATCCCATATCAATCGGCAGGAAAACTCCCAAAATCTGCGGATCGAAATTACTCATATGATTAGGTGTGATTATAAGCCGTTCGCCTTTGGGAATGTTCTCAAGACCGATAACCTCAATCTTAAACATTATTCTGTAAACGCAGCTTAAAATTGCCCTTATTACATTATATAACATATTTGTTTCCTATCTTCTCTCTTTGATAACACAAAGTATTTTTTCAACCGACTCGTCAAGGCTGTTCCCCGTTGTATCCACCCTCACGCTGTCCTCTGCCTCTCTCAGCGGCGCAATCGCGCGTTCCGAATCGTTGCGGTCGCGGTATTCCATATCGCGTTTTACATCTTCAAAGCTGCACTCCGTTCCCTTTTCCTTCAGTTCGCGGTATCTGCGCATAGCGCGCTCCTCCACTGATGCCGTTAGGAAAATTTTTATATCCGCGTTGGGCAGCACGTGCGTTCCTATATCGCGTCCGTCCATTATGACGTCAGATTTTTCCGCAAGACCCCGCTGCAGCTCCAGCAGCTTTTCCCGCACCGCGGCACACACCGCAACGTCGGACGCAGCAACCGAAACCTCCGGCGTGCGTATCTCATCTGATACATCATCTCCGCAGAGAAAAATTCTCTGTCCGTCCGAGTCATGAGAAATCGTTATATCAATCTCCGGCAGAATTGCCGTAACCGCGTCCGCATCTTTGGGGTCAATCCCGCGCCTTAGCGCAGCCAAACCGATTGCGCGGTACATCGCGCCGGTATCGATATACACTATCCCCAATTTTGCGGCAACTGCCTTTGCGATACTGCTTTTACCCGCTCCCGCAGGTCCGTCTATAGCTATTTTAAGTGTGGACATATAAGCTCCCCTTTTTCTGTTTTATTTTTCAAGCTTCTGCTTTAGTATATCCACTTTTTTGCTGAGTTCATCAATCTCGGCGCATTTTTCCTTAACAAACTCGGAAATATCCTCATCATTTTTGTAGCCCTGATAGATTTTCTCGCCGATTTCCTTATAAACTCTTTCAATCTCGTTATTAAGGTCAAAAATTGAATACTTGGTCTTTGAGTTTTCCACAAACTCGCCTGTTTTTTTCATGACCGTCTGCGCCGTGTCTGTAACAGCCTTCTTTACATTTTCCTTAAATTCCATAATAATCGCACATCCTCTCATCTGAAATTTTTATATCATTATACTATTATACGTTGAAACGGAACAAAATGATATCGCCGTCCTCGACAACATATTCCTTGCCCTCGCTGCGTACAAGTCCCTTTTCCTTTGCGGCTGTCATGCTGCCGTTTTCCATAAGGTCTTTGTATGCCACAACCTCGGCTCTGATGAATCCGCGTTCAAAATCCGTGTGAATTTTGCCCGCCGCCTGCGGCGCTTTTGTTCCCTTTTTAATAGTCCACGCACGAACCTCCGGTTTGCCCGCCGTGAGGTAGCTTATCAGTCCGAGAAGTCTGTAGCTTGCCTTTATCAGCTTGTCAAGTCCCGACTCGTCCGCGCCAAGCTCATGAAGGAACAATTCCTTTTCGTCCTTGTCAAGCTCCGCGATTTCCTCCTCTATGCGCGCCGAAATCACCATAACCTCCGACTTTTCGGTCGCTGCAAACTCCTTTATTTTCTTCACATATTCATTATCAGGGTTTGCATAATCGTCCTCCGAAACATTTGCCGCATATATTACCGGTTTTAGGCTGAGCAGCGATACCTCGGACAGCATTTCTTTTTCGTCATCCGTAAACTCAATAGCTCTCGCGCTGATTCCTTCGCCCAGTTTTTTCTGCAAATCCTCAAAAAAGTCAATCTCCGTCTGATATTTCTTATCGCCCGACTTTGCCTGCTTCTTCGCGCGTTCTATACGCCTTCCTATAATTTCAAGGTCGGACAAAATCAGCTCATAATTTATAGTTTCGATATCGCGTATCGGGTCAACGCTGCCCTCAACGTGGACTATGTTGTCATCGTTGAATGCGCGGACAACGTGAACAATCGCGTCAACCTCGCGGATATTTGACAAAAACTTGTTGCCCAGCCCCTCGCCGTTGCTTGCGCCCTTCACCAGTCCCGCAATGTCGACAAACTCGATAACCGCAGGGGTAACCTTATCAGGCTCATACATCTCCGCAAGCCTGTCCAGCCTTTCATCGGGAACCGCAACCGTCCCCACATTCGGCTCTATCGTACAGAACGGATAGTTCGCCGACTCCGCACCTGCCTGTGTAATCGCATTAAAAAGCGTACTTTTTCCTACGTTCGGTAACCCCACGATACCTAATTTCATTCTATATCACATCTCCTTGATTTTTCCGGTGTTTCGGCGTTTGTAAAAAATGGTTTACACCATTTTTACACCATTTCTGCATTAAACTATATGGAGATATGTCGAAATTCTAAGTTTTTTCATAAATCGTATATAGTTCTATGTGGTAAAAAATTTTTTACTACACCATTTTTACACCATTTTTATTATACTGCTTTTGTTTCAAATTGTTGTACTGCTTTCAGCATTGATTCGTCGGTTGTACATACCGATCCATTGTTGTTTGTATAGTTGCATGACCAAGTAATTTTTGCAAGACCTTCGGTTGCATCCCGCTTTCGATGGCTCTTGTTGCATATGTATGCCGAAGTGCGTACATACAAAACCGTTTAATTTCCGCCTCATCGCAAAGCTTATACAAATGCGTATCATACGAGCTGTTCTTTGCCGGCTCTCCGGTTTGCCAATTTACAAATACTAAATCTCTCATTACCAGTTTTGGAGTTTTTCCGGTTATCCTATCTATGTACTCCAAAACCTGTGATAATGTTTCTGATTCTTTCCTCACTTTTCTGCCATACGAAACCTTTTCTAAAATCCCATATGCCTTATTTGTAAGTGGAATTGTACAATAACTTTGCTGCGTTTTAGGGGGACCCGCTCGCCAATAACCTCTGTCATGCCGATACTCCAAGGTTTTATTAACCGTTAAAGTTTTGTTTTTTCAGTCTATAGCATCCCATGTTAAACCAATCAGTTTCCCTGTGCGTAATCCTGTCTCCAAAATTAATGCATATTGATAATAGTTATGAGATCACTTTGCAACTTCCAAAAACCTTTCTTGTTCATCCAATGTAAGAAAGTTTATATCACTTGCCGCACGAACAGGCTTCGTATATCTCACTCCATTCATCTGATGTTTGGCAGTTAGGTCATTCATCAATGCGGACTTCAGCATTGTTCCCATAGTTATATATGTTTGCCTGATAGTTGAACCTGCATAATCCGCATCCATCTTGTTTAAAACCATTTTACAGTGCAACGGCTTGACTTCAGACAGTTTTAATCTGCCAATAAAAGGTTGAATATTATGCTCATACCTTTCTCTATAATTGCGCTGAGTATTAAGTGCTAAATCACCGACGATATTGTTTATCCAGTATTCAAACCAATCATCGACTGTCATATCAGAAGGAATGAACACATCGTGCTTATCCTCATATCTTGCTTCATCTAACCAATTTCATGCCTCCGGAATTGAAGAAAAATACTTTTCGTGCCTTTTACCGCATTTATCTACAAATCTCGCGCAATATAAGCCGTTCTTTCTCTGAGAAATACCTTTTCCGCACTCCTTGCCTTTAAGATTTTTACCCATTATCCATAGACTCCTTTCTCGCTATTGAGAAAAAGAGCTAATACAACATACTCATTATATCATATTTGCTCAAATTTTTCAATACCTGAAGTTATATTTTTTATACTAAACAACATAATTTCAAAGCTTATAAGTTTTCTTTAACTATATCGACAACGTTCTTGCAATGAATTCCTCAAATTCTTTTCTTTTTACCAACTTTTTATTCCCCACAAAAAGCACAAATGGACAATTAGGTGTCCGCAGCATTTAATCAATTTTGTTTATACCTATATTTCTGTATATTGAGGCTTCCTTGATAGTCAAAGTAAGTTTTTGATTTATAGGCACATTATTATTTTCTTCCATCATTTTTCACTTTCTTTCCATATACTTTTTATTATATTTCCGTTCCGACGCTCGTAGCTTGCGAGTCCATAGAAATTTCATCTCTCCGCCTTCGCCGTGGCCGAGCTGCGTTTTACAGAAGTATCATTATACCTCCTGTTGCGTCATGGCGAAATACGGTTGCAAGCCGTATATTATTACTCCAGGTTCTGCTTGCCGGGCAGACGGATAGCCGCTATCAACAGAAGAATGTATCGGTTCGGACAATATTCTGTTTTCAAATATCAGGAGATGTCTTCATCTATAAGAACAAAAGCTTTTTATATAATCTAATCGGTATTAGAAATTTTTTTTCAAAAGTTTGAGCAGCCCTCTTTCGAGAGCTGCTCTGCGTTAAATAGAGAACTTACTGATGTTTAAAGCTAATTATGTTTTTTACTTACTATTGATTATGGCAATGACGGAATTAAAATTCAATAATACTTATATTCCTATCTGTTTTTTATATTCGGTCAATGTAATTCCTGCATTCTTTTTAAAAAAGCGGGAAAAATAATTGAATTCGGAAAACCCTGTCATTTGAGCAATTTCGCTGAGTGAATATTCGTTTTCGCGGATTAATGTTTTTATATAATTCGTTTTAAGCTGGTGATAATACTGAAGCGGTGAAAGGTTATAAATTTCCTTAAATCTATGTCTAAGCATGTCATAACTAATATCAATTTCCTGCGCGACGCTCTTAAAATCTATATATGAATCTTTTAAACGTCCTTTCATATAACTTATAACCTCAGGCATCGTATCAGTTTTCAACATTGCTTTATCATTCAATATTTTGTTAAGCATCGAAAGTATATTATAAAAATATCCGATATACTCAAAAAAGCTGATATCTACCCTGTTAAATACATCATTAAGTTCTGCAAACATATTACTAATTTGACTGTTATCACACTTAATTAATATAGGCTCTGAAGGCAACCGGGTATCAGAATTAAAGAAAATACATATACTTTCTCCCCTGTTTATTATTGTTTTGTGGTAGTCTACATCGGTGCGAGTTTCTTTTGGAATATAAAGAACACTTCCACTATAAAAGTCTATTTCTTTTCCGTTATAAAAAATCTTTGTATCACCGCTCAATTTTAGGCCAAACTGATAAAAATTCGTCTGAGCGCCGTGTTTTATTTTTGTTCCGGCAGGACCGCTATTCACTTTAAAAACATCGTTTATTTTTATCATACTCCAATCATATTCGCTTAAAATCGTCTTCATTCAAGGTTACCGCCTTAGTGTAAACATTATATTTCGATTATATATTTAATTTTTGATTATGTCAATATCAGTATAACCATTTTGTGCTAATCACCCAAATTTTTATATTGAAATTTCTCCCGTCCGATACTATAATTTATATTATAAACTATAGCAGGGGGTAATTAAAATGCGTTTAACAAACACAGACAGGCTATTAAAAAGCAAGCTGAGCAACCGCGACTTTGATTCATACGGAGTTTTTGTCTCTGTCGGCAGCAAAACCGGGTTTTTACATTCGCCGAACGTTGATTCTGACACATATTTTGATATAGCAAGCATGGGCAAGGTTTTGGTTACATCTACATTGATTTTGATGTCAATCGACAAAAATTTACTTTCCCTTGACGATACACTTGACAGCTTTTTTAAAGATGTCCCCAAAGACAAGCAAAGAATAACAATAAAGCATTTGCTTACACATACATCGGGCATTGTCAGATACGACATTCCGCAAAATGATGCAGATTCCGGCAGCAATGCTGTTGCAAAATTTATACTCGATACGCCTTTGGCTTTTCAGCCCGGAACAAAACATATATATTCCTGTAACGGAATGATTTTGCTTGGGTACATCCTTGAAAAAATCTATAGTTTACCGCTTGAAAAAATTTTCGAGACATTATTAAAAAAACCTCTCGGATACACAAGAAGCAAATTCAACATTGAAATTGACGAACCAAACGCAGCCGTTTGTTACAGAAGCGAAAGTTTAGACGGACTCAACCATCCATGGGATGATGAAAATATACGCGTATTAAAAACAAGCGCAGGCTCCGGCGGACAATTTTTTACACTTGGTGACATTAAAAATTTTGCCGATGCGGTAATAAGTAAAAGTAATATTTTATATTCCGAAAAAATGTTTGATTTAGCTGAAAAGAACTATACCGAAGGTCTTGACGAAGGCTGGGGGCTCGGCTGGCTTTTTGTGGATGAAAAATATACGCAAACGGGAAGGCTTTTTCCCCTCGGAAGTTTCGGACATTGCGGACATACCGGAACATCTCTGTTTTTTAACCGAGAAAAAGACTTGTATGTAATAATCTTAACCAATGCCACAAGATTTTTGAATATAAAAAACAATTTCAAAGGCTACGACTATGGCATAATAGAAAAAATGAGAGAAGAAATTCATAACGAAATATACAAAGACTTAGACGAACAAGGACTGATATAAATATGAAAAAAACTATGATAAAGTTTTTGACGGATTTTATATTTTTGCTTTCGGGCTGTATTCTGCTTGCTGTTTCCATAAATGTTTTCCTCCTGCCAAACAAAATTTCGGCAGGAGGAATTTCCACAATCGGTACAGTGTTATTCTATTTATTCGGAATAAAAATGTCACTTACAAACCTGTTTTTTAATGTGATTCTTTTTATCTTCGGCTATAAATACCTTGGGAAATATGCAGTTGTTCAGACTGCCGCCGGAATTGTATTATTATCTGTATGCTTAGAACTTACGAGCCACATTCCTGCATACTCACAAAATGAACTCATCAGTGTTTTATCCGGAGGGGTATTGATGGGCGCCGGCGTAGGTATGATTGTAAAAACCGGTGCTTCTACCGGAGGAAGCGACTTTGCAGGCTTGATTTTAAAGAATTGCTTTCCGCATATCTCGCTTGCAAAGCTTATAATGATAATCGATTGCCTTATTGTTGTTATGTCCGGTATAGCGTTTAAAAACTATACCGTAACCGTATACTCAATCATAGCGCTGTTTGTGTCTTCTGTAATAACAGATAAGATAATCGTTTTCGGCGATGAAGCGAAAATGCTCCGAATATTCTCAAAGGAAACCGACAGAATATCGGATTACATTTTAAACAAATACGAACGCGGAGTTACGGGAATACCGTGTATTGGTATGTATTCCAAAGAAAATTCTCTTATGCTTTTGTGCGTAGTAACCCCAAAAGAGCTTCCTTCCTATATGAGCCTGATTAAAGATATTGACAAAAACGCTTTTGTTATCATAAGTAATGTTAACGAAGTTATCGGTGAAGGCTTTAAAGAAGTAGCATGAAAATCCCCAAATTATAAATTGTGATGTAATCCCTAAATTTAAACTTTAATAGCGTAGCTGGCGCTAAAACCGCTACGCTATTTTTATATAAAGCAAGCTATTATTTAATGTAAATTACAAAAATCAACTTCAATAAAACGAATTTAGCGCTATTGTTTCTGCTTCGTTAAACATTTCTGTAGTTCACCATAACTCATATTTTAAAATCTGAGTTTACATTATTCCTGTATTCACTCGGAGATTTTCCAACATATTTTTTAAAGGTTCGTCTAAAATAAGATGCGGAATTGAAGCCCAGATTTCCGCCAATCTCCTCGATTGACAAATCAGTCGCAAGAAGCATTTTTTGAGCATTATTTACACAAATGTAATTTTTGTATTCGATTGGCGTCATTCCCGTTTCTTTTTTAAAAACCGTAAAAAATCTTGAAGGTGACAGATTTGCTATTTTAGAAAGTTCCTCAATGGTTATATCGTTTTTATAATTAACGGTTATGTAGTCAACAGCTTTTTTCAAAGATACACTAATATGTTTTTTTGATACAGCATTTATTTTGGGATGTATCTCGCTCAGCATATTATAGAAAATACTAATTACCTTAAATGATTCATCGGATACAGCAATGTTGTTGTATGCAAATTCAAATTCATTTTTTAAATGGTTGTATCCCGATAATTTTTGAATTTCATAAGCACCGTTAAACAAATCTTCAATTATAAAATGGAATGTTATATATACTATGTCGGGCGTACCCGACCAATATGAAATATATGTTGCCCCGGCAGGCACAACAATAATGTCCCCGGGTTCAACATTAACGGTTTTGCAGCCGTCGGCACAGAACTTTCCGTTTCCTTTTAAAATCAATCCGATACTGAAATAAGGTCGGGGAAAATTTGAAAAATCCGCTGTATCAGAGTACATACCTCCATATTTGCCTATATTTAAAAATTGCAGTTTTGCGTTCGCAAGAATATTCATACCCACACCTCGCAGTAGTATTGTTCCTGTTTATAGTATTATAATGTATTTTAATTTTCATGTCAATATGATATAATTTTATAAAAATACGAAACGGGGTAAAGCGTATGGATTTTAAAGGAAAAACCGCAATAGTAAGCGGCGCGGCATCGGGAATGGGACTTTTAATTTCCGAAAATTTTGCCAAGCTTGGCGGAAATGTTTTAATGTGCGATGTGAATAAAAAAGCCTTGGATGAAAAGACCGCAGAGATAAACGCATATGGTTTCGGCAAGGTTTTAGGTTGCATTTGTGATGTTCGTGACTATAATGCCGTTTGTGCGGCAAGGGATATGGCCGTAGAAAAATTTGGTTCGATTGATATTCTTACAAACTTTGCCGGAGGAACTGCTGTCCGTATGCTGAATGTTGACGGCAGTCTTGAATTTCCCGATATACCGATAGATGTGTATGACTGGGGAATTGATGTTAACTTAAAAGGACAGTTTTATTTTGCGCACGCTTGTATGAAACAAATGAGAGAACAAAAGAGCGGACTTATCGTAAATATTGGCTCTATAACGGGCAAAGAAGGCGATGGCCGCGGAATGGATTATCCGACAGCCAAAAGCGGTGTTATGTACGGTCTGACAAAATCACTTGCACAGTATGGCTCACAATATAATGTCCGTTGTGTTTGCGTATCGCCGGGACCTGTGCTTACACGACCGGGGATGGCTTTCATGAAAACGCTTTTAGGCAGAGCGGCCGAGCCACAGGAAATTATTGATTTGATTTTGTTTATAGCCTCTGAAAAGGGTCAGTTTATAAATGGTGAAAATATAATGATAGACGGCGGAAGAAATGCAATGGGAAGGTGGAATTAATAATGCTTAATTTTTTAGCAAACAACAGACCTCCGGTAACTGTTATGATACAGTCAAAAACAGCAGAAAATGCAATAAACACAATAAGGAGTGCAATATACGAAGGTGCTGACGCTTTTGGACTTCAGATTTGCAGAATTGAACCGGAAGAAAGAAAAAGATTGAATGACATATTCGCGTCAGGAAGCGGTCGGCCGTTTTATATTACAAATTACAGATACGGATATAATGAAGGCTTGTCTGACGATGAATGTATGAAAGGTCTGATAGAGGGACTAAAAATTGGCGGTACTCTCGGCGATATAATGGGAGATACCTTTGACAAATCCCCTAACGAACTTACCGCAAATCCTACTGCCATTGATAAACAACGAAAAATAATTGATGAAATTCATAAAATGGACAAAGAAGTCTTAATATCATCACACTTGTACAGATTTGCAGAAGCGGACGAGGTTCTTGAAATTGCATACGAACACCAACGGAGAGGTGCTGATATTTCAAAGATTGTAACTGCGGCAAACAATGATGAGGAAGAAGCGGAAAATATAAGAATTACAGGGTTACTCAAAAAAGAACTAAAAATTCCGTTTTTGTTTTTGTCCGGCGGAACACATTATAAAATTCATCGGCTTGTTTCGCCGCTGATCGGGAGCTGTATGTCACTCTGTGTACAGCAATATGATGACCTTGCGACAAAAGCGCAGCCGCCTTTAAAGTTTACACGATATATCACTGACAATATGGATTACAACGAATACAGAATTATAACAGGAGGAAGATAAAAATGAAAGCAATACTTGTAAATGATGATCAAAGTTTAAGATGGGATAATGTCCCCGACCCGATTGTTAAATCGGAAGATGTTTTGGTGAAAATTGAGTATGCCGCACTTAACCGTGCCGACTTGATGCAGCGCGAGGGTGACTATCCGCCGCCCGAGGGTTGCCCCGATTGGATGGGACTTGAAATTTCGGGAGAGATTGTTGAAATTGGCGATGCGGCAAAAGAAAAATCAAATTGGAAACTCGGTGATAAGGTATGTGCGCTGCTCGGCGGCGGTGGTTATGCCGAATATGTAAATGTTAAATATGATATGCTTATGCCTGTACCTGAAAACTGCTCAATGATTGAAGCCGCTGCTATCCCCGAGGCATTTGCCACCGCATATTTAAACCTGTTCCACGAAGGGAAAATTCAGAAAGGCAACACTCTTCTTATGAATGCCGGAGCAAGCGGTCTTGCAAGCGTTATCATTCCGATGGCAAAAGCCTTTGGCGTACGCGTTATTACAACCGTATTATCCGATGAAATTGCAAAATCAATAAAGCACTTAAATGCCGATGTTGTTGTAAACACTTCTAAAGAAGATATTGTTGAAGTGTTAAAGAGAGAACTTCAAAACGGTCACGGTGTTGATGTTGCAATTGACTGTCTCGGCGGCGAAGTAATGGGTAAGTGCATACATTATTTAACCCATGGCGCACGCTGGATAATGATTGCGGCTCTCGCGGGACAAAAAACCGAAATTGACCTTAAAAACATCTATGTCAGAAATGTACGAATTATAGGAAGCACCCTGCGTTCAAGAACGCCCGAAGTTAAGGCACAGATACTCGCAAGCTTGGTTAAAGATGTCTTTCCGAAAGTATCGCAAGGTTTGGTTAAACCCACAATATACAAGGTTCTCCCCATAACCGAAGCTGAAGCAGCACACGATATCCTCTACCGCGGCGAAAATGTGGGCAAGGTTGTACTTAAAGTTAATTAGGTTTCGGATAGTTAAAATTTCAATGTCTGCATAAAGGGGTTAATTTATGAAGTTAAGTTATGAAACGATATGCTCGCTTACACAGGGCACAAGCTACACTGAAAAGCTCGATAATAAAATTATGTTTTCAAGATTTTCAAAACACGAACGGAGTATCTTGACCTATGGGCAAGACGACAGTTTTTCAACTGCAGGCATTCGGCTCGAATTTGAAACGGATAGCAGACTGCTTAAAATAGCAGTCTGCACCGTCGAATCGAATCCGCACGAGAGAAACTTCTATTCATTTGACATCTACAGCAATGGCAAAATGATAGGACAGATAAAAAATTTCAAAAAGTCCCCTAAATATCCGTATAAAAGATATTCACTTTCAGACAAGCAAAAAATAGTTAAGTTTCCTATCGGATTAAAACGCATCTGCGTTTATTTCCCGTGGTCGGTTCAAGGAATGATAAAAGAGATAGAACTCGACGATAACGCCTCCGTATTCCCTGTTTCCAAGCATAAAAAAATAATTATGTACGGCGATTCCATCACGCAGGGATATGACGCAGAATCGCCCTCTCTTTCCTATGCCTCGCGGCTCGCCGACCGGCTTGACGCCGATGCTGTCAATAAGGGTATCGGCGGCTCCGTTTTTATGCCGGAACTCTCTAAGGTGAAGGAAACCTTTACCCCCGACCTGATTACCGTTGCCTATGGCACAAACGATTGGAGAGGTTCAACCTTTCAAAGCTTTAATATAAGATGCAAAACTTTTTTTGAAAATCTTATACAAAATTATCCGAATACAAATATATTGGCAATAGCACCGATATGGCGCGCCGATTCTGCCGAAAGGCATAGTCTTGGTGATTTTTCAAGAGTTGCCGATACGATATATAAAATTTCAACACAACATCCTAACATTCATTTTATCGACGGGATAAAATTTATTCCCCAAAATGCAGAATATTATCGTGACTTATACCTCCATCCGAATGACAAAGGTTTTGACTTTTATATAAAATCACTCGCATCTGAGCTGAAAAAATATAATATTATAATATAAAGCCGTGTGTAGTTTCCCACACACGGCTTTAACTATACCTCGCACACAGCTAAGATACCCCAAATGACCGTCTTGTTGTCGGCATATTGTGGTCGGTTCCTTTTTCATCAAGATAAACAATGGCGCCGTTGCCCCAGTTAAATCCGTTATCTGACGGCACCATAAAGTCTGCGGTAAATGTAAGTTCTTTGCCGCTAATATTCTCAGCATCTATCCCGGAATTCTTTATCATCCAAGAACACGAATTAAGTCCCGCCTGCGTGGTCACATTAAGCGCTTTGCCCGAGCCTATGCCGGAACTTTCTTCCATCACAAAAACTTTATCAGCATTACCCGATTTCGCCATTGTGTTCGGATAGAAAAAATCACCGGCCTCACTTATCCCAATCGCATTAGCTACTTTAAAGTCCGTACCGATAAGATTAGTGTAATTATCTCCGCTTGTATGTCGTTCAAAAATGCCACTTGCATACCCGCTGTCGAAATCATCGGAGAACAGCACCGTCGGAGCGGCTGCAGAATCTGCCGCTGCCGGAATTGTTATTGTTGTTGCAGCTACCGCAGCCGCAGCAAAAAACGATAATAGCCTCTTAAATTTCATTTTTCGCCCTCCTTAATATCTCCCCACTATCTTATATATATCAATATTATCTGATATTGTAAATATATTTTATAATTTAAAAGATGAGTTTTATACGCTTGTGTAAAACTTAGATAGCAAAAGAATATGAAAGTAATACTTTTAATAACATATATGTCCTAATACTTTATAAATTATTTCGGATAAAACACTTAATATGCAACTATTTCTTTTTTTCCCTTATATTCACCCAAAATAACTCCGCCGGCCTTTTCAACAGGGGATATCTACAACACTTCGTTCATGTCAGTCTCGGACATCCAGCCTGCCGTGCCGTAAGCACCCATTTTGCTTTTTGCAAAACCTCTTGGATCTATTTCTTTGCCATCAAACTTATCGTGGAATCTGACATATAAAAAAATTCCCGCCGCTGCGAGAATGATACCGAGTATTCCTTTTAATCTGTTTATGGTAAATGCCTGCGGGATGCACGCAAACGGACTGAAATTGACGGATTTCATCTCAGTCTTACCACCGACACCGCCTGCTTCGAGCCAAGTTTTATAATGGTCCATGAACTGTCCAATCATTCCGCCAAGATAAATAAGTCCCAAGATTCCCAGTATGACAGCAGCGATAATAACAATTCGCCGCTTTTTTTCATTGTCCATTGGCATCACCTCCGCAAAGTGCATCTTCAATTTGTTCAAGCCCGATTGTCTTGATACTGACATCAGAACCAAGATAATTTTTTATAAGTTCAATCTGCTCGGGAAAGCAGAGTACCTCAAGCATCTCCGTTCGGCAACTTCTCGTCTCGCTAAAACGCATAAGGCGTGCAATATCACTATAATGCAATATATTTCATTATATCATATTAACTCAAATTTATCAATACACGAAGTCATATTTTTTATATTCAGCAACATTTTTTTAGTGTCTAATTTCTTTCTTCGGCTATATCAACGCTGTAAATTATCATAATGCCGTTTGATTGTACCACATTCAACCGACTTAAAAACAACGTTTAAAATTTCAATTCCGCCGTATTACAAATCGGAATCATGCTTTCGGGACTTGCCCACAACATGGCGCATACGCGCTCTGCGTCTTGTCGGTTTAAATTCATTTCATCAAGCGTTACGGCGATGTTGCCCGAAATATTTTTCGTTTTCACATCAATCAGCTTACCGCAATCAGAACGCAGGAGTCTTCAACCTGTTCTGCTGTAATAGCGTTACCGTCAAAGAATATAAATTTTCATTGTTTATATAACCCAAAACACCGCCGACATAGCCATCTTTCTTTCCCGCA
>OGRO01002471.1_pt1 | contig 14384 bp, 10 predicted proteins | sample 1553451 | NCBI WGS metagenome assembly OGRO01 (sample SAMEA2580021, study PRJEB22360) | human gut metagenome
TTGTTTTTGTTTTAGGATTATGTGTTTCTGCGTTGATGGAGAGGAGGGCGGAAGTCGCCAGTATCTTTAATAACCGCAAAACTGTCATTAAAGGTATTGAAGCACGCAACGAACTGTTTAAAGATGATTTTCCCCGCGAATATCAGACTTGGACGGAAACAGCGAAGACAGATTTCCAGAGTGAATTCAACGGAAACATTGCAGTCGATGTATTGGAGCAACGTCCTGAAATGGTAGTTCTGTGGGCAGGATATGCTTTCTCAAAGGACTATTCGACTCCGCGTGGCCATATGCATGCGATAGAGGATATTACGGCAAGTCTTCGTACGGGTGCACCTGCTACTCCCGAAGATGGCCCGCAACCGTCTACCTGCTGGACATGTAAGAGTCCGGATGTTCCCCGTATGATGGAGGCTATCGGTGTGGATGCATTCTATAATAATAAGTGGGGAGCAATGGGTGATGAGATTGTAAATCCTATCGGATGTGCCGATTGCCACGAACCGGAAAATATGAACCTGCACATCAGCCGTCCGGCATTGATCGAGGCTTTTGCACGCCAGGGTAAGGATATTACGAAAGCTACTCCGCAGGAAATGCGCTCGCTGGTTTGTGCGCAGTGCCACGTGGAATATTACTTCAAAGGTGATGGTAAGTACCTGACTTTCCCTTGGGATAAAGGCTTTACTGTGGAAGATATGGAGGCTTATTATGATAATGAAGGTTTCTATGACTATATTCATAAACTGAGCCGTGCTCCGATATTGAAAGCGCAGCATCCTGATTATGAAATCTGTCAGATGGGTATTCACGGTCAGAGAGGTGTGTCATGTGCAGATTGCCACATGCCTTATAAGAGCAAAGGTGGTGTGAAATTCAGCGATCACCATATTCAAAGCCCGCTGGCGATGATAGACCGCACTTGTCAGACTTGCCACCGCGAAAGTGAAGAAACACTGCGTAACAATGTGTACGAACGTCAACGTAAGGCTAACGAAATACGTAACCGTTTGGAACAGGAACTCGCTAAGGCTCATATCGAGGCAAAGTTTGCATGGGACAAGGGGGCTACGGAAGATCAGATGAAAGATGTACTTGCCCTTATCCGTCAGGCGCAGTGGCGTTGGGATTTCGGTGTGGCTTCTCACGGTGGTTCTTTCCATGCTCCGCAGGAAATTCAGCGTATCCTTTCACATGGATTGGACAAGGCTATGCAGGCTCGTCTGGCTGTATCAAGAGTATTGGCTAAGCATGGTTTTACGGATGATGTGCCGATGCCGGATATTTCAACCAAAGAGAAAGCGCAACAATACATTGGTCTCGACATGGATGCGGAAAGAGCTGCTAAAGAGAAATTCTTGAAAACAACTGTACCTGCGTGGCTGGAAAAAGCGAAAGCTAACGGTCGCCTGGCCCAGAAATAAAACAGAGATATGTGGATCAGACCGTGGGGATTTAAAGAAGGATGCCTGATAGGCGCAGGATTGTTGGTGACAGGATGGCTGCTACAGATTACAATTGGTGAAATAGATTGGAGTCTGTTTGCCTATCCGGTGAACATCATTGTTCTGGTTTTATATATAGCCGGAATAGTTGCCATGCATTGCCTGCGCAAACGTGTCTATTTCTTCGGTTGGATGAGTCATTATACATCAGCTGTCTCTTCTCTTTTATGGGTGGCGGGCATTACGGTGGTGATGGGACTTATCCGTCAGCTCCCTTCCGGTCATCCGGCAGATATGCTTGGCTTTTCGCGAATGCTTTCGGCATGGCCTTTTGTATTGCTTTATATCTGGATGGTGACTGTACTGGGGTTAACCACGCTTCGTGCCGGATTTCCATTCAGATGGAAGAAGCTTGCTTTCCTTTTGAATCATGCCGGGCTGTTCATTGCCTTGATTACGGCAACCTTGGGAAATGCCGATATGCAGCGGCTGAAAATGACTACCCGGATAGATAATGCCGAATGGCGTGCAATGGATGAGCACGGTAAATTGATAGAACTTCCGCTGGCCATTGAACTGAGAGACTTCACGATTGACGAGTATCCTCCGAAACTGATGCTGATTGATAATGAAACAGGACGTACACTGCCAGAGAAAGCACCGGAACATTTGTTGCTGGAAGAAGGTGTAACGGATGGGCAGCTGGCTGATTGGCTGGTGACTATCCGGCAAACGATTCCCTGGGCAGCATCTGTGGCTACGGAAGATACGGTGAAGTTTACCGAATTTCATTCGATGGGAGCCACGTATGCCGTTTATTTGCAGGCTATCAATCAAAAGACGAAAGCTGCAAAGGAGGGTTGGGTAAGTTGCGGTAGTTTTATTTTCCCATATAAAGCATTGCGTCTGGATTCGTTGACAAGCCTTATCATGCCGGAACGCGAGCCACAGCGTTTTGCATCTACAGTGAAAGTTTACACGGAAGACGGTAAACAGGTGGAAGATACGATTGCAGTGAACCATCCTCTGAATGTGGCCGGCTGGAATATTTATCAATTGAGTTATGATGATACGAAAGGGCGTTGGAGCGATATCAGTGTGTTCGAACTGGTACGTGATCCGTGGCTACCTGTTGTCTATACGGGTATTATCATGATGGTGCTGGGAGCTATCTGTCTGTTTGTTAACGCACAAAAAAGAAAAGAGGAGGACGCTGAATGACGTGGGATTATTTTGTACCATTTTCAATTGCCGCCCTGCACTTCTGGGGATTCGGTGCCTTTGCCGCCTGGCGCGGAAGAAAACCGTATGTTGTTGGCGGGTTTACCTTGATAGGACTTGCTATCTTCTTCTGCTTCATTGTGGGAATGTGGATTTCTCTGGAACGTCCGCCTATGCGGACCATGGGGGAGACGCGCCTGTGGTACTCTTTCTTTCTTCCACTGGCAGGACTCATCACATACAGCCGTTGGAGGTATAAGTGGATACTCAGTTTCAGTTTTATTCTGTCACTGGTATTTATCTGCATCAATATCTTCAAACCGGAAATACATAACAAAACTTTGATGCCGGCTTTGCAAAGCCCGTGGTTTACGCCGCATGTCATCGTATATATGTTTGCCTATGCTATGCTGGGTGCGGCTACCGTGATGGCTATTTATCTGCTTTGGTTCAAGAAGAAGCCGATTGACAGCCGGGAGATGGACCTATGCGATAATCTGACTTATGTAGGATTGGCATTCATGACATTAGGCATGCTGTCGGGGGCTGTATGGGCAAAAGAGGCGTGGGGACATTACTGGTCGTGGGACCCGAAAGAGACATGGGCGGCTGCTACGTGGTTCTCCTATCTGATTTATATACATTTCCGCCTTGGAAAACCTTTGTTACACCGTAAGGCCTTAATTTTACTTCTGATATCATTTGTTTTGCTGCAAATGTGCTGGTACGGCATAAACTATCTGCCCTCTGCACAGGGAGTCAGCATTCATACGTATAATTTAAACTGATAATCATTATGAAAACTACTTATTGGGCAATGCTTCTCATGCTTTTGCCAAGCATGGCGTATACGCAAACAACAGAAAAAGAGAATGAATTTACAATGTCCATCCAGATCAGACCTCGTGCAGAATATCGTAACGGTGCTCTGATGCCCCGTAATGAAGGAGAGGAACCTGCGGGATTCATCAATAACCGTGCACGTCTTTCTATGGAGTACAAGCGTTCTGATTTGCAAATGAAAATCTCGGCTCAGCATGTGGGGGTATGGGGACAAGATCCGCAGATTGACAAGAATGGACGTTTCATCATGAACGAGGCATGGGCTAAACTGAATTTCGGTAAAAACTTCTTTGCACAATTAGGCCGTCAGACCCTTTCGTACGATGACGAACGCATTCTGGGCGGACTGGATTGGAACATAGCCGGACGCTATCATGATGCATTGAAACTGGGTTATGTCGACCCCAACAACCAATTGCATCTAATCCTCGCTTTCAACCAGAATGACGAGACTAAGATAGGTGGTACCTATTACGTGCAGGCCGGAGCACAGCCTTACAAGAATATGCAGACACTCTGGTATCACTATAAATCCGATTATACTCCTTTTGATGCATCCTTACTGTTCATGAATCTGGGACTGGAGACCGGAGATGCAGCAACAAAAGAATCCCATACCCGCTATCTGCAAACGATGGGTACTTATATTACTTATAAGGATAATGGCTGGAATGTGGATGGTGCTTTCTACTACCAGATGGGGAAGAACCTGAATGCAGAAAAGGTATCTGCCTTTATGGCAAGCCTGCAGGCCGCTTATGCCATTGACAAGACCTGGACCGTAGTGGCAAGTGCCGATTATCTAAGCGGAGACAGCGGTAACAGTGACAAGTACAAGGCATTCAATGTTCTGTATGGCACACATCACAAGTTCTACGGAGCTATGGATTATTTCTACGCATCCGATTTTAAAAACGGATATGCTCCCGGGTTATTTGACAAACGTCTGGGTGTACGTTTCCGTGCTTCCGATAAGGTGGATATGGACTTGAACTACCACCATTTCTCAACAGCGGCGAAATTGCCGAATCTGAAGAAAGCATTAGGTTCGGAAGTCGATTACCAGATTAACTGGTCGGTGATGAAAGATGTGAAACTCTCTGCCGGATATTCCTTCATGCGCGGAACGGAAACCATGGATGTCGTGAAAGGCGGTAATCACAAAAGCTGGCAAGACTGGGGATGGGTTTCAGTAAATATCAATCCGAGAGTATTGTTTGTGAAGTGGTAAAGATAGATAAAAGAGAATACGTATGGGGAGCTTCCTCATACGTATTTTTCTAATGATGGTTCGTCCAGAACACGGACTGTCTTTCCGTCCATCTCTATAATTCCTTCTTTTATCATTTTATTAATTTCCTTCGATAGTGCAGGGCGGGTTACATTCAGATATTCGGCAAGGGTTGCCTGATTGTGAATGATGTTGACTGTTGAAGAGTTCTTTTTCTTGTGTTCCAGCAAGTAGACAACGAAACGTTCACGCACTGTTTTTCGTGATAGGGTTTTCAGGCGGGATACTGTGCAGACATTACAATTGCCCGTGATGCAAAGAAAGTTGTGTAATATTTTAGGTTCCTCGCTGATAAGCTTAAACATGGACTCTTTACTGGCAGTGAGTAGGGTACTGTCTTCCATGGCGGTAAAGGTTGCCGGCAGCACTCCGTCTGAACTGAATAAATGAGGAGTAGCGAATGCACGTGCTGCAACGATATATTCTATCATGACTTCATTTCCCAATCCGTCAATAATATCTACCCGTAGTTTTCCTTCCAACAATACATACAACTTCTTGCAGAGTGTTCCTTGGGTGGCAATGATATCTTTTTTGTCGACCGAGTACAGGGAGATATCCAACCTGCCGAGCAACGAATGCTTGATGTTAAGGGGAAGGTCACGAAACAGCGGAATCTGGAAAAGTAATTCCTGATGTTTGTCGGTTAATGTTATTTTCCTCATTATATTAGGTAGTTGGTTGTACAAAGATACGATGAAAAAGTAGAATTAAAAGTATTTCTTCGAATTCTCCTCGTCAATAAACATTTCTTTTCCTTCTATTTGTATGCAGCCCTCATTGCTCAATTCAGATATGGCACGTGCCAATGACGGACGGGCTACCCCAAGTATATGTGCCACCTCCTGTTGGGAACCGATACCTCCATGCATCTTTACATAATTGAGTAATCTGGATTTCAGGCTTTGTAAGGCAAACTCGTTCAGTTTCTTGGATAGAAATAAGCTCCGGTCGGAAATCAACTTCAGGAAATTCTGCATAATGATCGGGTACTGGTGCATGAACTCCAGAAAAGCATCCTTATTCAGAATCAATACTTCCGAGGTTTCCAGGGTTTCGATATTCACCGGGAAACGGTTTTCGGAGGCGAAGATGAAAGCCGGTGCAAGGAGCTTCGGAGCACGGAGAGTCTCTATGGTGAGTTGTTTTCCTTCTGCACTGACCATTTGCGTACGCACTGTTCCATTGCACAGAATATAGAGAGAACGGTAAATATCTCCCTGCATGGCGATAAACTCTCCCGATTTATAAGATTTAAGGGTATGTTGGTGCAACAGAATGAACTTTAACAGCGTTTCTTCTGTTATGCCTCGAAATAATGGCATCTGTAATAATATATGTGGTTCCATTCTTTTTTAAGTTTTTTGTGATTGGGTGTAACATACGTGACAATTTACCTGTTATAAACTCTCCATCTTTGCACAAAGATAATGCAAATGTATTTTATAGATGCCCGATTACAATTAATTTATAGTATGGTAAATGATAATTTGTAAACCTGTTATAAAGATTAGGCGCGGATTACACGGATTACGCGGATTTTTTGATGAAATCGATGTAATAGCGCAGCCTTTAATCCGCGTAATCCGTGTAATCCGCGCCTAAAATTATCATTTATAGAACAACCTAATTTTGCATGAGTATTTAACTAAATAAAAAGAATAAGATGATGGAAGCTAAAATGTTTTGTTATCAGTGCCAGGAAACAATGAAAGGCACCGGTTGTATCTTGAAAGGTGTGTGTGGAAAAGAAAGTCATACAGCAAAGGCAATGGATTTGCTGATGTTCGTGGTACGTGGAATATCAGTCGTTACTGATGAATTCCGTAACGCCGGACATCCCGTAGCTGCCGAAGTGAACCGTTTTGTTGTGGATGCCTTATTCTGCACCATTACAAATGCCAACTTCGATGATGAAAGCATTCTGAACAGGGTGGATAAAGGTATGATATTGCGTAACCGTTTAATAGAAGAAGCTAAAGAAAAAGGTATTTCCTTGCCTGAAATCGACGAACTGCAATGGCAGGGTGGACGTGATGAGTATGCTTCCAAAGCGGAAAGCGTAGGTGTGCTGCGTGAGCCCGACATAGACCTGCGTTCCCTGAAAGAATTGATGACTTATGGTCTGAAAGGTATGGCGGCATATCTGGAACATGCCATGCGTCTGGGATATGACGATGCTTCTATCCATACTTTTATGCAACATGCTTTGGCCGCCACTGCCACAAAATCACTTCCGGCAGGCGAATGGGTAAAGATGGTGCTCCAGACCGGAGAATACGGTGTGAAGACTATGGCTTTACTGGATAAAGCGAATACCGAACGCTATGGCAATCCGGAAATGACAAAAGTAAATATCGGAGTAGGGAAGCGTCCGGGTATCCTGATAAGCGGCCACGACCTGAAAGATATGGAAGAACTATTGAAGCAAACCGAAGGTACAGGAGTCGACGTGTACACACATAGCGAAATGCTTCCTGCTCACTATTATCCTGCTTTCAAGAAGTATTCCCACTTCGTAGGCAACTATGGAAATGCTTGGTGGAAGCAGCGTGAAGAGTTCACTACTTTCAATGGTCCTATCCTGTTTACAACAAACTGTATCGTCCCTCCGTTGGCAAATGCTGAATATAAAGAACGTATGTTTACAACAAATTCCACCGGATATCCCGGTTGCAAGTACATTCAGGCAGATGCCGAAGGTAGAAAAGACTTCTCCGAAATTATTGAGATAGCCAAGCAATGCCAGCCGCCTACGGAAATAGAACGTGGAGAAATCATCGGTGGCTTTGCCCATAATCAGGTGTTGCAACTGGCAGATAAAGTGGTGGATGCCGTGAAGAGCGGTGCTATTCGTCGCTTTGTGGTTATGGCAGGTTGCGACGGACGTATGAAGGGACGTGATTATTATACCGAATTTGCCAAGGCGTTGCCTAAAGATACAGTCATCCTGACAGCAGGTTGTGCCAAGTATCGTTACAATAAGTTGCCTCTGGGAGATATCAACGGTATTCCACGTGTACTGGATGCAGGACAGTGCAACGACAGCTATTCACTGGCAGTCATTGCAATGAAACTGAAAGAAGTGTTCGAGCTGAATGATATCAACGAACTCCCGATTGTGTATAACATTGCCTGGTACGAGCAGAAAGCCGTTATCGTACTGCTGGCCTTGTTGAGTCTGGGTGTGAAGAAAATACATTTAGGGCCTACGCTGCCTGCCTTCCTGTCGCCCAATGTGGCAAAGGTCTTGGTAGATACTTTCCAGATAGGTACCATCAGTGATGTGGAAGATGACTTGAAGATGTTCCAATTATCATAAATGATTAATAAATTCTGAAGTATATTCGGATGGATAATTCCCGCCCCTACGAGTTAATCATATCGTGATTAATTTGTAGGGGCGAATTATTATTTTAGTAGAATTCTTTTGAGTGGTCTTTGAGATTTACAACTTCCACCCCAATGTCTTTTCCTGTATATTCCATAGCTTGGCGTATAGCCCCTTATTATCGAGTAGTTCCTGATGCTTACCTTGTTCAGCAATGCGTCCTTCCTCCAACACTATGATGTTATCTGCATTCTTGATCGTCTTCAGGCGATGGGCAATCACGATTACCGTACGTCCTGCAATCAATGTATTGATGGCACGCTGTACTTCCACTTCATTTTCCGGATCGAGTGAAGCCGTTGCTTCATCCAGAAGTACTACGGGAGCTTCTTTCAATATAGCTCGTGCGATAGAAATGCGCTGCTTCTCTCCACCGGACAAGGTACAACCCCCTTCACCGACCTGCGTATCATATCCTTTGGGCAATCGCATGATGAAATCGTGGCAACATGCTTTGCGGGCCGCCGCTTCTATTTCTTCGTCCGTAGCGTCGGTTTTGCCGAAACGGATATTGTTGCGAATGGTATCTTGAAACAGATACACATCTTGGAATACCATTGAGATATGGCTCATCAGCGATTCCGGTTCCAGGGTTTTCATATCTACTCCATTAAATAAAACCTGTCCCTGTTGCGGATCGTAAAAACGTGCGCATAGTTTCAGCATGGTGCTTTTTCCACTGCCCGAAGGACCTACCAGAGCGGTGAGTGTATTCTTGCGCAGTGTTACTGATACATCATGCAGTACCTGTTTTTTCTGATAGCCGAACGATACGTGATAGAAAGTAATATCACCGCTTTCCGGAGCTTCTTTACTTCCTTGCATTTCCGGTTCGTTCATCAGCGCCAGGATGCGCCCTCCGGCAATGGAGAAATATCGGAATTCTGCAAAGTTGGTCAGTGCCGAAGTCAGTGGATCAAAGACGCGGGAACCGACAACGAGGAACATAACGAACGTGAGCAAGGATAAATCTCCTCCTATTAATAAGTACGTACCACAAAGTATCATCAACGTCAGACCTGCCCGTATCAACGTTACAGAAAGCAGTATGAACGGGCCGAGTAATGCTTCCTGGCGGATACAGGCACGGCGTAGTTCAGCAAAGGCATTCTTCAGACGGACAAACTTGTCGCCCAGCAGATTATATGCTTTCATTACCCGTATTCCCTGCAAGTACTCTTCCAGGCGATTGCCTGCATTGATTTTGGCGGCAATCTGTTTGCCGCTCAGTTTGTATTGCAGGTAAGTACTGCCCAGCAATATTCCTACGGCAAGTGGCAGGGCTATAAACATGGCAACGGCCATTCGCCAATCTATCCATAGCAAGCCGAGGAAGGCAAGTACAGGCATCACCAGTGCACCCATCAATTGGGGCAGATGATGCGAAATACCTGTTTCCGCCATGGTAAAGTCTGTAATCAGCATGGACGAAAGATCACCCGGATCGCGGCGTGAGAGGAAACCCAATGAGAGTTTCCGCAAATGCTCTGCCAGGTTGACACGTCCTGCGGCACTCATTTCATAGGCACCCCGGAAATTGGCGCGGTAAGAAGCCCTTTCGGCCAATGCCATGACAAATACATACACTACAAGCAGGATAAAAATAGTCCAGAGCCGTTGAGTGTCCAGTGGCATTCCGCTGCCATCGAAAGCGCGGAATATCACGTTGATCGCTTCGATGGACAGGCAGAATGGGACAATATTTACCAGGTTGGCAAGCATCGTGTAGCCCACAGGTTTGCGAAGGCGTTCGGTGTGCCCTATCGTAATATTTTCTATTGCATTCATTCTTTTACCTCCTTCTTACTGTTTAGTTCCCAGCGGAACGCATCCGTATAAGCGTCCCACATATTCTTATATAATCCTTCCGTTTTACTTAATATCTCGTGTTTCCCATGCTGTACGAGCTTTCCTTCGTTCAATACGATGATTTGCTGTGCCGAAATGATGGATGAGAGACGGTGTGCAATGATGATAACCGTTTTATTCTGGATCAGATGTTGCAAAGCCTGCTGCATCTTATATTCATTTTCGGGATCGGCAAAAGCAGTCGCTTCGTCCAGCACCAGGATAGGGGCATTTTTCAGGATAGCCCTTGCCACACAGACACGTTGCGACTCGCCACCGGAAAGGTAGACGCCCTCATCTCCGATGCGGGTTTCGTAACCTTGCGGAAGGCTTTCTATAAACTCATGACACTGTGCGGCTTTTGCAGCTGCTATCACTTCTTCGCGTCCTGCACTGGAGTTTCCTACCCGGATATTCTCATAGAGGGTATCAAAGAAAAGAAAGCTATCCTGGAAAACAAAGGAAACAATGTCCATCAACTTTTCGGTGGGAATATTTTTGATGTTGACTCCTCCGATCCGTATTTCGCCTTCCGCTACATCCCAGAAGCGGGGAATCAGATTGGCTACTGTCGATTTTCCTGAACCCGAAGGACCTACGAGTGCTGTAATTTCACTTTGGCGTGCTGTGAAGGTGATGTCGCGCAGCGCTTCGGTACGGGTTGTCTCCGCTTTATTCTCATAAGCGAAACTAACCTTGAGGAATTCGATGTCATAACCGGCGGGTACTTGCGGCGTTTGTGCTTCCGGTACGGACGGCTCGGCAAAAATACGATCAATACGTTCTACGCCCTCGTCTATTTCCCGTGTGCCCGATCCGAGGAACATCAGTTTATAAATAGGGGAGGCTACTCCGGGGCCCATAATAATAAAGAATAGATAGACAGCGGCTAATGCTAGATTTTGTGGCTCATGGCTCAGTAATAATAAACCTATCGGCAGAATGAATGTAATAAGTGAGTTCAGTAATATGGTGAAGACCACCATACCGGGTTCGTATGTATCACATACTTTCAGTGCATATTCCTTATACGCCTCAATCTCACTATTGAAACGGCGGAATGACCGGACGCTCTGACCGAAGATTTTCACGACCGGCATGCCACGTACATATTGTACGGCTGAGGCGCTCATTCGTTCCTGTGTATCAAAGTAGATTTTAGTAAACTCCTGTGCCTTTTTCCCGAAGAAGTTGGCAAACTGTAATCCTATACTCAATACGATACAGAATAGACAGATCGCTGCCATCCATCCATTCAGGGAGAAGAAGATAATAAACATCAGAGTGACCGTAGCCAATACATTCACAAGGTCGGGGATGGTATGGGCAATGAAGTTTTCAATCTTTTCTACATTCTGTTCCATAATTTTCTTGATGCTTCCGGTAGATGTACCGTTCAGGTATCCTAACGATAAGCGTCCAATGTGTTCCGATAGCTTGATACGCAGTCCGTATAGGATACGGAAAGCTGCTACATGTGAGGCCATCAGTGCCGCATAAAGTAGCAATAATCCTCCGATCAGTCCGAAGAAGGCAAACCATCCCCAATATATCAGTATCCCGCTATCTATTTTTTCTAAGTCACTGGCGTGAAGCAGTAACTCCTGCAATACGCGGTATACCGACCAGTAGGGAACCAACATGCACGTAGCACTTCCTGCCGACAAGATACCGGCCAGGATCAGCAACCCTTTCCGCTCGCCTGCAATCTCAAACAGGCGGGCGATTCCTTTTTTCTTTTTCAGTTTCTCTTTCATAATCTATCATACTTTTAAAAACGAACAATATTCAGATTCATTCAAAAAAAGAGAGAGCTTATATTTTCATAAGCTCTCTCCAACCAGTTACTTCGAATGTGATGTATTCTGTAACTATCTGTTCCAAATTTTCTATCCCGACTCGATGCATGATCAATTCCTCAAACATGGTGAACATCCATGCCGTGTGCAGGTGGATGGAAAAGTCGGTTACATTGATATTCATTTGCGGATGTTTCTCTTTCATATCCCTGAAGTACTCTTTCACGAGTGATGTGGAGCGTTCGGTGAAGTTCTCTTTGAAGTTTTCCAGTGAAGAACCCTGTGCATGGAAAAATAGCAATACCAACAATTTGCGATGCTTTTGTATCAATGTCATGTACTCTTCTATCACACATCTTAGGTATTCGCTGGAATACATCTCCATGATATCTGCTCCATAACGGCCATGATGTTCGTGCAGCATTCTATCGAATGCACTGATCACGGGCCGTACTACTGTACAGAAAATATCATCCTTGTTTTTGAAATAGTTATAGATATTGCTCAACCCTACCTGGGCTTCTTGCGCAATTTCACGCATGGAAGCCTTCGGAAAGCCGTTTTCGAGGAATACTTTTTCGGCAGCTTTCAAAATTTCTTTTTGTATGTCATCTTTAGAGTATTGCATAAGTTTTATTTCTCGACTGCAAAGTAGGGGAGAATCCGCGTTTTCTGAAATACCCATTAATGATGGTTTTTTGTTAGATTTTTATAAAAATCACAATTATTGGGTATTGCCAAGGTCACTGAAAGCATGCAACTTTGCGCGTATAATCTAACTATAAACTACTATATGGTGAAACTAACCAATCATAAAAAGGCAATTGACAGACCTTTAAGTTGTAAGAGATGGGGAATAATAGCTATTATTATTCTTTTTGCAGGTAGCTTATCTTTTTTACTGTACTCTTACTTTTCTCATGACGTTGATAATCCTCAGTGTAACTGTTTGCTATGTATGCTTAATCATGTTCCTGAAGAGGGAGAGTACATTTATAACCGCTATTTGATATTTATTAGTTTTATCTGGATTGCTGTGATCTTTGCGGCTGTCTTTTTAGTGAATTACTGCTTTGTAAAAAAGAACAAAAAGAAATAGTGTTCGTTTAAGTACCTACTTATTATTATTTTTAATAACACAATACTCATATTTGGGTATTGCTCGCCTTTTTAACTCCCTCTACCTTTGCGCCAACAAAATTTAAGATAAAAGATGAGAAAATTAACTTGCTTATTCGCCTTAGGTTTCTTGCTTTTTAACAATACTTTACGGGCTAATGAACCTGAAAAAGTAACCTCAACAGAAGAGGTATCTGAAACTACGGCAAAGAAAGAGAGAATAAAACAGGTAACAAAAGATGACGACTACGAAAAGTTCCGTTTCGGTGGATACGGAGAAATGGTAGCAAAGTTTATGAATTACGGAACGAATCGTTTCTATGGTGGGGTCGATAACAGTGATCACCGCAATACCATTGCAATTCCTCGTTTTGTGTTGGCTTTTGACTACAAGTTTAATTCCAAGTGGATACTGGGTGCTGAAATAGAATTTGAAGCAGGAGGCGTAGGTATTGAAACAGAACTTGAGAATTCAGAAAACGGTGAGTATGAAACAGAAATGGAAAAGGGTGGAGAAGTTGCTCTTGAGCAGTTTCACATTACCCGTCTGATACATTCGGCTTTCAATGTTCGTGCAGGTCATTTGATTGTACCTATGGGATTGACCAATGCACACCATGAGCCTATCAACTTCTTTGGAACATCTCGTCCTGAGGGTGAAACCACAATTATTCCTTCTACTTGGCATGAGACAGGATTGGAATTCTTCGGCTCTTTTGGTAAAGGATATGCGCGCTTTGATTATCAGGCAATGATTGTTGCCGGCTTGAATGCTGATGGATTTGGTCGCGATAATTGGGTTGCTGGTGGTAAGCAGGGACTCTTTGAACAAGATAACTTTACTTCACCTGCTTATGTAGCACGTCTGGACTATAAAGGGGTACCGGGACTGCGTGTAGGTGCTGCCTTTTACTATTGTAATGACGTGACAGCCAATGCTGATAAGAATTATAAGTATAGCAGTGTAGGCCGCTCATCAGTGAAAATCTACTCTGCCGATGCACAGTATAAAAATAAATATGTTACCGCTCGTGGTAATATCATTTATGGTGATTTAGAGAATTCTTCCAAGATCAGCAAGGTTACTCTTTCCAATAACTCCAATTATTACCACGGTGCTATGCGTAATGTAGCTAAGAATGCCCTGTGCTATGGCTTGGAGGCTGGTCTCAACCTGAGTGCTTTCTTCTCACAGAAGAAATGTCCGGTTATTTATCCTTATGCCCGTTATGAATACTACAACCCGCAGGAAGAGGCAGAAGGTTCTGCCACAATGGAGAAACGCTGCCAGGTAAGCAAATGGACGGCAGGAGTTAACTGGTTTGCATTGCCGAATCTGGTTGTGAAAGCCGATTATACTACCCGTCATATTGGTACGAACAAGGTATTTGGATCGACTAAATATAACAATGAAAATGAATTTGCTA
>OGRO01002474.1_pt1 | contig 14367 bp, 12 predicted proteins | sample 1553451 | NCBI WGS metagenome assembly OGRO01 (sample SAMEA2580021, study PRJEB22360) | human gut metagenome
AATTTGGATGATTTCTATTCCACTCATATGTGGAAAAAATGTCAAAAGATGCTATTGCTCTTTTATAATGGCTTGATTCCTGACCAAACAATGTCTGACTATGTTATTGAAAAAGTATTTCTTTATGAATGGTTCGATGAAGATATGGAAGTGATTTTGGAGGACTATAGACGTATTACCGAAAAAATCAAACAAGGTAAAGCTCATGAACTTTCTGAATCTGATGGTAACTATTTATCTACATGTACCAAAGGAGCTGGGAAAGGTTTTCGAATGCAGCCTTTCAGTCATGAGCTAGCTAAGCAACGTGCATGGGAATTAAAGTCTAGCTATATGACATATCTGATTAACAATAAGATTTTTAATCAGAAGGAACAAGAAAGTGTGGTTGGTACAGCAAGAGGTCAGAAAAAAATATTTACAGAAATTATTTCTGATAAAATTTTAGCCTATCAGGGATTCACCGAGAAGCAATTATATGAAAAGTTTTTAGTTAACCCTAAAGCAAAAGGCAAGAATAGTACCTTAATTCGTAAAATTATAGGTTTGACAGGTGATATTGATAAGACACAGGAATTTCAAAAAGCTAATATGAATCTACGTGTTATTCGTATTGATAAAAATGGTTTACCAAAAGAAGACTCTCCATTTAAGACTTATAATTTTCAAGAGTTGGTACATAATGATAATTGGGAAGAATCTCAACCTTATCAGGAGATATGTAGTAAACGATTTTTATTTGTAATATTTAAAGAAAACTCACAAGGAGAGTTTGTCTTAGATGGAATAAAATTTTGGGGATTTCCTGATAGACTGGTTGACGAAGTCAAACGTGTTTGGCAAGAAACACGTAAAATACTAGCCGAAGGCATAGAGTTAACTAAGAAAGGGAATAGAATTTCAACAAATTTTCCTCAAAGTAGGATTAACAAAATTGTTTTCACCAAGATTCACGCTTCAAATTCTTTATATGAAATTGAACCCGGAGTCTTTGTTGGAAAGGGGAAAGAATCAGATACTGATATCTTACCTGATGGTAGAAGAATAACTAAACATTCATTTTGGTTTCCAAAGAGATTTTTAAAGGATGTTTTGAGTGGTAAATGGGAATAAGTAGTTATTTTAAAAATAGAAAGTAGGTAGAGTAGAATGTTTTTCTTCTTTTTTGATAATGAAAAAAAATTAAAAGACAAACAAATTGAATTGCACTATTTGTCAAATACAATTTCATATGGTAAAGAGAAAAATGATGAAAATGAGTTTTTTGACTCCCACGGTGTACTTGAAAAACAAAATTCTAAAGATGAATCTGATAATAAATTTAAGGAGAGTGATTTTAAGAGATTGATTAGTGAAAAGATTCGTAAAACTATTTACGGAGAGAAATATTCAAATATTGTTTTTCTTGCTGGTGCTGGGGCGTCTGTAGTAGGAGGCAATCCAAATTATGGAAAAACAGTTAAAATGATTGCAGATGATATATTTGAAAAACTACATGACATAGATGATCTCTATACATTAGAAGAATTGGCTGAAATGTGCAGGTACAAAGATGGAAATATACTAGACTCTATAGAATCTGAATCATCTGGAAGTCCTGCATTGGATATTGGTTTTAACCTAGAGGACTTTCTTTCCGTATTGTTCCATTTTCGTCCATATGTATCAGAAAATAATAAAACAAAATTTAATAATACTATTCAAAAAATTTTGAAGCTGATTAAGGAAAATACCAATTATTCTTATGACAGTAAAGTTTTGAAACATGGTGCATTATTAAAGTTTTTATCTGACCTATCAGGAAAGAATGGAAATAAATTTTCCATTATTACAACTAATTATGATGTTTTGATTGAGGAAGCTGCTGAGGAAAATAATTTCGTTATTTTTGATGGATTCAACTTTACACCTTTACCAAAGTTTGATAGTAATATGTTTGAATGGAACCTAGTGAAAGAAGTTCAGAATATTAATACCAGAGAAGTTGAATATAAAGAAAAGACATTTAATCTTGTTAAAATTCATGGTTCACTTACTTGGGAAAAGCGAGATAACGGTGATATTGTAAGAAAAAATAGACACAGTATTACGGATACAGATAAAATGGTAATGGTTTTTCCTAGTTCTGACAAGTTTGCTCAAAGCTATCAAGAACCGTACTTTGAACTATTCACAAAATTTCAAGAGCTTATAAAACGTCCTAATACATTGCTAATTTCTTCAGGATTCAGTTTTGCGGATGATCATATTTCTAAGATGATTACACAGGCATTAAAAAATAATTCTAGTCTGAAATTATTAGTGACGGACTTTAATATTGATCCCAATAGGCAGTGGGATGAAGAAGAGAAGAAATATACTGAGATTAAAGAGAGACAAAGCCAATATAATAAAAATTGGAGTGAACTCGTTCACCTTATGAATGAAGGCTATCCTATTTCTTTTTTAAAGGCTACTATGAATAGTGATTTGGTTGATTACTTAAGTGGAAGGTATTTAAATGACAAAGATTGATAGTTTTTACAAAGTAGCTGATAAGAGTAATTATTACCTTGGTATGATTTCTCAGGTGAATCGTGCATATTCTACTATTCAAATAGAAAATCTATCGTTATTTTCATACAGAAAATTAAGAACAGATATTCTTGCTCCCAATACAATAAATTTCTATGTTTTGATTGATTCGAGTAATGGTTTATTTTTTGGTGAAATATTTCAATCTAAGGTTTCAAACTCTGATAGTCTTCATGAGATGTTGACGTATGGACAACAAGAGAAAATTTTTCCAGAAATAAGTATTGATATACTTGGTTATATACCATTAGGTGAAAAATACTTTAAATTAAATGGTACAAATACCGTTGGTATAACTGATAAAGTGTATATCGCAAATGAAAATGCAGTTGAGCAATTTATTAAATCAATAGAGGTTAATCCTAATAAGGAGAGACAGTTATCTTCTTTTGCAAAACTTGCATTCAGCACTCAAGAGTACCCAATAAAATTGCAACCTAAAACTCTATTTAATAGACATTTGATGACTGTTGGGACTACAAATAGTGGTAAGTCAACATCAGCATTGAGTATTTTAGATAAGCTAGTTAATGATGGTATAAGGACTCTAATAATAGACCCTACGGGAGAATATTCTGATTCATTTACGGATGAAGAAGCAAATAAATATATTTTGGGTCAGGATACCTTTGTTTCGGTTTCAGCATTATCAATGCAACAATGGTCTATATTATTTGAAACTAATGATGGTACGCAACCAGCAGTTTTAGCTTCTGCTATTAATTCATTAAGGTATCAAAAGAAGAACAAACTATCCAGTGTTTATGTAAAAATAGAACAAAAAGTAGATGAAGTGACTAAAAATATAAGTTCTCTATCTTCGAGTGATAAAGAATTTGATATTAAACTTTTATCAGAACAAGTTTCGAATGAAGCTATAAAAAGAGAAAGAAGGGGGAAGTCTTCATATTTTATTTATGATGATTTCAACTTTAACTCTAATCAGTATCTAGTACAAAAAATAGATTATAAATTATCAAATACAAGTTTTTTGAACTTTTTTAACTCAAATGGACAAGGATTACTAGATGTTATTGATAATTGGGTAACAAGTGACACGAGAAAATCACTATACATTGATGTTTCAAAAATTGGAACAACTGATGAAATAGGTGGAATGATTATTGATTTAATAACAAATCATTTAATTAATTATAATAAGGATAAAATTAATCCGTTTATAATATTTGTAGATGAAGTTCATCGTTACACGAAAAGTAATACTAATGATGGAATTTCCTTTTACACGGGGTTAAATAGTATCGCCCGAGAAGGGAGAAAAAAAGGAATATTTCTTTTTTTAACCACTCAGAATCCAAATGATGTTGATAAAGTTTTACTGGGACAAATAGGGACACTATTGGTACACAGGTTAACAGCACCTAATGAATTAAAATCAATTCAAAATCATTTGTCAGAGAATCAAGTAAATCAACTTAGAAAACTTAATACTGGGGAAGCAGTTTTAACAAGTATCAATTTATTAAAAGACTTATATATTCAAGTTGAAAAATGTAATAGGTTGCATCATAATGAAACGCCTAGTTTGTTACACACGTAGTTTTGATTGTTGACAAAACATAGCTACAGTAATAAAATTACTTTGATGCTGGTCTCGGTTTTGACACTTGGAGTGTCTAGAAGGAGGAAATGATAATGTCAACTATCAATTGGACAGATATTTTTCTAGCCCTCATTGGACTAGCGTCAGATGTTGTTACTTCACATAAAGAAATATCTTTAGCAAAACTTGCAAGTGAAGAAATTTCTAAAAAGTAATGGCAAAGTTAAAGCATATAGGGGTGAACTCTATATGCTTTTTTAAGGAGTAAAGTATATGGCAATTACCCCCTTTGAAAACAGTGATTATGAGATACTGATTTCAGATTTAATTTTTGATATTTATTATTCAGAATTAAGTATTAGCAGTAGGCTTGTGTTATTACGTAAAATGACTGAGTTGATTACACGAAGATTTTTAAATTTGGGAATGGGAGAAAAAATGGAATTGGGTGATATCACTTCACCTGAGAAAAATCCTAAATATAAAACGACTGAAAGACTTAATAATGTTGATAAATTATTGCGAAAAGACTTTGAGAGTACAGTAAATAAATTGAGAGAGATAGGTAATAAGTATTCTCACACCCAAAATCATAAAATTTCTAATCTAGAAGAGTGGATTGAGGCTGAAAATTTGATTTGGGATTTATTTTCTTACTTATTTGTACAATATTTTTTGAAGTATAATTTGAGTTTGAAATCTGATAAAAATGTATTATCAATGTTTTCTCAACTTCCTACAGATATAAGATTTAGAACTTTACAAAAATTGTTCGAGATAAAAGGATATGACAATATTCAACTAATAGACAAATATTTATTAGCGATGGTTAAAAGTAAAGGATGGGAAGAGGCTTACTTTTGGTTAATCAGTCACAGGAAAGAAATTCAATCAATGAGTTATCCTTCAGAAAACGAGATTATTGAATATATTGATGATTTTGATGAGGACGAGTTGTCATTACCTTTAAGAAAATTTCAAAATGTATTTGGATTGCTTAGTTCAGTATTACGAAATCCCAAGGTGAAATCTGTATCAGGAGGAATTTATGACACATTTGAAGAAGCAGTAAAGTATTTTTATGAAGAAAATCTCGAGACATATTTATCGGCTACTCGAGAGCAAATTGAATTTAGAGAATTGTTATATTTTTGTTTTATAGGAAGAACACCAACAAACTAATATAAGAAAGAAGCATTTATATTGTTTTTCCGAAACAGACGACTTTTTCGGTAATATAAAATGACAGCAGATTTTCTACTGTCATTTTTGCTTTCTGGAAACTAAAAAAACTTCCCTTGGAAAAGACCAAGAGAAGCTGTAAGTCGTTATGAGTTTTTACAACTACTTGTATAAGTTGTGGTAAATTTTTGGTAAGTTGTACCATTCACCCTTTAGAAACGTTGATATAACAGCGTTTCTGAGATGTCTTATTTCATCGTTGGGAACAACAAGACATCACGGATGGTTGTTGTGTCAGTGAGGAGCATGCAGAGACGGTCGATACCGATTCCGAGTCCACCTGTTGGTGGCATACCGTATTCAAGGGCTTCAACGTAGTCGTAGTCGATACCTGTTGCTTCGTCATCACCGAGTTCTTTAGCAGCAGCTTGTGCTTCGAAACGTGACAATTGATCGATTGGATCGTTCAATTCGGTGAAGGCATTTCCGTACTCTTTAGTCATGATGAAGAGTTCGAAACGGTCGGTGAAGCGTGGGTCTTCTGGGTTTTTCTTAGCCAATGGAGATACAGCAACTGGGTGACCGTAAACGAATGTTGGTTGAATCAATGTTTCTTCAACGAATTCTTCGAAGAAGGCGTTGATGATGTGACCAACTTCAGTGTAGTGTTTTTCAACAGGAACATTCTTTTCAGCAGCGATAGCTTTGGCTTCATCCAAAGTCATGTCTTGCCAGAAGTCAACGCCAGTGATTTCCTTGATAGCGTCAACCATGTGGATGCGTTTGAATGGTTCGTTAATCTTGATTTCAGTTCCTTGGTAGTTGATAGGTCCGTCACCTTTAACAGCTTTAGCAGCGTGTTGGATGATACCTTCAGTCAAGTTCATGATATCGTGGAAGTCAGCGTAAGCTTGGTAAACTTCGATAGATGTGAACTCAGGGTTGTGAGTGGCATCCATACCTTCGTTACGGAAGATACGTCCGATTTCGTAAACGCGTTCCATACCACCAACGATGAGGCGTTTGAGGTGGAGTTCAGTCGCGATACGAAGCACCATGTCGATGTTTTGAGCATTGTGGTGAGTGATGAAAGGTTTAGCAGCAGCACCACCAGCTTCGTTGTGAAGGACAGGTGTTTCTACTTCAAGGAAACCTTGAGCATCGAGGTAGCGACGGATTTCAGAAATGATTTTTGAACGTGTAACAAAGCGGTCAAAGCTTTCACGGTTAGAAATCAAATCGAGGTAACGTTTACGGTAGATTGTTTCAACGTCTGAAAGTCCGTGGAATTTCTCAGGCAATGGACGAAGGGCTTTAGACAAGTGTGTGATATGAGTAGCTTTGATAGAAAGTTCTCCCATATCTGTACGCATAACTTCGCCTTCGACACCGAGGAAGTCACCAAGGTCAGCTTTCTTGAAGATTTCGTAGTTTTCTTCACCGACAGCATCTTTACGCACGTAGATTTGGATTTGACCATCGCGGTCTTGGATGTGGGCGAAGCCAACTTTACCTTTACCACGTTTAGTCATCAAACGACCTGCGATAGTAGCAGTTTCGTTGATTTCGTGCAATTCTTCTTTTGTTTTGTCAGCGTATTTTTCTTTTAATTGACCAGATGTAGCTGTGCGTTCGAATCGCTTACCAAAAGGATCGATTCCTTGTTCAGCCAAGGCCGCCATTTTTTCACGACGGACAATCTGTTGATCGTTTAATTCTTCCATGTGTTGATTTGACATGTTAGTCCTCCATAAAATAGTCGTAATTATTGTATCATAAATCACCTTCTAAAGATAGGACAAATGATTAAATGTCAGATAAATAAAGCTAGGATTTGTCTATTTTTAGGACAAAACGTTAACTAGCATTAATCTTTGATTAGAAAGTTATAGAATTTATTGACAAATATAATAAAAAGGGTGTACAATAGCAAAGTAAGTTTCGTATGATATAAGGAGGAAATACGATGAAAAAGAAAAATTATGTTAGTAAAGCCGTGATGCTTGGCGCTTTACTAGCACCTATTGGGATGCCTACGGTATCTGTGTTAGCAGATAGCTTTTATCAAAATCAAACGAGTGCTCACGCTGCTGATATTACAAACTGGATTGCCAGCACACCTGAACAAATTACAAATAATTTGACAACTCAGAACATCAATCCACAGCAGTTAGATGGCCAACAATACGTGATTCAATGGGGAGATACCTTGTGGGGAATCTCTCAAGCGACTGGAATTTCTATTGAAAAATTAGCCTACGATAACAATATTCAGAATATTGATCTTATCTTCGCAGGTGATGTCCTCATCTTGAAACGTGATGGTGATGTCCCAGCAGGTTACCATGTGACTGGTAATGGTTACCGTTGTGCACATTCTAAGATTGTTATCAACAACTACTACGGTGATAACAACCGAGTGATTATCAATAACAGCACATTTGTCTCTGATGACCATTCTAAGAATACAGTGATTTACGCTCCAGATAATTCTGACAATAGCGTTTCATTCTCAAATAGCACGACTAACAATAATAACGATAAAGACAAAGATTCTAAAGATAGCAAGGACTCATCTTCGTCATCATCAGAATCTAAAGATGCTTCATCAAGTTCAACAAGTGGATCTTCATCATCTTCTTCTGCATCAAGCTCAACAGCAAGCAGTAGTGAAAGTAAGGCAAGTACAGAAAGTTCTAAGGAAAAAGAATTGACTGATGATGCTTTCCAAGACAAGGTTCAAGAAGAATTCTCAAATATTTATCGACAAAATCGTTCAGGTAGTTCTGCATGGACTTTCTTCTCACATGCAGATGATAAGACGGGTGTAAATGCTACTGCTAAGAAGGACACTGAAAGCAAAGCTCTTTACCTTCAAGGTGAAACGCCTAAGGCTCAAGACATTGTAGATGGACCTAAAGATGGTGCCAAAACGGAAGCCAATGCTAAAGCTCTCGCTCAAAAGATTTATGATGCTCTTAACAATGATAGTAAGATGTCAGATCTTATCAAAGCAAAATATGCCCAAATTCAGGTAAGTTATAAGGGTGATAAGTGGGCTTTCAACGTTGATGTTTACAAAGAAAAAGAAAGTTCATCATCAAGCACTGAAAAATCATCAGAATCTAAGGCTTCATCAAGTGTTGAACGCTCATCATCAAGTTCTTCAAGCCACACTGAAACAGACTCAGAGGCAACTTTCTCTGACCTAACTGGTGACGAATAGAGAGGGGCAAGACATGTCAAAGAGAAATATCATTATTAGTGTTGTTCTTGCTTGTCTCTTGGTTACGGGAGCTGGATTTGGTGCTTTCTATTACTGGGGAACACACCATTTAGATAGTGTTGTACCTGGTAAGGTTTACCAATACTCAAGTTCTCTAAATGGTGAGGTCAATAATCGTGTCATGTATGTAGCCTTCCAAGAAGGTGGGAACAAGGCACTTGTGAGTCAAGATCGTACGACAGTGGTTAATGCTGCTAAGAGTCAGACTGATTTTGACAAGGCCTATAATGATCAAACAGCTAAGTGGGAATACAGTGTGACAAAAACTACTTTGACTCTTGGTAAAAAAGAGGATGATCAATTGTCACAATGGCAGTACAACAAGGTCTTTGCTTATGGCGACCACTTCACATCAAAAGATTTCTATTACCAGATTGCCAAAGGTGGTCAGGGTGAAGTCAAACAAAAAATGACCTTTAAAGAAATTAAATAAGCGTCTAAATATGACAAGCTGCATTAGGTTTGGGACAAATTGTTCCAAACCTTTTTCTATCTTCAAAACACGAATAATCTTTCCTTAAGTGGGGTCGAAAATTGAAAAGAAAGGGTAAAAACGGTATAATAAGACTGTTTGGGCAATTGCATTCTGAAAAAAAACAGACGAGTAAGATTGCCCCAAGACAGTTGACTTAAAGCTTACTTTGGCAAGACTGAAGATTAAATTAAGAGCTGACTCATGTAGTAGTTTAGTTGTTAGTTTCCTAATTTATCTAAGTCTCTGACAAGAGAATGATATAAGAAAGAACGGACAGATGATTACCTCTATTGTTTTTGACGTTGACGATACTATTTACGACCAACAGGCACCTTATCGTATTGCCATGGAAAAATGTTTCCCTGACTTTGATATGAGCCACATGAATCAAGCCTACATTCGTTTCCGCCACTATTCTGATGTTGGTTTTCCACGTGTAATGGCCGGTGAGTGGACAACCGAATATTTCCGTTTTTGGCGCTGTAAAGAGACGCTTTTGGAGTTTGGCTACCGTGAAATTGATGAAGAAACGGGTAACCATTTCCAAGAGGTTTACGAGCATGAGTTGGAAAATATCACCATGCTTGATGAGATGCGCATGACCCTTGATTTTCTCAAGGAAAAAAATGTTCCTATGGGTATTATTACCAATGGACCAACAGAGCACCAACTTAAAAAGGTTAAGAAGTTGGGACTTTATGATTACGTTGATCCTAAGCGTGTCATCGTCAGTCAGGCGACAGGTTTCCAAAAGCCTGAGAAGGAAATCTTCAACCTTGCAGCTGAGCAATTTGATATGAATCCATCGACGACGCTCTACGTTGGAGATTCTTATGACAATGATGTCATGGGTGCCTTCAATGGTGGCTGGCATTCTATGTGGTTTAACCACCGTGGACGTAGCCTTAAACCAGGTACTAAGCCAGTCTTCGACTTGGAAATCGATAGTTTTGAGCAACTCTTTGGAGCGGTGAAAGTCCTTTTCGACCTTCCAAATAACAAATATATCTTTGATATCAATGATAATGAAAATCCAGTCCTTCAACTAGGTATCAATAATGGTCTTATGATGGCGGCTGAACGTCTTCTTGAGAGCAATATGAGTATTGATAAAGTGGTTATCCTTCTTCGTTTGAATGCGAACCAGGAAAAAATCCTTCGTATGAAATATGGAAGATAATAGAGCGGCCTCGTATGGCCGTTTTATTGTCTAGAACGTGAGATAAGGAGTTTGAAAATGGTAGAAATTAACAACTTAAAACATGATATTGAAGCACTAAGTGCTGAACGTGATGCTTTGAGAAAAGAAGTAGAAGCACTCGAAGCCAAACGTGACGATCTCTTCGAAGGTATTAGAGATGCAGAGCAGATGAAGGGCGTTGCTTGGGATTCCTATTATGCATTAGCGGACCACCTTAATGCTGAGGAAAAGCAAAGAGGGTTTGCTAACAACTATTGGGAACATGTCCATAGAACTGCCAAAATAGACGTGGAATTTATCTTGAGTCGTGGTCTTCGTTTTAAGCGTTTATTGTCTGAAGGACAGTATGATCTTGTCTCACAGGAACTAGACGATTTTGAAAATGAACTAGAGGACTTGGCCCGAGACTTTGGTGTCGAATTAAATCGTTTGCCAGATGAACCGAAGTGGAAATAATGGAAGTGAAGCTCTTAAAGTAATAGATTTAAGGGCTTTTTGAGTGCAAAAAAGCGACCCTTGTTTAGGATCGCTTGTCTTATGAAGTCAGTCGCTGATTTAGCTGATCTTGTTTTGTTCATCCATATAGGACGTATCATTCCAACATTTAAGAGTGAAGTGCTCGAAATCGTTGGTTTCGAGAATAGTGACAGAAGCATTGTCAAGACCTCCTGCTTTACGAAGAAGACCAGGTTCAAAACCAAGGAGGGTACGGATAGAAGCTGTTAAGTTAGCTCCGTGACCGACAATGAGGACATTTTTAGCATCACTATCTTTAAGTGTTTTAACAAATTCGGCCACACGTTTGGTTGTCTGGTAGACAGACTCAGCTTGGAAGTCATTAGCACGGAAGTTGGCTAGGTTATGACGGAAAGCATCCATTTCTTTTGGATAGATGGCCTGAACGAGTGCAATTTTTTGCCCTTCCAGTTTACCAAGTTGCCATTCACGCAAAGCTTTAGTGTAGGTAACTTTAGCTTTAGGTTTTTGAGACTCCATGATGAGTTCAGTGGTTTTTTTAGCACGTGGTAGGTCACTTGAGAAGATCAAGTCAAAATGTGTGTCACTGAGATAGTGACCTAAATCACGTACTTGTTCGATAGATTCTTTAAGTAAAGGCGAGTCTCCCTTGGCACCTTGAAGTCGGCCTTCCAAGTTCCACTCGGTTTTACCGTGACGTACAAAATACAGTTTCATGATTACTCCTTAATATCAGCAAATTCAGCATTAACAAAATCAGCAAGTTCTTGACTATTGATACGAATAGAACGCCCAATTTCCCCCGCTGAGACAATGAGGAAGCCAGCATCTTGGGCAGAATGATCGATGTAAATAGGAAAATTATGTTTTTGGCGAATTCCCACAGGATTGTTAGCCCCGTGAACATAGCCAGTTGTTTTTTGGAGATCCTTTTGTGGAATCATTTGAACTTTCTTGTTCCCTGAAATTTTAGCTAATTTCTTTTCAGACAGGTGTTCGGTGATAGGGACGATGCCGATGACTGGTCCTGTCTTATCTCCCTTAAGGGCGAGGGTTTTATAAATGCTCTCACGCGCCACATCTTCTGGAAGCTCCCCTTCTAAACCATTGAAGGATAAGCTATCATGGTCAATATTAGCTTTATCAAGAATTTGGTCAACCAAGGTCTTCTTGACTTTGCCTTTCTTAGCCATTGTCATATCTCCTTTTAAAGTTATACATTTCTACCATCCATTATAACACATTCATCCGAGCACGCCTAAGCCAATTTGACAAGAAGAAAACCAGTGCCTTAGACGCTGGTTTTTACTGACTACTAGATGAACTTGTCGAAGTAGTCTTCTTATTTTTAGTTGGTTTTTGCTTAATCTTACCAAAGAGTTTTTCAAAGGTTTTACGTTTGTTTTTCTCAGGATTGATTTGGTTAAGATCTAGGATATTATCGAAACCAGGCAGGCTTCCTTGTGACGTATACTGGTGAAGGTCATAGTCGATTTCAGTATTTGGTAGAGCTTCATAATAACCAGAATCGGTACCGTAGGCTGGAATCCAAACAGCATCAAAGTTTTTAGTTGAAACTTCTTGCTCAAGCATGAAATAAGCACCAATATAGAGACCAACGTTTTCAGCTCCTAGACGTTTGAGCTCAGCGAGAAAGGCTTGGACACCTTGCTCCATGTTGGACATGGTTTCTTCTTCAACGTCGATCCAGTAATAAGTCGGTTTGTATGGAGAAGCATTTTTGTAGAAAATACGAGCTTCTTCCTTCATCTCTTTAACAGAAGTACCTTGAGCGTAGGAATAGACGGCAACTGGAACGTCACGTTTTTTGAGTTCTTTGATATGTGTTTTAAAAGATTTGTCGACCCCATTCGAACTAGCGGCATTGCTATCCTTACTAATCTGTGATCCACCGAAGACGCGGATAATAGCACCAGAAATATGATTTGACAAGACATCGTAATCGATATCCTGAGGTAGTTGCCACCCCGAAAGGTCGATAATGGGATTGAGTTTCAGCTCCTCGTCGGAACTACTAGATGTACTACTGGTTGTTGTTTTCGGTGTAGTAGCAGAAGGAATAGCAGATTTCACGTTTTGGAGATGCGCCTGCTGTTTGGACGTATTGTGAATATTTGCAATAACTAATGCTAATCCTAAAAGAGCTAGAACCACGTAAACAACGATCGGTTTTATTCTTTTTCTCATTACTCCCATTCTACCTTAAATACTGCAAAAATGCAAAATAGAGTGTTTGTAAATTCTGTGAGAGATATTAAAGTGACTGATTTCCAAAAAGCCTTTGTAGTGCTGACTTAGGCACATTTTATGAATAAGGGTGTTTTGAGCTAGTCTTGAATTAAGTGAATTTTTCATTTATTAAAGCAAGAAATTTAGCTTAAAAGTCAGTTTCCTCCTTGAAACTAGCGCCACTAGTGGCATCCGACCAGGCTACAAGAGCTTGAGCAGAGTTATCTAGATAGGTTTTGAGAGGCTGCTTCAAATCATAGATGGTCTCCCAAAATCCCAAGACATTTCCATCTTTGTCTATAGCAGCTTGGTAGGTTTGGATGAGAACTTGATCAAAACTGTCTGTTGGAATCTGATAACTTCTTTCTTTGGTAGGAGAGGCTAGCACTTCAGACATAATCCAATCAGGCAGATTTTCAGACTCACGGGGGAAGAAACTACCGTCAGCGCCACCATTGTCATAGAGAAAGTTTCCTTGGGCATCATAGGCTGCTAATTTATAGGACAGGTGATTCAGTAGTGTTTTTAAATCATTCATATCTTCATCATAGCTTCTTTCAGGAGAAATGGCAATGCTTTGGATTGGAGACAATATTATCGTAGGATAGTATCAGTTTGTCCGAGGATAGTAGTATCTCTTACAACCGTATCAGGGTATAATAAAATAAAAGAAGACTCGAGGTGAGAACATGTCAAAACTTATTTTTTTAGATGTTGATGGGACATTGGTGGATTATCATAACCGCATTCCAGAGTCAGCAGTAAAGGCAATTCGTCAGGCGCGTGAAAAGGGGCATCTGGTATATGTTTGTACTGGCCGTAGCAAGGCAGAAATGCAACCTGAATTATGGGAAATTGGCTTGGATGGGATGATTGGTGGCAATGGCTCTTATGTAGAGCATCATGGCCAAGTCCTCATGCATCAGCTGATTTCCAAGGAAGATGCAGCAAAGATTGTGGATTGGCTGACAGAGTGCCATCTGGCCTTTTATCTGGAGAGCAATAACGGTCTCTTTGCTAGTCCTGATTTTCGGGAGCGGGCGCGTGAGACACTTAAGACTTACGCTATTCAAAAGGGGCAATCTGCAGAATCTGTTGAGGGTAAGGAACCAGAAGATTTCATTCATGGCCTCCAGTATGGTGGAGAACTCTATCGTGACGACCTAAACAAGGTCAGTTTCGTTTTGGATTCCTATCAGGATCACTTGGATTCCAAAGAAGCTTTTCCACAGCTTGAAGCCCATACTTGGGGTGGTCGAGGTGAAACAGCCTTGTTTGGTGATTTGGGTGTTAAGGATATTAACAAGGCCCATGCCATTGATGTTCTTTTGGAATATTTGGGTGCTATGCGTTCGGAC
>OGRO01002475.1_pt1 | contig 14365 bp, 13 predicted proteins | sample 1553451 | NCBI WGS metagenome assembly OGRO01 (sample SAMEA2580021, study PRJEB22360) | human gut metagenome
CGGCGGCCGAGGGTTTGCAACATTTGTGCGTCGCATACCAAAATCTCGCGTTGGCAATGATTGGATAGTATCGGGTGGTTCATTTCCTTGAGCCGGAGGAAGTGCTCGTGTCCTTCGGCTATTCTTCGGGAATGATTGTATGCGAACATTAAGTGCCTGATTGCGTAGGACATCAGACGGCGGGCGTCGTCAGGAGATAGTCCGTTGGGGTGTTGGTTGCTTTTGACGGGTAGCAGGAAGGCGGAGTCGAGTAGGGAAATAGCGCTGTCATATTCTTTGTCCAGCCGGAACTGATTGGCTTTTGCCAGTATGGCTATACTGTCTGCATGGAATTGTGCAGGTGGATGGGTGCTGCCTGGCGGCTTGTTGCAACTTACTATGCCGGATACGAGAATGATTAGCGGGAATATAAAATACTTGTTCATTTTGTTTGGGATACTTGTATAGGTCTCAAATATAAGTAAAATAGGTGGGTTAATAAAACGATAATTTGAAAATGTTAGAAAACTGATAATAAGGAAGTTTATTACCGAGAGTTATCATATTCTTTTCTAAACTCCCGGTAATTTGATGAATTTCCTGTTATTTGGGACAGGAGAGTTTTGGGTTAATGTGCGCTTTCATCGTCAGTAGTAGGTGTCCAGGCGGGATTGCTTCCAATCCATTTGGTTTGTTCACCAACACTTTCGTTGCAGGAATAAGCGGTACTGCTTTTAAGATGTCCTATCAAATATCCAAGTCTCACAGTTTCTTCAGAAGTAACATTAAAATTTGTCGTTAGATTCCGGTTTAGATGGCATTTTGCTGATTCAGTAAGTCCGACAATTCCTCCAATATCAACAGATGAGAGGCTATGTCCGGTTATGGAGCCTTGATTGCAGCATCCCAAAGCCTTTCCGGCAATATATCCGCTAATCCCGCCTACCGATACGGGATAATTCGTATTTGAACGTTCTGTATTAGAAAGTGTAATGGAAGAAGTATTTATACAATGTTTAGTTTCTTTTGTGAGTACATTGTTTCGTCCCACTATGCCCCCAATCATAACTATTCCACCTTTACAACCTACATTGATTTTTCCTATTGAAGAACAATTATTGATGTTAGTTATTGTATATCCAACGATACCGCCTATGTATAAGTAACCATAGCCAAGGCTTCCATCTGATATTTTCATTTCTCCTGACATAGTGCAATTACAAATTGTTATTGTTGATGAATTCGCAATTCCTATGACACTACCTACGCCAAAATTAGAAGAACTTGTTCCTTCTGGCGATGCAAAAGACCATGTAATATTGGCTGCTATATGGATATTTTCTATCAACATACTACTTGTAGTTGTCAAGTAACCAAAGAAGCCGAAGTTTTGTAGATCATTAGAAAAACTCCCCTTTAATTCGCCGCTTATAGTATGTCCGCCACCATCAAAGTTTCCCCTAAAAGGCTTGGCAAATGAAATCCCTATTGGCGTCCATGTATCAGCCGTGACTTTTATATCAGTCGTCAACTTAAAGAACTTATCTGCGTAGGCTTCTCCCGTTTCTACTTGTTCAATCAAATACTTCAAGTGTCCGGCACTCTCTATTAGGTAAGGGTTATCTTTCGTATTACCTTTATTATCACTCTGATCCCAAGTGTTGCCTATTACATCATTATCGAATATAGCAGCAGTCCCATAACCACCTTCTATTCCCCCAAAAGTAAGCTCCGAATTATAAACCTTGCCTGCCTCATAAGGAAAATCTCCATTAAAAGAAACCGTGTAACTATAAACCATCCCGTCGTCGCCTGTCACGGCAAGAGCCAGTTTCTCTTTCAATGTGGAGGGAAGAATGGCCATGTAAGCAGTGAATTTTTCGCTACTGGCACCGGATATAGCCGCAGTAAGCTGTTTGGCAGTAGTGACGTTGCTTTCATCACTTGCTTTCTGGGAGATGGCTATACCGGCATCATCCTGTGTGCTTAGAGTGATGTATTTAGGAACAATGCCATCAGGAAGAGTTACCTCAAACTTCAGAACAGCTATTTTATGCTTAAAGCTTATTTCCGAAATCTCCGTACCGGAGGCAGTAGTCTGTGCAGTCATAAAGTTGTAACCGGACAGATGGGCAAAAGGAGCGTTTGCATCGATAACCTGCCCTATAACATTAAAGTGGCAATCCTCCCATCTTTTCTCGGCTTTTGATGCAGGAAAGAAAGCATGCTGGGCATCCTCAACCGCATTTCCTGTGAAAGTAGCAATCTTGCCATCACCATCAGTAGGTCCTGTCGTGGTAAAGACCTCAGTCGTAGTGCCATAAAGTTTAAAGGCATCGTTTGCCGTCCACTTTAGTATCAGGCCATTAGCACCGTCATCTTCATGGCTTATACGGGTGATAGCTCCGCCTTGTGTGACGGTAACGGATATTTTTTCTTTTCCCCCGACAGAAGTATCCTCTTTTATAACTTCATCCTGAGTACATCCCATTAATATCAACGGGAATACTGCAAAGAAAGGTATCACATTATTCATTTTCATAGTTTTATTTTTCAAAGGTTAGTATATCGTTTATCAAGTCTTCCAATTCGCTTATGCTACTTGAACTGTAGCGTTGGGTAGATCTTCGGGAACTACGTCCACCAGGCATACCAGGGTTACCACCGGGCATATTGCTCAATGCCATTACACCCTCACTTTCCATTTCTATGATCTCTATTTGCGGAGTCACATACTTTGCTTTTCTCTCTTCTTTCATATTTCCTTTTTTAAAGTTGATAGTCATCTTGTATTTTGATAGCAAAACTAACGATTCCACTATTAGAGAAGCCAAATCAGGACTGTACAATTCAATGTACAATTGCGTGGATTATTCCACATTTTATCCTACTTTTGCATCCAATTTAATTATATCTGATATACTAATGAACACGCAGACAACTTATCTCGCCTCTAAGCCGCATTATGAAATCCTGGATGGATTACGTGGAGTGGCAGCTGTTATGGTCGTAGCCTTCCATCTTCTTGAAGCACATTCGGGTGGCAACCATCTCGCACAAATCATTAATCACGGCTATCTTGCCGTCGACTTCTTCTTTATCCTTTCGGGCTTTGTAATCGGTTATGCCTATGATGACCGTTGGAACCGGATGAGTATCGGCACTTTCTTCAAACGCCGTGTCATCCGCCTGCATCCTATGGTAATTATGGGCAGCATTATCGGCGCCCTTTTCTTTTTCTTCCAGAAATCCCCCTGTTTTCCCAATATAGATAACGTATCGGTAGGAACAGTCCTGATAATCATGCTCTATGGCTGTACGTTGCTTCCCCTTCCTTTGAAGTGGGACATTCGCGGGTGGACGGAAATGCACCCGTTGAACGGGCCGGCATGGTCGCTCTATTATGAATATATCGGCAATATCCTGTACGCACTGTTTGTCCGTAAGTTCAACAAGGTTGCCTTGTCCATCCTTGTTTTTCTGGCAGCCTGTGCCACCTTGCATCTCTGTCTTACGGCACCCAATGGTGATATCGTGGGCGGATGGGCATTGAATTGGGAACAGCAGTATGTGGGCTTCGTCCGTTTGCTCTATCCGTTCTTTGCAGGCTTGCTGCTTTCACGCTTAGGCTGGCTCATACGGGTAAAGAAACGTGCATTCTGGTGGTGTAGCCTGATGATTGTAATAGTTCTTTCCGTTCCCCGTATTGGCGGTGAAGATGGCTTCTGGATGAACGGACTCTACGAGGCACTTTGCATTATCTTTATCTTCCCAGTCATTGTTTCGATGGGAGCCGGTGGCAAAGTAACGGGAAAACGCTCTGTAGGTATCTGTAAGTTCCTGGGCGATATCTCATATCCCGTTTATATCACTCATTATCCGCTGATATACACATATACAGCCTGGGCATGCAATAATAATGCGACCATCACCGAAGGTCTTCCTTATATGATACTGACCTTTGTCGGAGCTTTCGTTCTTGCTTATGCCTGCCTGAAGCTCTATGACGAACCGGTACGCAAATGGCTGACCAATCGCTTTCTAAAAGGAGCACGTAAGATCAAGTAAATAAATTCAGCTTCATATAGCTTTCATAATCCTATCTCCCTTATTTATCGACCTTTACGCTGAAAGCATCCCTTTAGGGGATACTTTCAGCTTTCAGCCGTCACCACAACTGCAGAAACATTCTTCAGTCTCATTACCTCCTTACCACTTGATACACATTTCCATACTCTGTGTGCCGACGCACCACCCCCGCTTTCAGCAGCACTTGGCCGAAGCGCATAGGATTGACGCTGCGCATGGCAGCGGAATTCTTTTGCTGAAGTTCCCTGAAAATCTGGGCAGCCGTAAGACCGATACACTTCTCACCGGAATTCGCCACACGAAAATAACTATGAAAAACATCCTCTGCGGGACAAACACGGTAGAACGCCTCATTCTGCACCTGCAACACCTGTTCCTCTTCTTTGGTGAACCAATCGCGCCTCCCCGCAAGCAGTTCCGCCTTCAGTTGTGCATAAATCTGGTCATGTTCTATATGGGTACAATCGATCACCCGCTCCACTTCCACGCAAAGAAAACGGCGGCTTCCCGTAGGGTCTGTAAGTAAGTCGAAACGGTTACTGGTACCAATAAAAGAGGCGACACGAGGCAGTTGGCGGAAGCTCTGCTGATAGGCCTTACGAATATTCAAATCAGACATTTGCATCAGGTTCTTCAGCAACGGCATTTTGCTTTCGGCATACTTATCAAACTCGTCCATATTCAGCAAGCCCATTTCCGCCAAAAGGCGTTCCGCCTGCCCTTGCGAAGTAAGCTTCAAATTATCCACATAATATCGCCGCAGAACCATCGGCATCAATGACTTGCAAAATGTGGATTTCTGCCGTCCCTGCTCTTGACTTACAAGAATAGGTGCCACACTGTTGGCATGTATGCCTGCCAGCCCCGACCACTGCGCAAGCCCCAGCATCCAGATGTGAAATCCCTGCACCCAATGCGGACAGTCGGAAACCCGCAAGGCGAGCTGTGTCAGCCGGTCAACGCCGTCCCATTGCGGCAATTCCTCCATATAGAGCTGAAAGGGGTGATAATCGGGAATGTAAGTAGAATAGATATAGCGATTCAAATCCTTGTCCCAGCAAGGGATACCCTCAGCATGAGCCTCAATGCAGAAAGCGTTCAGGTTTCGCTTACCAACAGGCAGGAAAGCGAAATCACGCTGCCCGGCAGGACGGAATTCGGTCTCTTCCGTCAACAGATTATAACGGAAATCATAACGTTTCGTCAGAAAATCCATAACCTGTCTCGTCAGGCGAACCGTTGTATTCGTGTTGTCTCCGGATTCCGACGCCTCCGATGTTTTCTTTTTCGCTTTCTGCCTTTCCGATAAAGCCAACAACTGTTGTGCCTCGCGCAACAAGCGACGTTGTTCCAATGTCATTAATTTCTTTTTCATAACTTCTTTTCATTTTAATAGTAAACAGGTTTCGTTTTGTCAGTACCAACGCTACGAATTTACTACAACGAGAAAGCGCTTTGCAAGCATTCCATCAACTATTTTTCAGAGAACACAGTTAGAAAGAAAGTAAGGACTTTCATAGGTAAATCTTACTAATATCACTATCTTTGTATGCTGACTTATAAACGGCCCACTCCAGTTGTTCACTCGACCAACTCCAGTCACTCATTCTACCAACTCCAGTCATTCACTCGACCGACTCCAGTGGTTCACTTTCAAGACAGCACCTTCGAGTCAACAAGTATATACATTTAAAGCATTAAGAAACAAGCATTATGGCAATAGTTTACGATTGGTACGAGAACCCCAACGCGGAAGGGGAATCGGAAGAAAGAGGGCTGCATCCCCGCCCGTTGCTCAACGGCAAAGTGAGCATGGAGCAATTATATTATCGGGTACACGAACGCAGTTCGCTCAGCGTGGGTGATGCAAAAAGCGCAATAGACACTTTAACTCAGCTTTGCGGAGAAGAGCTACGCGAAGGTCGGGAGGTGCACATCGAGGGATTGGGCTATTTTTCCCCCACTTTGGAAGCCACACAGAAAGTGACCCGCAAGACCAAGAACAAGCATTTGAAACTACGCTTGAAAGGTGTTAGTTTTCGCCCGGACATTCGTCTGAAAGCCGCATTGGCAGGTGTTACAGCCACCCAAAGTAAATACACGCGCCACTCCCTGCGACTCTCCGAAGTAGAGATAGATATGCGCTTGAAAGAGTATTTCGCGGAACATGAACTGCTGCTTCGCATCGATTTCCAGGAATTATGCGGCATGGCACGCACCACCGCCAACAACCATCTGCAACGATTGCAAAAAGAGGGCAAACTGACAAATGTAGGAAGACGTGCACAGCCGATCTATCGCCCCATGCCGGGATATTACGGTATGTCGAGGGATGCGGAACTCAAGAGATAAAGTTAGAAACACTTCCCTTCAAAATAAGTGAAAGAAAACGCATCGTCGCTATAAGAACTTTTGTTATCTTTGTGTCGTTATGTGACAAGGCTACAAATTAGGAGGACAGAAAATGGATCCATTGGAATATATAGTACCGAACAGAAAGAGACTTCCCTACGAAAACATGATAGAGAGCAATATCCGCATCGACTACGAGAAGTTGCGCATGCTCATCCGCAAGGACAAGGAATTTGCCCATGACGCTTCCATCATTCAGACTCTAGTGAGCCAAGGATTTATCACCGGTGATCTGAAAGACGGCTTCCCTGCCGCCAGTATCACCAATCCTGATAATTTTGTGAGCTTACTCTACTATTTCGGGATGCTCACTATCAGCGGCATGCACGAAGGAAAAACCAAACTGACCATCCCCAACATGGTGGTGCAGGAACAACTCTACACCTATCTGCTGCGCCGACACGGACACCGTGAAACGTGCCATCGGCCATACCCAACTGCACAAGATTGTAGTGGTATATAAAGGGATGGAAATGCGGGTGTGCGAGGAAGTGATGTAATCTTCCTGAAAGCACTTCCCCATCCTTCAGACGGCAGTTTCAGCGGAAAAGCCAATGAATGAGACAACTATGAAAGATGAAAGTAATTTTACTATTGCCATACATTTCATTCACGACTATATTCTTGTATATGCATCCGCAAATGAAACGTTAAATAATTCTCCAAAAGAGAAGAGAAAGGATGTAAGACTTCCCTATTTGGGAATTATCGGTTATATTTGTACTCAAATAAAGAAAACATGAACATTACGGGTTCTGAAAAATTTGAGAAATTCTGCAAGAAGTACAATGATGCACAACCTGCTTTGGAGAAGTGGGTAACGGAACCCATTCAGATTATGATGCTATTGATGTAAATAAAATTAAAACTATATAGGAGGTGCGTATATGAAGATTAAGACAGAAAAGGAATTCCGTGCTTATCAGGCAGACATGGAAAGCATCATCGCTAAAGGTACATCTTTGGGTGATATGGAATTGTTGAGTGAGGAAGACAAAGCAAAATATATAGCCCTCTCTCAAGCCATCAACGAATGGGAATCTGCCTATCATCCGCTACCCGGAAAAGTTTCAACTTTGATTACTGATGCAATTAAGGCAAGAATGGAGGCAAATAACTTAAAGCAGAAAGAAGCAGCCAAACGACTTGGAATATCAGAATCCAGAGTTAGTGATATTCTGAATGGTCGTCGTTCATTGAACCTTAACATTGTGAAAAGGTTACGTGATAATTTGGGCATACCGGCTGATTTCATTTTAGACAATATTTGATAAAACGTTTTTTGTAAGAAAACTAATAAGACGCAAGAAAACACAAGACATACTCCAGATGTATCTTTCATGTGCAAATTTCAGCATTATTATCTTAAAGCGGGAAGCATTTTGTGACATGAAAGCACGAATACATGCCTATAAGCGTAATATGGAGATATTACGTACTTTTATGTCAGAAATTCATAATAAACGATTTCCAGAACACGCTATTTTTGTAAGCAAAATATCTTATAATCATTACACTAAAATGAAAAAGAAACTATTACTCCTATCATTCTTACTGGGAATAAATGGAGCATTATTCTCCCAAACCAAAAAGAGCGTTGTAGACTATGTAAACCCACTAGTAGGGACAGACTCCAGTTTCGAATTATCCAATGGTAATACCTATCCTGCCATCGCAATGCCCTGGGGGATGAACTTCTGGACCCCACAAACCGGAAAGATGGGAGAAGGATGGACTTATACCTATGCATCTAACCGTATCAGAGGTTTCAAACAAACACATCAACCCAGCCCCTGGATAAACGACTACGGACAGTTCGCCATCATGCCCATTACAGGTGAGCCCGTATTCGACCAGGACAAGCGTGCAAGCTGGTTCAATCATAAATCTGAGGTATCTACACCCTATTACTACCGCGCATTCCTCTCCGATCACAATATTACAACAGAAATTGTACCTACGGAGCGGGCAGCCATATTCCGCTTTACCTTTCCCGAGAGCAAGGATTCTTATGTAGTAATTGATGCATTCGACAATGGTTCGTATGTGAAAGTTGTTCCGGCCGAGAATAAGATCATCGGCTACACGACCAAAAACAGCGGTGGCGTACCGGCCAACTTTAAGAACTACTTCACCATTACTTTCGACAAGCCCTTCACTTACTCAGCAACCGTAAGCAATGGTGAAATCAAAGTAGGCCAACCAGACGTTAAAGAAAATCATGCCGGCGCCATTATCGGATTCGCCACCCGCAAGGGAGAAAAAGTATGTGCCCGGATCGCATCTTCTTTCATCAGTCCCGACCAGGCTGAACAGAATCTGAAAGAACTCGGTTCAATGAATCTGGAAGAACTAAAGCTGAAAGGTAAAGAACGCTGGAACGAAGTACTCGGACGAATAGAGGTTGAATCAGACAGCGAAGATCAACTTCGCACCTTCTACTCCTGTTTATACCGCAGCGTTTTATTTCCCCGGACGTTCCATGAGATTGATGCGGCGGGAAACATCCTGCATTATAGCCCGCACACCGGCAAGGTGATGCCCGGACGCTTCTTTACAGATACCGGCTTTTGGGATTCCTTCCGCGGAGAACTCCCAATGATTAACCTGATATACCCTTCCATGAGCCGACAAATGGAAGAAGGTTTCCTGAATGCCTATCTGGAGAGTGGTTTCTTCCCGGAATGGGCCAGTCCGGGACATCGCGACTGCATGGTAGGCAATAATTCCGCATCAGTAGTGGCAGATGCCTATGTGAAAGGCAACATCAAACAGAATGCCGAGAAAATGTATGAAGGTTTGTTGCATGGAGCAAACAACCAGCATCCCACGGTTCCTTCTTCCGGCCGCATGGGCTACAAGGAATACAATGAATTGGGATATGTACCTTCCGATATCGGTCAAAGTGCCGCCCGTACCCTTGAATACGCCTACAATGACTGGTGTATCTATCAGATGGGGAAAAAACTGGGCAGACCCGCATCGGAACTGGACATCTACAAGAAACGCAGCCAGAACTATAAGAACCTGTTCTATGCTCCTTACCGCCTGATGAGCGGCAAAGACCGCAACGGCAACTTCCCGCAGCACTTCGATCCGGTGGAATGGTGGGGACCTTTCACTGAAGGAAACAGCTGGCATTATTCCTGGTCCGTATTCCATGATATGCGGGGCTTAATTAACCTGATGGGAGGTGACAAGAACTTTGTTGCTATGCTCGACTCTGTATTTACTACGCCGCCCGTATTCGGCGCAAACACTAATACCCGGCAAAGCCTGATACACGAAATGCGCGAAATGCAGGTCATTGACATGGGGCAATACGCACATGGCAACCAGCCCATACAACACATGATTTATCTCTATAACTACGCCGGGCAACCCTGGAAAACACAGTATTGGGTACGCGAAGTGATGAATCGTCTTTACCAGCCAACCCCTGACGGATATTGCGGAGACGAAGATAACGGACAGACTTCAGCCTGGTATGTCATGTCGGCATTAGGTTTTTATTCCGTCTGCCCGGGTACGGACGAATACGTGTTGGGCGCACCACTCTTCAGAAATGCCAAGATACATCTGGAAAATGGCAAAACTATCGAGATTTCTGCGCCCCTAAACAGCGATGAAAACCGCTATATCAGTGATGTACGATACAATGGCAAGAAGTATGACAAGAATTATCTGAACCACTCCTTATTGATAAAAGGTGCCAAAATCAGGTTCGACATGGACAGCCAACCCAACTATAAACGCGGAACAGAACCGGATAGCTTCCCCTATTCTTTCTCAGATAAAGAGAAATAATCATGATATCAAACAATATGAAAAGGAAAATAGCAACTTTCTCCAGTCCCACGCCTTCAGCAACAATGGTATCTCGACATACAATTGTTATAGGTCAATCTCAAAATGCTGGTAATCCTTCAATGAGATCCAGTCGCCTCCCCATTCAAATCCGGCTTCCGTAAAGAGCCGGTATGCCAGGTCGTTATGATCTATCTTGTACGGTATATCCGTCCTGTTATCACGGTCGAAAGCGTATGGTTCACCGGTAGCGGGTTCTATGTGCCAGGAGCCGTCAGCTTTTTCCTTGACGTATGGATTGTAAAGCGTATTAATGTCGATGGCAAGGCCAAGTCCGTGCTTGGAAATCTTGGTAGTGGAGCCGGTCATGAAGCGGAAGTTGAACGATGAGGAGTTGTTGGCACGCATAGAACTTTCATCGTCGGCATCGTAGTTGTCAATGAGCACCATCCGCTCAATGCGGTAGTCCGCCAGGTAGAGCTGTCGAAATATGTCGATCGCTTTATCGGCAATGGCGGCGTTCACCACCATCTCACCCCGTTGGGGGTTGCCGTCAGCGTTGCGATGCAATACTTTTAGATAACGCAGTTCGGACCGATTCAAAGGACAGTCCTCTTTCCATGACTTGAGCCACATGCGGCTGAATATCTGGTCGCTGATGGTTTCCGAACGGAACCAGGCATCCACACCGGAGCGTTCTACGTCAGCTTCGGATACCAACGTTTCGGCAGTCCACTCATCGTCAGGACTTTGATATCCGAGGTCGTTGTCACATCCGACCAAGAGCAAGGCAAAGGACACGACAAAGAGCAGCAGGTATTTTCTTCTTATCATATTTGCTAATGTATTTATTATTTGTCTTTACTTCTCAAATTTCCACTTAGGCAGTTCGCTGCGACGAGTAGTGGAGGTACAGTAGAAGAGAGTATCGCGGTAAGTGCGAATGTAGTCTATGGTCACAGTGCTGTCTGTGAAGCTCTTTACATGTACGGTTTGTATCGGCTTATTGGGGTCTGACATATAGAGGGTATCGTTGCGGAAAGCATATCGAAACCGTAGCTTATTCAACAGCGTATCATTTTGGATGGTGTAGAAGGTCATTATACTGTCCGGAGTATAGACTTCGTAGAATTGCTGTTCATGCGGGTTATTGATGTAGTCGAAAACTACGGTATCGGAAACGGCTCCCAGCACGGCTTGAGTCACGGTTTCATAATGCCATGTACCAACTAAATCCGGCATTCCGGATTCTGTGGGATTTGTTTTGTTTGTTGTTCCTTTGCATGATACAAATGCAATTGTTGTCATCAAGACAATACTGACGATATAAAATAGTTGCTTCATAATAAAATGATGATTTATATTTATATTTTTTCTGATTTCAGCGAATTAATACATCCTTAAACTCTCTAGTCTGTCCCGTAGAAAGTTCAATGTTATAGAATACCGAGAGTGTTCCGTCTACTCCTATCGCTACATTTAATTCCGTAGTCTGTCCGTCTTTAGTCACCATGCGCAGTTCACCGGTAGCATTGTTCACGTACCAGTACATGTTGAGCGTTATTTCATGCTCACCGGAGCGTCCGTATGCGGTAGATGAACCGTCCTCACAAAACAGAAAGGCTGTTTCGGCCAAAAACCAACCTTCATCTTGCATTCCGGAGTGAATCTCCACCCACTCACCATTTATCTTTTCGTAGCTCTTAGAGTAATTCCATTTGCCTATGAGTTTCTCGGCAAGCGTCTTCTGTGTTTCATCCATGCGGGAGTATTTCCATCTGAACTCACCATCCATCAATTCGCCAGTCTCCGCATCGAGAGCCTCGCCGTACCCCATTTCAAATGAAGTGGCATTCAGGCTGAGTACATCTACGGTCATTGTTCCGAGTGTCAGTTTGTTGGCGGCTTCGTCTGTTTCCCATTCGCCCAGGTTGAGCTTCGTGTATCCATCGGGAGCCGTAAATGCGCTCAACACTGTGCCGTCCGTGCGGATAGTATAGGTTTGTCCCTGACCTTCAGGGATGGGATCTTCCACCCACTTGCCATCCAGCTTTTTGTAGCTCTCCTTCATGCTCCACTTGCCGATAACATTCTCGGCGACGGGTTTCAGGATTTTATCATCAGATTCGGGTGTCGCTTCGTCACTGCAACCGGTGAAGGTGAAAGCAAGAATGGCGACAGCCATCATCGTCAGCAGTGCTGATATTTTTTTGATTGAACTTTTCATTTTGATTTTCATTATTTATTGCATCGTATTCTTGTTAAATAGGTCAGAAAGCTAAGCACGAGCGAACTGCGTAACCGCGCTGGTCCTTATTGCCGTAGTCTACTATGTCGCCGTAGCGCATGTACAAGCCGTAAGCAAAGTATGCAGGATCGTAACGGTCCTCTGAACTCGACCAATACTCGTCTTTCCATCCGTCACCTCCGACATTTTGGATACTCCTCAATATGACATCCCTGTTTTCGAGCCAATACCGGCATTGTCCGCCGGAAGGAAGAAACCAACCGCTGGTTTGGGATGGCGCAGGACATACAGTTTCATAATTCACGGCATGATAGACGGCAGGGAATGCATCTGAAAGATTCCAGTTTTTGTCTTTATTGAATGCTACAATGGTCTGCGTGCTACTGTAGCCATTGAAACCGGAATTGTTATTTCTGTCGCAACCTACCTCTGTTCCATAACTACCCCATTGGCATGAGTTGCCGACATTGGCATCATGGAGAGCAAGCACATAACCGTGGACTTTCTGCATCAGAGTCGTACCGTCTTTCAATGTATAGTTGCCATTGTCAGCCCAGTCACCTGAATCGTCGCGGCCTTTTTTCAGCACAACCCCTATACAGACGGCTTTCTGCCAGGATGCCAATTCGGTAGATTTGTCGGCAAAGGAGCCGTCGGAAAAGTAGAAGTCGCCTGTATCGGCATCCTCCATCGCTTTATTGCCGATAGGGGAAATCTGCCCACCAATGAAGTTTTCGTTATCTGCACTAAATATTGCTGTGCACACAACCTCTTCCGTTCCTACGTTCGTAACCTGAAAGGTGTAATCCCCCTGCCATGCCTCGCCTTTGAGCAAATCGAATGCTTTCTGGCAAGCCTCGTAAACCTGTTTGTCACATTCTTCTACAGAACCCTTCTTGGTGAATGGTTTGCCTGTGATGCCGAGTGCAGTCTGGAAGCCTTTCTCTATCTTGCTCATCTCGGCAAGGAAATCGGGATGCGATGCCGACATGTTGGAGAAGCCGTATGTGTAAGTCACTTCTGTCACAGGATCGTCATCGTCACTGCACGCGGTGAAGGTGAAAGTAAGGATGGCGATAGCCATCATCGTCAGCAGTGCTGACATTTTTTTGATTGATCTTTTCATTTTGATTTATCGTTTTTGAAATTTATAAATTCTGACATATTGGCTGAATAAAGATTGCCATAGTTTTCAGCATTATACACCATAACATGGCTTCCGACAGTATTGATGAACAGCCGGTAATAGAGGTCGCGCATAGCCACCTCCTTGTTATCGGTTATTTGTTCGATAAAGGTGGAGGTGAAACGGTTGCTCATCCACACTTTCATCTCTGAGTTGAAGACATCAGCCATGGATGTTTCGTCGCCGTTGGCCGCAGTGACGAACAGCATCCCGGGGATGCCCTCGCACTGCTTCATCACACCGCCCGAAAAACAAGCCTCCACCATCATGAGAAGTTTACGGTAACGCCTTTTGCGGTTCATATCCTCAAAAACAGAAGACAGTTTATCGCCTGTCATGGCGTAAGCTTCCTCATCCCAACACATGGCCCCCGGCACACCGTGTCCGCTCCAGAAAACGAACAGGTTGTCGTTCTCAGTAGATTCGATTACCGTGGGCAGTTTTTCGCTTTTTTCGCCACTGAGAATGGCAAGTATATCTTTTGTATTCAACGATGACATACGATAATCAATCTCTACATTTTCGTATACATTGTTTCCCCCGATAGTCACCTGTATGACTCCCTTGTTGGGATTTGATATATTATCGACTATGTCATCCTCGACAATGAGAATGATACGGTCGTCGGTATATCCGGCTTGTCT